>Ga0247688_1000458_pt1 | contig 11750 bp, 10 predicted proteins | sample CNK29_metaG_FD_182718 | JGI IMG/M metagenome (GOLD analysis project Ga0247688, IMG submission 182718) | Soil microbial communities from Purdue University Martell Research Forest, Indiana, United States - CNK29 | ecosystem: Environmental > Terrestrial > Soil > Temperate forest > Bulk soil...
CGCGTCGAAAGAATCCACAGCGATAGTTTGCGATCGAGATTGTAAGGCAGGCGAAAACGGGTCAGCGCGTAAGCCGCGAGCGTGCCGATCACGAGCGCGCACGCTGTCGACACCACCGCGACGATCGCGCTCGTCAGCAAGTATTCACTAAACGAACGCGTGACGAACGCGTCGTAGTAATGCTCCAGCGTCGGAGTGAAGGTGAACCACTTTGGCGGCCTCGCAAACTGATCGATTTCAGTCTTCAACGAGATCGTCACCATCCAATAGACCGGCGCCAGCGCCACCAGCAACGCCAACACCAACAATCCCATGTTTAGAATCCGTGTTCTCATTCTTTCAACAGCTTGATATAGATCACACTAATTATGTTCGTCAGCGCCAGCAGCACAAACGACATCGCCGCCGCGTAACCAAAATCAAAAAACCGAAACGCCGCGCGATAGATGTACAAGCTAATCATCTCGGTCGCGAACGCCGGGCCGCCTTCAGTCAGAATAAAAATCTGGTCAAACACGCGCAGCAGATCCATTGTGCGCAACAACAACACGATCAGAATCGCCGGCTTCAGCAACGGCAACGTGACATGCCGAAAAGTTTGCCAGCGCGACGAGCCGTCGATCAGCGCGGCTTCGTACGGTTCCTGTGGAATGGCCTGCAATCCTGCCAGCAACACGAGAAACACAAACGGCGTCCATTGCCACACGTCAACCGCGATCACCGACAGCAAGGCGAGCCGTGGCGACGCGGTCCACGTCAGGTGTTCCGTGTTCACGCCAAGCCATTTGAGCGTGCCGTTGATCGCGCCGAAGTCCGGATTCAACAGCAAACGCCAAACGATGCCCACCACCACCGGCGGCAACATCATCGGCACCAGCAGACCCGCGCGAAACAAGCTACGCCCGCGTATTTGTTGATTGAGCAGCAGCGCCAAAATCAGCCCGAACAGAAATTCAAACGCCAACGCGACGGCCGCGTAGATGAACGTGTGAACCATCGCGGTGCGAAAGAAATTGTCGGTTGCGAGTCGCTTGAAGTGGCCCAACGTCCAGACCACGCCCGACGCAGTCTCTTGTTGCAGGCTAATCGTGACGGAATAGATGAGTGGATAAAGCGAAAGCGCGAGAAGCACCGCCAGCGCCGGCGCGACGAGCAGGTACGGCAGCAGCAGTTCGCGCCTATTGGCCGGCGCGCTGAAGAATCTTCTCGATCTCGGCATTCGCCTGGTTCATTGCGTCGGCGGGAGACAGTTCACCGCTGTTGGCTTTGGAAAGAAAGATGCCAAACGTGTTTTCGATCTCGTTCCAGTGCGACGTGCGCGGCCGCGGCCGTGAAGTTTCGAGCGAACGCAACTGCGCCGGATACGCGGGAAACTGTTTCACCAACTCCGGATCCTGAAAGAGCGACTTGCGCGTCGGCGGATTGCCGCGTTGGGCCGAACGTTTCATCTGTTCGGAGTTTGTGGCCCAAAGCAGAAAGCTGATCGCCAGGTCGGCGTTTTGCGAAGAGCGCGGAATCGCAATCAGCCAGTTGCCGATCTCCGCCTGGCCCGGCTTGCGTCCACTCGGCAGTGTGGTGAACTCGATCTTGCCGATCACTTTCGACTTCGCGGGATCGCCGAATGCGCTGATCCACGCCGGCCAGTTGATCGACATTGCCGCCGTGCCTTGCAGCAGATGCGCGCTCACTTCACTCGCGTTGAAACTGACGTAACCCGGCGGCGTGTATTTGCCCAAATCGACCATGAACTGAAGCGCCGCGATTCCTTCGGGCGAGTTCACCGTGGGTTTGCCTTGCGCGTCAAACATCTCCGCGCCGAAGGCCCAGAAGATCGGCATGAAGTCGGCAACCGCCGCGTTTCCCTGCGCCGCGCGCATCACGTAGCCGTACATCTTTCCGCCGTCCGGCGCCTTCTCTTTTTCCTGAATCGCCTTCGACGCGGCGAGCACGTCGTCCCACGTCGCCGGTGGTTTCAAGTTGTACTTCGCAAACAGAACCTTGCGATAGAAGAACAACTGCGAGTTGCCGACGTAAGGCAGCGCGTAGAGCGAGCCGGTTTGATATGGATGGCGGCAAACGGCGACCGACTTGGCGACGAAATCCGGGTCCGGCCCATCTTTGCCGTGCTTTTGCAGCAGCGGCATCAAGTTCGTCAGGAACGCGCTTTCGGCAAAACGCGGAAACCACGGATCGTCCATCATCAATAGATCGTAAGCGCCTGTTCGCGAATTGAGATCGAGCAACTCCTTGTCAAAAAGATTCGCGTAAGGAAACTGCACGACGTCGATGTGAACGCCGGTGAACTTCTCATAATCGACGGCCGCTTGCTTGAGTGCTTCGCCTTCGACGCCTTCGATCGCGGCAATCGTGAGCCTCGTATTCGAGCCGCGCTTCGTGCATGACGAAGCGGCCACGAGCAGGACTAAAAACAGGGCGGCGAAAATCAAGGTGGTGGTCCTAATCATTGGTCGGAAAGATTAACACTGATAACATGGATTCGTGCGACAAATTGTGACCACAGCAACGGGCGGCATTGAAGTGCTGCAGATTCAGGAGAAGCCCGATCCGCAACCGCGCGCGGGCGAGGTCCTGATTCGCGTGCGGGCCGCGGGCCTGAACTTCGCCGACATTCTTTCGCGCCAGGGTCTCTATCCCGATTCACCGCCGAAGCCGTGCGTGATGGGCTACGAAGTGAGCGGCGTGATTGAAGCGGTGGGCGAGGGAATCAACGGGTCTTTTCTGGGCAAGTCAGTCGCGGCGATGACGCGTTTCGGCGGGCAGTCGGAACTCGTAGTCGTGAAGGGCACGCAGGTGTTTGAGAAGCCTGACAACCTCACGTTTGAACAAGCCGCGGCGATTCCCGTCAACTATCTCACGGCTTACGCGTTGCTCGTCGTGATGGGTTCGCTGCACGAAGGCGAGTCGTTGTTGATTCATAACGCCGGCGGTGGTGTCGGCCTGGCGGCGCTCGACATCGCGAAGAAGATCGGCGCGATCACGTACGGCACGGCGAGCCCGTCGAAACACAAGTTTCTCGCGGAACGTGGCCTCGATCACGCGATCGACTATCGCAGCCAGGACTGGTTTCCCGTGTTGCAGCAGCTCACCAACGGCCGCGGCGTCGATCTGATAATCGATCCAATCGGCGGCGCGCACTGGAAGAAGAGTTTCGCTTCGTTGCGACACACCGGACGGCTCGGCATGTTTGGTGTTTCTACTGCGTCGGCCGATGGAATCGCAGGTAAGTTGAAGATGCTGAAGGCAGTGATTCAAACGCCGTGGTTTTTTGCGTTGCCATTGCTCAACAGGAATCGCGGCGTGTTTGGGTTGAACCTGGGCCACATGTGGCATGAACCCGAGAAGGTCGCGGTGTGGATGCGCGACATTCTGCGCGGCGTTGAAGAGGGTTGGGTGCAGCCGTATGTGGACCAGGCGTTTTCGTTTGCTGACGTCGGCAAAGCACACCAGTATCTCGAAGAACGGAAGAACATCGGCAAGGTCGTTTTGGTTCCGTGACGCGTAGCTGTTGCTCTGCTCTGTGCCTCTGTGCCTCTGTGGTTATCTAATGCGAAGAAATTGAACCACAGAGACACAGAGGCCCAGAGAGTATTACTAGTTCTTCGAGATGCGCTGAGAGACCGCGCCAGTTAGATCACTGATCGTGCCGATCTTTCCGTGCACGGGAATGATCGTTTCCACCTGCAAGCCAAGCTTTTCAATCTGTTTCGCCAGATCGATCGTGTCGTCGCCGGCGACAGGATTCCCGGCTTCGGGAATGTCGAGCATGTCGGCTTCGAAGAGGATCTTTTCTTTCGGCAGGTAAGCGACGATGATCTGCCCCGCGTGCGGGTTCGCCAGGCGATGCAGCTCGACTTTGTGCACGCCGTCGTCAAAGACGCGCTGGTCGTCGATCGTTTCGATGACGGGCGCTTTCGGATTGCGCGCCAACGCGTCAGGCCGCATCGCGTGCGCTGCAGTCGCGGCGCGCTCGATGACGGACTTCGCCGCGGGCGTGGTGACGATCGTCGTTCCTTCGGCGATGTAACTGCGCACGCCGCTGAGATGATCGAAGTGAAAATGCGTCGCGACGAGATATTTGATCGGCTTGTCAGGCACGGCTTTCTTGATCTCTGCAATCGACGCCGCGGAGTAACGATTGCTTGCGCCTGCTTCGAGCACGAGCACGTAATCCTTGAACACCACGAACATGCTGTTGTACGGGCCGAGCAGCGCGTAAACGTCGTCGCCCAGTTTCTTCACCGTTGGACCCGGCGGCGCCGGCTCGATCTTCGCGTAATCAGGCATCGCGAACAGTGTGTCGGCGGGATGAGTGTTTAGCTTCACTGACGAAACGCGCAGGTCCTGCACGACCGAACCACCCACGCGATCGGTGTAACGAAACGGCAGCACCAACTTCTCCACCGGCCGCCAATCCGTATAAACAGTTTCGGTCACGACGTCGCCCAGCACCGGATCGTCGTTGAGATATTCCGTCTTCGTCAGCAGATTCGTGGCGGCGTCGAAGTAGAGCGCCACTTCCGTTCCATCGACGTCCGCGAAAGAGATCACCCGTTGCTTGTGACCGCCAAACTCGCCCTCGCCAACCCAGCGCAACGCTTCAGGCCGATTCGTTGCGCTCAGTAACAACGTTTCCGGATCGCGGCGGAAGCGTGCGGCGCGCGCGCCGGTTACGGCCGGCGGCGGCAAGACGCGAATGTTCTTCGCCATGTCGGAAGCGCCAAACGCGTTTGGACCCGCGACGACACTTCTGAACCGGATCGGCTGGCCACCAAAAATTTGCGCTTCGACTTCGTCGTAGGAGCGGTTGCCGCGAATGTCGCGCACGCTCTTCAGGCGCGCGTGAGCCAACGCCGGCGGCTCGCCCGTGCGCGGCCAAACGGGTTCCATGCCCTGGCCTTCATCGCTGCGATCGCCGGAGAGTTCGCGCGTGACGTCGCTGATCTTTTGCAACTCGGCGAACCCGCCCATCGCCTTGATGCCGGCGTCGAGGACCGTTCGGGCTTCAAGATACGATTTCTCGACCGGCGTTTTCTGCTGTGCGTTGATTAGGCCAGTCGCGACGACGATTGCAAGGAGGGTTATGGTCAGTTTTTTCATAGTGGCGTGAGAATAAGATCCGTGGGATCCGTGTAACACGGATTTGGTACGAACGGGACAATGTAAGGGACAAGCGGGAACGTTCAGCAGCTAAGCAATTCTTCAAGGCGTGTGCGGTATCGCCGGCTCGACGTCAGTTTCGTTCCGTTCTGCAACGAGATCTCGTATTCGCCTTTGAACAGCGGCCGCAGCTCCCGGATTTTCTTCACATTGACGATCGCCGAATGACGAATGCGCAGAAACTCTTCCGGATTGAGTTTTGTTTCGAGCGCGGTCAACGTTTCGCGAATCAGGTGCGTTTCGCGGCCGGAATGCAGGCTCACGTAGTTGTCGGCCGATTCGATCCAGTCGATCTCGCTCGCCGGCAGAAAGAAGATGCGGCCCTTTGATTTCACCACGAGTCGCTCGAGATAACGCGCGCCGGGCCTGAGACTTTCCAACAGTGCTTTCAGGTTTTCGTTGATCGTGGCGGCAGTGCTTCGCTGAATCTGGGCCAGCGCACGTTGAAACGCTTTCTGGAAACGCTCCGTGTCGAAGGGCTTCAACAAGTAGTCGACGGCATTCACTTCAAACGCCTGCAACGCATACTTGTCGTAAGCAGTGACGAAGATGACTGCCGGAATGACGTCGACGCCAATCGCCTGCATCACTTCAAAGCCGCTCATCCCGGGCATCTGCACGTCGAGAAAAACCAGTTCCGGCGAGAGTTCACGAATTGTTTCGACCGCTTCGAGCCCGTCGCCGCATTCCGCAACGATCTCGATCGCCGGTTCGCGCTGCAGTTGCGTGCGAATGCCTTCGCGCGCGATGGGTTCATCGTCGGCGATTACGACGCGCGTTTTGAGTTCGTTAGTGGCCATTGAGCGGAAGAGTTATTGTCACTTCGACACCGCCGCCCGGCGTTGAATTGCGGATCTCGAACGTGTGCGCGGCGCCGTAGAGCTGGCGCAAACGCGCTTCCGTGTTCGTCAGCCCGATGCCTTTCTTGAACGCGCCGTCCAACCCCGGACCGTCGTCGCGAACGTGCAAACGAAGCAACGGGCCATCGGTCGTGGCGCGCAGATCGATGTGTCCCGCGCCCGGTCGAGTCGCAATGCCGTGCCGAATCGCATTCTCTACGAGCGGTTGCAAGATCAGGTTCGGCACTTGTGCGTCGAGCGCGGCCGGTTGCACGTCGATGTCGACGGTGAGTCGATCCTGAAACCGCGTTTGTTCGATCTCGAGATAGCCGCGAAGAAAATCGAGCTCCTGTTTCAGCGGCACCATGTGGCTGCCGGGATTGTCGAGCGTGATGCGCAGCAGATCACTGAGCCGGATCAACATGCGGTTCGCGAGGTTCGCATCGCGCATCATCAGGACGGAGATCGTGTGCAGCGTGTTGAAGAGGAAGTGAGGGTGCAACTGCATCTTCAGGTTTTGCAGTTCGGCCTGGGCCAGGCGGCCTTCGAGTTCCACTGAACGTATCTCGCGCTCGCGATATTTTTGGTAGTAGTCGTAAGCGTAATGGCCGCAAGCGATCAGCGCGTAAACGATGAAGTTCCCAAACGTACCGACGGCGACCGCGCGCCAGAATATTTGCCGGCGGAGCAACATGTCCGGTGCGTGGCGCAGAAGGTCGATCGCGTAAGCCAGAGAAAACTCAACCGTCGCTTGCAGCGGCGCGATTAGCAGCCCGAAAGCTACGAGTGCGATTACGCTCCGGATCGCATTGCGTTGAAGATCGAATTTACGCGCGAACCAGATCACGAGCGGCGTGAACGCCGCCCAAACGTACCAGAAGAGAAACTCAAACCCGACCTGCCGGACCCAATCGATTTGTCGTTGCTGAGCGACGGAAGCGAAGACAGTGCGGGCTCCGTAGAGCACCGCGAGAAAGGTCGCGCACGAAACGATCAGGATGAAGACGTTGCGCGACGTCGGCGGTTTTGCTGGCGCTTTCAACACCGAATCCTACGTGAGTTCTGATTGTCGCCGCGCAACGAAGAACGCGATGACAGTCGAGTAGATCACACCGAACACCATCGTCCCGAGAAACAGTCCGGCGAACGCCTGAATCATCAACGTTCGGGCCGGCGTGGTGGCCGCGCCAGGCTCGCCGCCCATCCATTTCGTGCCGACGGCGAACACGACGCAGACGAAAAACAACGTCGCCGTCAGCGCGAAGACCAACGCGATCGAGATGCCGGTCGTTACCGCTTCTTTGAAGGGCAGCTTCTCGCCCCGCTCACGTTCGAGCGCTTTGATGCCGAGAAAAATCATCACGAAATGAAGCACGTTGAAGAAGATTGGGCCACCGAGCGTGATGACCGGAGATTGTTGATTTGCGAGCAGCGAATGAGTGGCGAGCACCCACACGATCAGGCCGAGCGCGGTGAGCAAGCCGTACTTAAGGGGGATTTTCATCTCTTCTCTTCCTCAGTTAACTGCCATTTGGTTCGGGTGTACGCGATGCGAAAACCGTGGCGCTCCGCATTGCGTTGTGAGCCGCTGCCGGGTTGCGTCACCATCATCGCGATCGTGCAACCGAGCGTCGCGGCCTGACGCAGCCGCTCTTCGAGCAACGCGTTTTGTGCGCCCTGGCGCCGCGCGCTGGGAATCGTACTCGCTCCGGCCAATAATGCAACGTCGTCGCTGATCGACAACGCGCCCGCGGCGATCGGCTGGTCGTCGAGCTGCGCCAGAAACGGCAAGTATTTCGAACGCGCGATAACGTGGCCCAGGTCGCGCAAAAAATCCGCGACCTCCGTAAATTCAATCCAACCTTCAAACGCAGTCTGCGCCCAAACGTCTACTTCATCGGCGCGAATCTTGTGCACGCGAATGTTTTCGTTGCGCACGGCGTCGAGTCGTAGGTTTTCACTAATCGGGCGATAAAGCACGTTCGAAAACTCGAGGGGTTTGTAACCGCGCTCGCTGAGCAACGCGAAAGTCGACGCATCGGTGAGCGGGCAAACTTCATGAAAAACACCGCCACCGCGCTGGATGAAAAAATTTTCGATCGCGTCGAAGTGTTGTGCTTCGTGCGACTCGAACATGCCGAGGCCAAACGTCTGCGTTAATGGCGAACCCGGCCCATCAAACATCGCGTACGTGCCGGCGACTTCGGTCCATTCCGCGCCCCAATCCGGAAACGCTTTCACGCGCGCTTCGACAAACTCTCGATTCGCGCGCGCTTCTGTTCGCTCCAGCTTCCGCGCGAGTTCGAGATCGGCGAAAGGGTAGTCTCTTGCGTTCAGCATCTTTTATTCACTGATGGACACGGTTTTAATGTTCACGAACTCGCGAATGCCAAACTCGGCGAGTTCGCGCCCATAGCCGGAATGCTTGACGCCGCCGAATGGCAGTCGCGGATCGGAAGCGACCATGCCGTTGATGAAAACCGATCCGGCTTCGATCTCGTCGATGAAGCGTCGTTGCTCTTCAGCGTTGTTGGTCCAGGCAGCAGCGCCTAGCCCGAAGGGCGTCGCGTTGGCGAGGTTAACTGCTTCGTCGATGTTGTTCACGCGAAAGAGCGTTGCCACTGGCCCAAACATCTCTTCGCACGACACCGGCGCGGCGGGATCGAGATCGACGATCACGGTCGGTTCGTAAAAATTCCCGGGCCGGTTTATTCGGGTTCCGCCAGTGAGTACTCTGCCACCCGAAGCGACTGCTTTTTTCACTTGTTCTTCCAGATCGCTCACGATCTGCGGCGTCGCCAGCGGCCCAATATCGGTTTTCTCTTCGAGGGGATCACCGATGATTAGTGATTTCATCTGGTCGACAAATCTCCGCTCAAACTGATCGTAAATTTCGGCCGCAACGATAAAGCGCTTCGCCGCGATGCACGACTGCCCGTTGTTGATCGTGCGTGCTTTTACCGCAGTCGTAACCGCTTCCGCAAGATTCGCCGAAGGCATCACGATGAAGGGATCGCTGCCGCCGAGTTCGAGCACCGTCTTCTTGATCTGCTTGCCGCAAATGCTGGCGACGCTGCTGCCGGCGGGTTCGCTGCCCGTCAACGTCGCCGCGACTACACGCGGATCATTCAGGATGTCCTCGACCTTTTTCGAACCGATCAATAACGTCTGAAAAGCGCCTTCGGGAAAACCGGCGCGGCGAAAAATGTCTTCAATCGCCAGCGCACACTGTGGCACGTTCGACGCGTGCTTCAGCAAGCCAACGTTGCCGGCCATCAACGCCGGCGCGGCGAAACGAAACACCTGCCAGAATGGAAAATTCCAGGGCATCACGGCGAGCACTGGCCCAAGCGGCTGAAACCGCACGTAACTCTGCTTCGCGTTTGTTTGCACGATCTCATCGGCGAGATGACGCTCCGCGTTTTCGGCGTAGTAACGGCAGACCCACGCGCACTTTTCCGCTTCGCCGATTGCGGCCTTGATAGGTTTGCCCATCTCGATCGTCATCAACTTGCCGAATTGTTGTTTTTCGTTCTCGAGAATTTCCGCCGCGCGCGTCATCGAGCGAGCCCGATCCGCGAAAGAAGCCTGGCGCTGTGTTTTGAACACCGCAGCCGCGAGTTGCAGCTTGGTTTCGATCTGCTCGTTCGTAAGTTCCGCAAAAGTTTTTAAAGTCTCGCCCGTGGCCGGATTGATTGTTGTGATTCCCATGGTTAAGTTAGTGTAGATCGATGCCTGAGCAGAAGCCACAACTGGACAAATTCGCGATCGCCGCCGCGTTGCAGGAGATTGCGCAACTAATGGAGTTGCGCGGCGGCCAGTATCGTTTCAAAGCGAAAGCCTACAACGCGGGCGCGCGCACGATTCAAGCCGTCACTAATCTCGATCAGTTAATCCACAACGATCAGCTAACGACACTGCCGCGCATCGGCGGCGCGCTCGCCTCGCAGATCAAGCAGCTTTACCTGACCGGCGAGTCGACGGTCTTGAAAGACTTGCGCGCGGAGTTTCCGCCGGGAATCGTTCAGCTTTCGACGGTGCCGGGATTGAGTTTGGCGAAAGTCAGGCAGCTTCACGAAGAACTCGGAATCAGTTCGGTCGAAGAACTCAAAGCGGCGGCGGAAGCCGGCAAACTGCGCGAGGTGAAAGGCTTCGGCGCGAAGACCGAACAACGCTTGCTCGAACAGATCGCGAAGCCGAAAGAGAAGCCGCGCCAGCGATTGTATTTGCATCACGCCTGGAACACTGCGGATCAAATCATCGAGTACATGGAAACGAGCCGCGGCTTGATCGAGATCGGCGTCGCGGGATCTTTGCGCCGTTGGGTCGAGACGATCGGAACGATCGAGATCGTTGCGAGCGGCAAGAAGCCGGCCGCGTTGGTCGAGCACTTTCTGCGGTTGCCGTCGATTCTTTCGAGTGAGATGAACGGCGAGAACAGTTGCGTCGCGCAGCTTGCGGACAGTGCGGTGGTGGCGTTTACCGCGGTGACGCCCGAGGAGTTTCCGGTGGTGCTGTTTTCGCGCACCGGTGCGGAAGCGCACGTCGATAAGGTTACGGCGCGCGTGATGGCGGCGAAGCGAAAGCCGACGCGAATGCCGCGCACCGAAGCCGAGCTTTACGAACGCGCGGGGTTGCAGTTTGTGCCGCCGGAGTTGCGCGAAGATCAGGGTGAGATCGAAGCCGCCGCTGCCGGCGAGTTGCCCGAAGATCTGCTGACGCTCGACGACATCAAGGGCATGGTCCATTGCCATACGACCTATTCCGACGGCAAGCACACGCTCGAGCAGATGGTGGGCGCGGCGGAAGCAATGGGCATGAAATACATCACCATCACCGATCATTCACCGACCGCGTTTTATGCCGGCGGCTTGAAAGTTGAAGATTTGTACCGGCAGTGGGACGAGATCGACGAAGTGCAAAGCAAGGCGAAGATCAAGATCCTGCGCGGCACCGAGTCAGACATTCTTGCCGACGGCGGGCTCGATTATCCCGAACGCATTCTCGAACAGATGGACTGCATCGTCGCGAGCGTTCATGCGCGCTACAAGATGGATTCACGGAAGATGACGGAGCGGATCGTCAACGCGATGCGGCAGCCGGTTTTCAAAATCTGGGGCCACGCGTTGGGACGTTTGCTGCAGCGCCGGCCACCGTTTGAGTGTGACGTCGAGCGCATTCTCGACGTGATTGCGGAGTCGAAAGCGGCGATCGAGATCAACGGCGATCCTTACCGGCTGGATCTCGATCCGCGTTGGGTGCGTGAGGCGCGGAAGCGCAAGATCAAGTTTGTGATTTCGGTTGACGCCCACTCGATGGGCGCGCTGGCGAATGTGAAGTTCGGTGTCGCGATGGCGCGCCGTGGCTGGGTAGAGCGCAAAGAAGTGCTGAACGCGTTACCGTTGGCTCAGTTCCGTAAAGCGGTCCACCCCTAATCCACAGATTCCACAGATTTCATTCCATTTCACTGAAGACAAGCACGTATCCGTTTGGGTCGCGCACTTCAAACTCCCAGGCGCCGTACGGTTGCCGTCGCAATGGTCTGAGGATTTCAGTCTCGCCGCGCACTGATTCGTACAAGTCCTTCACGCCCTCGACGCGAATGTGAGCATCCCAAACGCCGCCGGGACGCGAGTCGTAAAGATTGGGCTTCTGGTAACCCTCGACCCGTTGCAGCATGATCTCGACGTCGTCGCGCGAGAGAATCGCGAACACGAAAGGCTCAGCGGCGGG
>Ga0247688_1000459_pt1 | contig 11669 bp, 9 predicted proteins | sample CNK29_metaG_FD_182718 | JGI IMG/M metagenome (GOLD analysis project Ga0247688, IMG submission 182718) | Soil microbial communities from Purdue University Martell Research Forest, Indiana, United States - CNK29 | ecosystem: Environmental > Terrestrial > Soil > Temperate forest > Bulk soil | place...
GGGCACCGAGAAGGTGCACGCGCTCCATGGCGTCTCGTTTGATATTCCGCGCGGCGAGTACATCGCCATCATTGGCCCATCAGGTTCCGGCAAGTCGACGTTGATGAACCTGATCGGCTGCCTCGACACGCCGAGCCAGGGCCAATACTGGCTCAACGGCAAGAACGTCTCCGAAATGGACGACGACGAACTGGCGCGCATTCGTAACCAGGAAGTCGGCTTTGTCTTCCAAACCTTCAACCTGCTCGCGCGCGCCACTGCGTTGCACAACGTCGAACTGCCGCTGATTTACGGCGGCGTCGGTTCGTCGCAACGCCATGAAATGGCGCAGCAGGCGCTCAAAGCCGTCGATCTCACCGAGCGCATGATGCACAAGCCGAACGAACTCTCCGGCGGCCAAAGACAACGCGTCGCGATCGCCCGCGCACTTGTTAACCATCCATCGATCCTGCTGGCTGACGAACCAACCGGAGCGCTCGACTCCCACACCAGCATGGAAATCATGGACCTTTTCGAACGTCTGCACTCCGAAGGCAACACGATCATCGTGGTCACCCACGAGCACGACATCGCTGAACGTGCTCACCGCGTGATCTCGATTCGTGACGGCCAGATCGAAAAAGACGAAAGAATCAGATAGGGGAGCGGATGGAGCGAAGTGGCGAGCACGACTCAGGGCCACGGCGCTACACGTCTGTCCCGCCTGCGCGAATCAAGCCGCTGCGATTTTTTCGGCTGGCGGCGATTTGGGAAGCGTTTCGCGTGGCGACCGGAAGCTTGCGCGCGAACAAGCTGCGCACCGCGCTGACGTTGATGGGCATCGTCGTCGGCGTGACTGCCGTGATCGCGGTCGTGACGATCATCAAAGGCCTCGACCGAACGGTGGCGCAAACGTTCTCTTCGCAGGGTTCGACGGTTTTCACGATCTCGAAGCAGCCGCAAGTCATCACGTCGCGTGAAGACTTCGTCAAGTTCAACCGGCGCAAGGACGTGACGCACGACGACGCGGAAGCGATCGGGCGCTTGTGTTCGGCGTGCTGGCGCGTCGGCATTGCGGCCAACGCAATCGAGACGGTCAAGTATCAGGATCAAAAAGCGGAAAACGTGCGCATCCGCGGCGTCGAGCCGTTGACGATGTTTGATATCGACGGCGTGACCATCGCTGCGGGCCGCATCTGGACCGAGAGCGAAGGCGCTGCCGGGCGCGACATCTGCGTCGTTGGGCCTGACATGCTGAAGAACCTCTTCGGCGACGCGCCCGCGGATCGCGCGGTTGGCCAGGAGATTCGCATCCAGGGCCGGCCGTATACCGTGCTCGGCGTGCTCGAGCCGCTGGGTTCGATCTTCGGCTTCTCGCGCGACAACGTCGTTTACATTCCGTATCCGACTTATGAGAAAGCCTACGGCGCGCGGCGTTCGCTCGTCGTGTTCATTCAAGTGCCGGCGGCGGAACAACTCGAAGCGGCGGAAGATCAGGTCCGGACGATCATGCGTAACCGTCGCGGCCACATGCTCGGCGATCCTGACGACGAAGGTTTTGCGCTCGAAACGCAGGACGTGTTTCTCAATCTCTACGGCGCTGCGACTTCGAACATCTACATCGTGACGATCGGCGTCGCGGCAATCTCGCTCGTGGTGGGCGGCATCGTGGTGATGAACATCATGCTCGTGTCAGTGACGGAACGAACAAAAGAGATTGGAATTCGGAAAGCCATCGGCGCGCGGCGCAAAGATATTTTGACGCAGTTTTTGATTGAAGCGGTGGTGGTGACGGCGCTCGGCGGCGCGATCGGCGTCGGCACGGGTTTCGGGTTAGCTTACGTGATTTCGGCGTTGATCGGGTTTCCATTGCTGGTGAGCGTGGCGTCCGCGGTGTTGGGAGTCGGAGTTTCCTCAATTGTCGGAATTGTAAGTGGCCTTTGGCCCGCGTGGCGCGCAGCGAAATTAGATCCGATTGAAGCTTTAAGAGCAGAGTGAAGGGATTGCCGATTTTCGATTGCCGATTGTCCATTTTGGGCGGCGACCGAGAACTAACAAATCGGCAATCGCCAATCGAAAATCGGCAATAACAAGATGAGATTCGAAGACGTCAAAGAGTCAGCGTTGATGGCGATCGACACGTTGCGCAGCAACAAGCTGCGCTCGTCGTTGACGATCCTCGGTGTGACCGTCGGCGTCGTGACCGTCATCTTCATGGTGTCGATCATTCAGGGACTGAACAAAGCCTTCGCGGACCAGATCGAATCGCTTGGCTCCAACACGATCTTCGTTTCGAAATTCGAACCGAGCTTCGGCCGCCCACCGGGTCCTGACGAGATTCATCGCAAAGACCTGACGATGGACGACGCGGAAGCGTTGCGCACCGAGGCGCCTTCCATCGTCGGTGTTTCACCTATCCGCCGCATGATTGCGGCGACGATGCGTTACCAGGACAAGCAGACTGACACTCCGATCCTGTTCGGCGTCACGCCTTACTACGAGTTCGTGCAAACCCAGTACGTCGGCAGCGGCCGCTTCATCGGCGACATCGACATCCAGGACCGCTCGAACGTCGTGATTATCGGAGTTGACGTGAAGCAGGCGCTCTTTCCTTACGAAGACCCGCTCGACAAGGAAGTCAGGATTAACGGCAGCCCGTTTCGGGTGATCGGCGTGATGGAACCGCTGGGAAACTTCTTCGGCCAGTCGCGTGACAACTCGATTTTTATTCCCATAACGACGTTCGACAAGTATTATCCTGACCGCCCCTTTCCGGAAGTGGTGTTCTTCGTGATTGTGCGGCCGCGTTCGCGCGCGTATGTGAAATCCGCGATCGACGAGATCACGGACATCCTGCGGCGCCGGCGGCGACTGCATCCGGGTGAACGAAACAACTTCGGCATCTCCTCGCAGGATTCGCTGCTTGACGTGTACAACCAGCTAACCGGAGCAACCGCACTGGTGCTGACTTCAATCTCATTCGTGGCTTTGATGATCGGTGGGATCGGGGTTATGAATATCATGCTCGTCTCCGTCACCGAGCGGACCAAGGAAATCGGGGTCCGCAAAGCCGTGGGCGCGACCAGGTTGAATATCCTGTCGCAGTTTTTGATCGAGGCCGTCGTGCTGACGGCGATTGGCGGTTTCGCCGGACTCGCAATCGGCGAGATCGCGAGCCTGTTGATGAACCGATACTCACCGCTGCCCGCGTACGTGCCGCTCTGGGCCATCGCCGTGGGCGTCGGCATTTCAGCGGCAGTGGGAATTGTTTTTGGCTTGTGGCCGGCGTGGAAAGCCGCGCGCTTGAATCCGATCGACGCCTTGCGTTGGGAATAATTAATAACTGTGAAATTTATCGAGACTCTTAAACTTGCTATCGCTGCGATTTGGGCGCACAAGCTGCGCTCGGCGCTGACACTGCTCGGCATGATCGTCGGCGTTACCGCGTTTGTCGTCGTCGTTTCGCTGATCGAAGGCTTCAATCGTTACGTCGATGAAAAGATCGCCGGCATCGGCGCGAAGTCGTTTACGGTGCAGCGCTTCAACCCGCTCGAAGACTTCAAAGACACTGACACCATCGCCGCCGCGCAACGGCGCAACAAAGAGCTGACGCTGGAGGATTACGAATACCTGAAAGACCGCGCTCAGTTGATCGGCAAGATCGGTGCGCGTGGCCGTGGGACCGCAGTGGAAGTCAAACGCGGCGATGACGTGATCGAAGACGTGTTTGTTTCGGGCGCGACCGCGAATTGCGTTGATATCGAGAATCGCGACGTTGCCGAAGGCCGCTTCCTCGCCGACTCCGAAAATGAGAGTGCCTCGCGCGTTGCGTATATCGGCGCCGACATCGCGAACAAACTGTTCCCCGCCGGTAACTCGATCGGCAACGAGATCACGGTTCGCGGCCTGCCGTATCGCGTCATTGGCGTCGAAACGGCAAAGGGAACCGTGTTCGGCATTCCGCAGGACAACTTCATCATCATTCCGTTGAAGACTTACGCGGTGAACTACGGTGGTCTCATCCGAAACCGCTCGCTCTATTTCATTGCCACTTCAAAGACTGACGACACGTTCAACGATGCGGTCGAAGAATCACGCTTCCTGATGCGCGTGCGACGGAAGCTTGGGCCAGGCGAGAAGGACAACTTCGGCATCGTGACGCCTGACGCGATCACGGGCTTGCGCGACCGGCTGTTCGGCACGATCTTCATCGTCGCGATCGCCGTGCCGGGCATCGCGCTGGTCGTCGGCGCAATCGTGATCATGAACATCATGCTGGTGTCAGTCACCGAACGCACCAAAGAGATCGGCATCAGAAAATCTCTGGGCGCGCGCCAAATCGACATTCTGAAACAGTTTCTCGTCGAGGCCGTAACACTGGCAGTGATCGGCGGCGGCGTGGGAATCTTTCTCGCCTGGATCATCGGCGCGATCGTGACGGCGTGGATCTTTCCGACTTATCTCTCGATCCTTGCCATCCTGGGAGCGCTGGCGGCTTCCGGCGGCGCCGGTGTTGCTTCCGGAATCTTTCCCGCGTGGAAGGCAGCACGACTCGATCCGATTGAAGCGCTGAGGGCCGACTAACATGAAAATCCTGCGAAGCGACATTTACGAAAATCTCAAGATGGCGTTGGCCACGTTGCGCGCGAACATGCTCCGCTCGTTCCTGACCGTCTTCGGCGTCGTCATCGGCATCATCACCGTGATGTTGATTGCCTCGATCATCAGCGGCATCGACGTTTCGGTAACGCGCGAGGTCGAGTCGTTTGGCACGCGTTCGATCTACATCAGCAAATACAACCCGGGCATTCACATCGGCCGGTTGTCACGCGAAGAAAGAATGCGCAAGGAACTGACCTACGACGACGCGATTGCTTTGCAGTCGTTGCCGGCGATCGAACTCTCAGTTCCCTTCCTCGACATCACCAACAACTTCTTCGGCGGCAAGCTGCTGGTTTCGGGCGGCGGCAAAACGTCGGCGCAAGTCGCGCTGCAAGGCACGCTGCCGGATTTCGAGAAAGCGGGGACGCAGGTCATTTCCGACGGCCGCTTCTTCACGAGTACTGAAAACGACACGAATCAGAACGTTTGTGTTGTTGGTTCGAAAGTGGCCGACGACTTTTTCAAGATCGGATCGCCGGTTGGGCAAACGATCAAGATCGGCCCGGAAGAGTTTCGCGTAGTCGGCGTGTTGGAGAAACGCGAGCAGTTTCTGATCGGCGGCGGCAGCGACGATCAGAACAACGTGATTTACGTGCCGTTCTCAGTCGCGCAAAAACTAAAGCCGAATGCCGACGATATCTACATTCTCGCAGTCGCGCGCGCGGGCATGATGGATGAAGGAAAAGACCAGGTGCGCGACATGCTGCGCGTGCGGCGCCAGGTGCCGTTTGCCAACAACGATAATTTCGGCATGGAGACTTCGGAAAGCATCCTCGACAACTTCCGTTCGATTACTGCCGGGTTGGCGATCGCGATGGTCGTGATCTCGTCCGTTGGCTTGATGGTCGGCGGCATCGGCGTGATGAACATCATGCTCGTGTCGGTGACCGAGCGAACGCGCGAAATCGGAGTGCGCAAAGCCATTGGCGCACGCCGCGCTGACATCATGTGGCAGTTTCTGATCGAAGCGGCAACATTGACTGGCCTGGGTGGAATTGTCGGGTTGTCGATTGGTTGGGGACTGACGTTGCTGCTGCGATTGCTGCTGCCGTCTTACGTGCCGCTGTGGGCGCCGGTTGGCGGACTGGTCGCGAGCGTCGGCATCGGCCTCATCTTCGGCCTCTGGCCCGCCTGGAAAGCCGCGCGTTTGGATCCGATCGAGTCGCTGCGCTACGAGTAGGTGCTGAACACTACCGACCCAGTCGATGCTCAAATGCCACCGACCCAGTCGGCGCTCAATCCCACCGACACAATCGGCGCGCTCAATCCCACCGACAGCGTCGGTGGTTCTTTCAATCCTTTCCCTACATCACAACAGAGTAAAACGAGCAATCCCACCAACGTAGTTGGTGGTTTGTTCATATACCGCTTCAGGCTGGCTATGAACAACCACCGACTTCGTCGGTGGGATTAGTTTTTGGGCCTTAGTCGCCGCGTAGGTTGCGACTTAAAAGTACCACCGACTGTGTCGGTGGAATTCAAGCGCCCACTTCGTCGGTGGGACTTCCAGCGTCGGTGGAATTCGTTAAGAAATAAATCCGGGGAAGAGCGCCGTAATAATCATCACGAACACCAGCAGCAACACCCACAAAGTAATTGCTACCGCCCACCCGGTTCCCTTGCTCACGCGCGTACCACCGTTCGCCAAGCCCTTCGCGCGCAGCCACAGCCCATAAAACGAAGTGAAACCGATAAAGCTCGCCATCACAAACAGCACCGGATGATTGGCCGGCGCCAGCAGAATGCCGAGATTGTCCTGCAGCGTTGTTTCCGCGTTGAGCACTGGATGCAAATCATCAGGCGATTTCAAATAGAGAATCACCAACCCCAGCACCTTTTGAATCACTACTACTGGCACGAGGGCGTAAAAATTCACCGCCAACGACTGCCAGAAGTTCATTCGCCCGCCAAACACCAGCACGCCCAGTAGCGAGAGCGCCGCACCAACGCAGCCGAGAACAAAGAGCCCGACCGCTGACCTCAACACCGCACCGACGCGCTGCACCGGATTTTTGAGCGCATCCATCTGGTCAACGCGCATGGCTGCCAACCGCTCGGGCGGTGGCGCGAATGGTGGTCCCATCTCGCCGACCTTTTCAACCGTGTGATCGACAATCCGCTCCGGCGTGATGCGCTGAATGAACGCGGTCGAGTAGATCGTGGTCAACACCCAGATCGCAAGAAACGCTCCGATCCACAACGGGTAACTGCGCAAGTTGCGAAACACGCGCGACGGCTCGTAAAAAATTCCCGTGATCTTTTCAAACCACGAAAGCGGGCGCTCCTCCTCGCCGGCCAGCGGCAAACGAATAAAGCTGAGCGCAAACAGCAAGACGCCGAAGAAGCAAAGCGCCAAACCCGTGCCGATGCCGCCGGCGATAAACTTCGCGATCCCGCCGACCAGGCAAATTAAACCAAGCACAAACGCACCGATCGCGATTGGCCAAAGTTTTGTCGCGCGCGGAGCTTGCGGTTCTGCTTCCGGTGTATCGGGTGGCGGTGGCGCTTGAAAGTCTGGGTCTTGGGGAGCGCTCATTATTTTGATCTCCTAGAGAGGGTTTTTGGACTCGTCTGATACGCCGGCAGGCGAATCAAGGTTTCACAACACAGGCCGCGCTTCAGTCCAGCCGGGCACACGTATGCAAGCAACCTGATGACCCGGCGACACCTCGCGCAGCTCCGGATCGACGTGCGCACACTCTTCGATCGCGATCGGGCAACGAGTGCGAAAACGACAACCCGAAGGCGGATTGATCGGTGTCGGCACGTCGCCCTGCAAGATGATCCGTTTTCGCTTCTGCCGCGGATCCGGAATCGGTATCGCTGAAAGCAAAGCCTGAGTGTACGGATGAAGCGGCCGCGTATACAACTCAGCAGCGGCGGCAATCTCGACGATGCGGCCTAAGTACATCACCGCCACGCGCGTTGAAATGTGTTCCACCACCGCGAGGCCGTGCGAGATGAACAGGTAAGTCAGCTTGAACTCTTCCTGCAACTCCTGCAACAGATTTACGACCTGCGCCTGAACGGAAACGTCCAGCGCGGAAACAGGTTCGTCAGCAACGATCAACTTCGGATTCAACGCGAGCGCGCGTGCGACACCGATGCGCTGCCGCTGGCCACCAGAGAACTCGTGCGGATACCGGTCCATGAAATCCGGGTTTAGGCCAACACGTCGCAACAGTCCTGCGACCTCGTCGAGACGGTCGCTGGGTCGTGGTCCACCTTGCTTATGAATCACGAGCGGCTCACCAACGATGTCGGCGATTTTCATCCGCGGATTCAGCGACGCATAAGGATCCTGAAAAATGATCTGCATCTCGCGTCGAAGCTGTCGCAAACGCTTCTTGCTGAGCGACAAAACATCCTGACCCGCAAATGTAATCCGGCCTGCAGTTGGTTCAAGCAAACGCAGCAAACAACGGCCGACCGTAGATTTCCCGCAACCAGATTCGCCGACGAGCCCGAGCGTTTCGCCCGCGAAGATGTCGAACGAAACTCCGTCCACCGCGCGCACGACTTCATCCGAACCTTCAACCGGAAAATGCTTCACCAGCCCGCGAACACTCACCAGCGTTTCGCGCGCCACCGGCGGTTGATGCGGTTGTTCGTTAAGCTGAACCTGTTCCATCTCGTGTGATTGAATCCATGACCTGATTGTCCGCTGTCACCGCCGCCGCCAAATCATAAAGCACGCAACGCACCTGCACGCCGCCTTCGAGTTGATAAAGCGGTATCGTTCCTTCAGTGCAACGCGGCATGCGATGCGGGCAACGCGGCGCAAAGTGACAGCCGGGCGGCAGATCCGTGGGACGCGGAACGACGCCTTCGATCGTTTCGAGACGTTGACTCCGCGCCGATTCCGTGGTCGTCAGCTTCGGCACCGAACGCAGCAGTCCTTCGGTGTATGGATGCTTCGGGCGCGCGAACAATTCGTCAACCGGCGACTCCTCCACGATCCGGCCCGTGTACATCACGGCGACTCGATCAGCGACTTCCGCAACCACGCCGAGGTCGTGCGTGATCAAAAGCACGGCGAGTTCGCGTTGCTTTCGCAGGTCGTCGAGCAACTCGAGAATCTGCGCTTGAATGGTAACGTCGAGCGCGGTCGTCGGTTCGTCGGCAATCAACAGTTTCGGATTGCACGCCAGCGCCATCGCGATCATCACGCGCTGCCGCATGCCGCCCGAAAGTTGATGTGGATAATCGTCGAGGCGCCGCGCCGGATCGGGAATCGCGACTTCACGCATCGCCTCGATCGTTGCCTGGCGCGCCTGCTTGCGCGTCAGCTTGCGATGCAGCCGCAACGCTTCCGCGATCTGTTCGCCAACGGTGTAGACGGGATTGAGCGACGTCATCGGATCTTGAAAGATCATTGCAATGTCGTCGCCACGCATCTCGCGCATCGCGGCGTCGGAGACTTTGAGCAGGTCCTTGCCCTCGAAGAGTATTTCGCCGCCGACAATCTTTCCCGGCGGCGCGATGAGGCGCATCAGCGAAAGCGCCGTCATCGACTTCCCGCAACCCGATTCACCGACCAGTCCGAGCAGTTCGCCGCGATCGAGATAGAAACTTACCCCATCAACCGCACGCACGAGCCCCGCCCGGGTCGGAAAATATGTTTGGAGATCGTTGACTTCGAGCAGGTGCCGGTCGTCTATCATCACCAGTTACGAATATCGGAATAGAAACAGTTGAATCCGCCGGGAAAAAGTTGTCGCAATTGTTTGAGGTTGCTGGTTAATCTCGTTGCTGCCGACACGGCCCCAGCAGTTGCGAACCGGGACCGCTACTCCGGCCGCGGTTTTTAAAAAGTCGCGATTAGGAACTGTTGAAAGCCTCGATATGGTTGTTTCGATACAAGAGCGCAAAAGACAGAGACGGCAGCCGGAGTTTGATTGGTGATCCATTGCGTGACTATTGTCGTGAACTGGTGAGCGGTCAGAGTCAACCATATCAGCAATGCTATCCGCGATTGTCGCGTAATGAAGCTCTTTGATAATGGCCGGCAAAATCAGAGTCCTGGCCCAATGCAAACTGAAAAGCCTTCATCGCCGTGCTCTTGCCACTGCCATTTGGACCAACCAGAAGCGTGAATCTTCCCAACGGCAACGTGGCATCCTGTAACGCCTTGAAATTGTGAAATCGAATTTCCTTAATCATCTCGGCCTCCAGTACGAACGAGCGATTATAACGCGTTCCATCAGCGAACCATTCGCGTTCAGTGTAGATTGAAATTGTACTCGAGCCATCCCTCATGGGGGGAATGAACTTGATCTTCTTGGCGGCTTCGATAGCCGGCATGCTCGGGGGAAGCGCCTTCAACAGCAAAGCGATAGAGGCGGCCTTCCGTCGCGAAAAATTGCTCGGTACCCTGTTTCGCGCCACGTTGCGAAGAATACTCTTTGCCGGAAAAACTGCCGGCGGTTACCGCGCGCTCCGTTGCCTGGCCCAACGCTGATTTGGCGCGCTGTTCGGCGATGAATTCGTCGAGAGACTGTTGCGGCTTCGGGTTCTCATACGCGTAAACGGAATAGAGCACGCCATCCACGTTAAGCAAAAGCAATCGCTCCAGCCGGCGTTTCTGCAGCCGCTCGACAAACACTTTATTCGTCGTCATCGCGGGGGTTGCGGGCAGCGTAAGCGAGAAAGCTTCGTCTTTGACGGTGTATCTCAGCCAGTTCGATGGCTCAGGCACCGTTGGAGTTTGCGCGTGAACGATGCCGGCGAGCGCGATGAGCACGGCACAAAGAACCGTGAGTCTTGGTTTCATGATCAGTAAAGGTTGAAGTTGTACTCGAGTTGCATCCACATCGAGACGTTCTTGCTGTCTTTCATCGCCGGAAAAAACTTGATTTTCTTCGCGGCCTCAATGGCCCTATCAGTCAATCCGTAGGGCAAACCCGAAATGATGCGAATGTCGCTAACGTTGCCCGCGGAAGTAAAGACCACTCTCAGAACGACAGTACCAGTGATCTGATTCTGTTTTGCCTCTTCTGTATATTCAGGTTCCGGCTTAATCCCAAGACGCGCTTTTCGATCTATTTGTTTGCCGGTGTATACCGGTTCGTCCGGATCGTCCTGTTTAAACGGAATGCCAGGACCATCACCGACCACAATACCGTCCGGATTCGGACCCAGCACAATCGAGGCAAAGAAACGCTTTATTTGCGGATCAGCCGTGATCGCGCCGAACACGCGAAAGCGATAGAGACGCTTGTCGGTCGCGAAGAACTGCTCTGCGCCAGAGGCGGTTTTGTACAAGTACTGTTTACCAACGACACCGTGATTGACTACCTCCGTTAGACCATCTATTGGTGAGTTGGCGGTTACCTCCGTTATGAAACGGGAGAGTGACTGGCCCTCGATGTTCTCATAAACGTTAACTTCATAGATTAAGCCCTCGGCGTAAACTCCGAAAGTTATTTGCCATCTCTCCTTGTCGACTTCACGCCGATAAGCACTCGACGTCGTCATCGAAGGAACAGTCGGCAACTCAACGGAAAACTCTCCTCGCGCGGTGGTGTAACGCTTCCACTCTTGCGGTTTCGCCGGCTGCGCAGCGGCGCCAAACGACAGCAGCAGAATAAACGTGCAGGCCAGGAGAAGGTAAGGTTTCATCGTTTAACTTCAATTCGGGCGTTTCAGATGGTCGAGGTTTCGCGATATTCGCCCCAAACGCGTCGCAGCCGATTACTAATCTCGCCCACAGTCGCGTACGACTCGACGCATTCAAGAATGTGCGGCAGAAGATTCTCGCTCGTGGTCGCAGCCTGCTCGAGTTTATTGAGCGCTGACTCGGTCGACTGCGCATCGCGGCCCGCACGCAACGCGCGCACGCGTTCAACCTGCGCCTTCTCAAGCGCTGCATCGATGTGCAACAGCGGCACCGGCGGCTCCGCGTCGATCTGGAAACGATTCACGCCGACAACGATCTCTTCCTGCGATTCAATCGCACGCTGATAACGATACGCCGCTTCCTGAATCTCGCGCTGCACGTAACCAGTTTCGATCGCCCGCAGCATCCC
>Ga0247688_1000461_pt1 | contig 11479 bp, 10 predicted proteins | sample CNK29_metaG_FD_182718 | JGI IMG/M metagenome (GOLD analysis project Ga0247688, IMG submission 182718) | Soil microbial communities from Purdue University Martell Research Forest, Indiana, United States - CNK29 | ecosystem: Environmental > Terrestrial > Soil > Temperate forest > Bulk soil...
ACGTAAGCCGAAGCCGCAATTACAGCTACCACAAAGAGGCACAGAATAAGCCAGATTCTGATGCCTCTTGTGCCTTTTTGTGGCAAAGAGATCATTGCGCGCCTCCCGAAGCCTGAGCGCCGCGCATCCACGTCACCGCGTCATTCAGCGCCGTGTAAAACTCCTCACGCGCGCCACTGAAACGATGATTACTCGCCTTGATCAGCACATACTTCTTCGGATCCTTCGCACTCGCAAACAACGCGTTCCCCACCTTCTGCGGGCTCGCCGTATCCGACGTACTCTGAATCATCACCAGCGGCACCGGCGCAATCTCTCCCAACACCTTGTCACTCCGAAACCCGTAAAGCGCCTTTCCCTCGGCCTTCAAATTCGCGTGATTCCCCGCGACGCCACTCACGAGCTGATTCTGCTTCGGCAAGCCGATCGAAATAATCCCGGCCCAGTTGTTTCGCGTATCGACGTCCGACCCGACCGCGATCGCAAAACCGGCGCCGAGTGACCAGCCGTAAACATAAACCGGCGCGGCCGCATCGGTCTTCGCATAAACTCGCAGGGCCTTGGCAATGTCCACGTAGTCGAGCGCAAGTTGCTTGATCGTCAGCGGATTATCCACTGACGAAAGTTCGCGCAAGTAGATCTTCGAATCGATGCCCGCGACCGCAAATCCGATGTGGGCCAACTCCTGCGCCGTTCGCGGCGCGAGCCCGCGCCAGCCGCCGTCGCCGCACGCGTAGATCGCCGGTATGCCCGGGGCGTCGCCCTGGTGACGATAAAAGTGGACTCTGAATTGTTGTCCTCTGATTGTTACGTCGCGATCCTCGGTGACTACGTCGGCCCATGTCTTCGTGTCGTCCGGATCGTAATGATCCTGTGGCACTCCTTCCTGGGCCTTAATCGTCGTCGTCACGCTGAGGAGGAAAGCAAAGCCCAACAGAGCCCAACGATGAATGAGGCAGCGTGTTTCCATGTCTTAACTTTTCCGTTCAAGCTTCCCGATCCCCAAATTCGATCGAGAGTCGCCGCGTTACGCACGTTAATCACTGCGTAAAGCATGCGCATCGATAGCCGTCGTTGATTGAAACAGAAGTATCGCGGTTCCCACGCGTGCGGGTGATACTTCGCTTTGTAGCGATACAAACGCTTGAAATCGTAATGAAAATCCACGCGCTGATAGATGAAGTGCATCAGCCGCGTCAGCAAGCGATGCTGTGCGAGATCGGGATCGTCGAGCAGGGCCAACGGCGCTAGTCCCATCGACGCCATGACATAACCTTCCGCGTGCAACAGCCGAAAGATCTCGCTGGTCAGTAGTTCCATCGTGCCGCGCACCGCGTCGCACCGGCGCCGGGTGACGTCGAGGTAATAACCGCGGCGGCCGAAGATCGGTTCACAGACAATGAAACCTTCGATCCGCCCGGCGCCCCGTTCGGCGCGCGCGATGAAGTAACGCTTAGCTGAAGGTTGATCGAGTTGGGGAGAGCCGAGCACAAATCCCAGTTCGTGATTGCCTTTTTCTTTCAACCACTCCTGCGAAATCGCTCGTAACTCGGCGTTGATTGGTTCGGCACCGAGTGCAAACGGATCATGCTCGCTGACGACTAGCTGCGCGCGTCTGGCCTTGTTTGTCGCCGCGCGGACCAGCTCCATTTTGCCGCCGCCGAGACTAAACCGGTTCAGATCGAAGATTGCTTCTTTCCCGATCTGCACGTCGTCAAAACCCGCCTCGCGAAAGGCGCTCAACATCCACGGTGAAACCTGATACGCACCGATTGGTTTCATCATTGCCAGCGCAAAATCGTTAATGAGCCGGCGAGCGTCTTCGGGCGCGCACACGGGATCGCCGGCAATCAACGCGACTCCTCGGCTGACCTGATAAGCCAGAAATCCATCCACGTTAGGAGACGTGAAATAGGACTTCGGGCCTTCAAGCAGGACGTAGGAATTTGAACTTGCCCCATAGCGCCGGATCCATGAATCAAGTTGTGGTTTACCTATTTGCATACCTTCACAATCACCAACTCAAACCTTTCAGTAACTCAACTGGTTCCGGCGATGATGGTGATGATGATGGTGGTGGTGTTTGTGATGCCGGTGATGATTGTTGCTGGGAGCGGCAGCGCTAGCCGTGCCTGATTGCAGGCCAAGCGTCGCGGCGCCGATCAGCAGAAAGCCTCCTAACACAAGTGAAAACAGTTTCTTCATACGCGTCCCTTCCTTTTCAAATTCGAACTACGAGCGATTTCGCAACGACCATGCCAAATGCGATCGCTGTGATTTATACGGTGTTAGTTGTGCAGTTACTTGCGGCGGCGGCGTGGCGCGTTTGTACGCGGGACAAGAACGCCACAGCAGTTTCGTGACTTTTTATAAGCAGCGGCGTTGTGAAGCTGGCATAGTCCTTGCCGCCAATCTGCTGGTGTTTATGGAAGTGCTGCTGATCAAGTACGGATTAATCGCGGTGTTCGTCGCAGCCTCATTGGAAGCGGACGTGATTCCGGTGTTGGTGGGAGTCGCGGCGCATCGCGGTTACTTCAATCCTGTATTCGCGGTGATCGCGGCGAGTGCCGGCGCTTTCGCGGGCGACTGCGTTTGGTTCTACGTGGGCCGTCGCGATCTGATCAAGAACAACAAGTGGGTGGAACGAATCAAAGCGCGAGCTGAGGCTTTGTTCCAGCGAGTCGGCCACTGGCAGATTCCCGCTTCGCACGTGATCTACGGAACTCGAATCGCAACGATGACTTTTCTGGGAACTCGCGAATCGTCGTTCGTAAAGTTCTCGCTCGTGGACGCGGCGTCGTGCCTGACGTTAACCACGATCCTGTTCTCGCTCGGCTACGCGCTGAGCGCGAGCGTCTCAGTGATCCTTACCGACGTAAAACGCGTCGAGATTGTTCTGCTCGTCGTTGTCGCCGTCGTCGGTGTGATCCTTCATCTGCTGCAGCGGCTGGGCCGCCGGGCCTTGCAGCGCACAGCAACTAGCGAGCACACGTCGTAATAGGGATAATCAAGCCGCGGAAATGCCACCACCAAAATTCCATGCGAAAACAGCCCTCAGCGCCGCGATTGTCGTCGCGATGCTGCTCGGCACACTGGTGATTACCAGCGCCGCAATCGCGAACATCGAACGCAACGACGACAAGGCGATCGCCGATTTGCAGGCCAGCGATCTCGCGCAACACATCAGCGACGCCAACCTCAGCCGCGACACAGACACGCTCACGCACGACGCAAACCTGATCAAAGGCTCGCGGCCCGGAGTCGTAGCCGTGCGCATCTGGGATTTTTCGCACGGCGACTTCGTGGAAAAGGCTGTCGCCTCGGGTAGTGCGCCCGCCGCGCCGATCCCGGACGAGACAAAGAACGCGGTTCGCACCGGATTGAATCCTTTTGCCGTCAGCCCGATACCTTCGAATTCAAGCCAGTCGTTATATCGCGTGTTTGCTACAACATTTGAAAACGGGCGACCGACCGGCGCCGTCGAGATCGTCGAGCGTTTCGACAGCATCTGGGCCGTCGCTCTCCACTACCTGAAAAGCGTGATCTGGTTGTCGTTGATTGCGATTGCTTTGATCATGCTCGGCACTTACCTGCTCTTCCGGCAAATGGAATTGACGACGCAACTCGAGACCGAACAGAGCATATTGCGCGATCGCGTCAGCGCCGCCACCATCGAACTCGAAAAACGAAACCAACAGCTTCAGGAAACAAATCTCGAACTCTGGCGCACCAATCGCCGCATGAACGAACTCGGGCGTCTCGCCGCCGCCGGCCAAACGGCCGCGCACTTCGCGCATGAAGTCGGCACGCCCCTCAACCTGATCAGCGGTCACGTGCAGTTGCTGAAATCGGACCTCGATCGCGATCCGCGCGATGCCGAATCGCGCATCAGAACCATCAGCGCGCAGATCGAACGCATCGAACGCATCGTTCGCCGCATGCTCGACAAGACGCGCTTTGAAACCGAACTCTCGCCCCTCGACCTCAATTCAGTTTTGCACAAACTCTGCGACGCGATGTCGCCGGCCTTCGACAAGCGCAACATCCGCCTGGTCGAAGCGTTGGCGCCGAACCTGCCGCTGATGGCCGGTTCGTCCGATCGCCTGCAGCAACTGTTTCTGAATCTGGTGAACAACAGTCTCGACGCGATGCCCGACGGCGGCGAGATCCGGATTCGCACGCTCGTCAACGGCAAGCCGGGCAAAGCACAGCGCATCGTCGTTGAGTTCACCGACACGGGCACCGGCATGAGCGAAGAAGTAAAGAGCCATATTTTCGATCCGCTCTATACCACGAAAGATCGCGGCCAGGGCACCGGCCTCGGCCTGGTAATTGTCAGCCAAATCGTGTCGGAGCACGCGGGCAAAGTGGAAGTTGAGAGTGAACCCGGAGGAGGCACCAGTTTTCGGCTTTCGTTCGCTGCGATTACGAATGACCGCGCGGCGGGCGATAATCATCATGTGGAGATTGAGTCAGTGAGATGAAACGCATTCTTGTTGTCGACGACGATCACGACTCGTGCGAACTGTTGCGCGAGATCTTCAGCGCGCAAGGCTGGCACGTCGACACTGCATTAACGCCGGCGCAGGCTTTCAGCCTGGCGGAGAAAGAGAAGATCGATCTCGTCGTCAGCGACGTGAACCTCGAAGCGAATCAATCCGGTCTCGACCTGCTGAAGGATCTGCGCGCGCAATGCCCGGTGATTCTCGTTACCGGTTTCGGCACGCTCGATTCCGCCGTCGAAGCGGCCCGCGAAGGCGCGTGGGATTTTATCTCGAAGCCGTTCAAGGTGCAGGAAGTCGTGACGATCGCGCGCCGCGCGCTGGAACAGGATCAAAAAACCCGCAGCGCCGAGCACGTCTCGGAGCAACTCTCATCGCGTTATGAACCTGGCGGCTTGCTCGGCCGCTCACCCGTGATGATCGGGCTTTACAAAGAGATCGCGCGCGTTGCGCCGACGCGATCGACAGTCCTGATCATCGGCGATTCCGGCACCGGAAAAGAACTCGTCGCCCGATCGATTCATCAACACAGCACGCGATCGGGCGGTTCATTCGTGGCCGTCAACTGCGGCGCGCTCACGGAAACACTCTTGGAAGCGGAACTCTTCGGACACGTTCGCGGCTCGTTCACCGGCGCGGTCGGCGATCGTCGCGGACTGTGGGAAGAAGCCGCGGGCGGCACGCTCTTTCTGGACGAAATCGGTGAAACGAGCCCGGCCCTGCAAGTGAAACTCTTGCGCGCGCTGCAGGAAGGCGAGATTCGGCGCGTCGGCGCGTCGCGCGCGACGCAGGTTGATGCGCGCGTTGTCGCGGCGACGAATCGCAATCTCGAACGCGAGGTGAAAGAAGGAAAGTTCCGGGAAGATCTGTTTTACCGGCTGAGTGTCGTGACGTTGCGCGTGCCTGCGCTCAGCGAACGCCGCACGGATATTCCGCTGCTCGCGGAACGCTTCCTCGCCGCCGTGATCGAACGCGAAGCACATAAACCGTTGACGCTTTCGGAAGAGACGGTGAGAACGCTGGTCGCTTATCAATGGCCGGGCAATGTGCGCGAACTCGAGTCGGCCATCGAATACGCGGTGCTGCACGCGCGCGGCAACGAGATCGTGCCGGACGATTTGCCGGCCCGGCTGCAGTCGCCGCAAGTGCGCGCGGCGGCGCGTTCGCCGCTGTCGGCGCTGTTCGAAGACTTGCCGCCGTTTGACGAACTCGAACGTCGTTATCTCATCTACGTGCTCGACGTCGCGGGCGGCAATCGCACTCGCGCGGCGGAAATTCTCGGCATCGATCGACGCACCCTCTACCGCATGATCGAGCGCTACGGCATCGACTCCGGCGCTGAATAAGCTGTGGCCCTTTTGTTTCGGTGTCCCTAAATAGCCACACTTTTTTCGCCACAACAAGGCACAAAAAGAATGAAATCCGTGGCTAAGGAATTGCCACCACGCAACCGTAATGCGTGTAAGGCTCAGTTTGCAGCAAAAGATTCTTCTGCTGGTTACGGGTTCGATGTCGCTGATGGTCATTGCGTCGTCGTACCTACACAACGGCCGCACTCGCCTCCTCATCGAAAAAGATCATTACGACAACGCCGTCAGCCAAACGCTCGCGCTTGGCGATCGCATTGCGCAGTTCGATTATTTCTCCGACATCGAAGACATTCAGCAGGAGATGCAACTGGTTGTCAGTTCGCGACCCGATTTCAAGCAGATCGACGTCTACGAAGAACGCGAGGGCGTGCCCCAGTTGATTGCGACCAGCGCCACCGGCACTCACGATCTGCTCGCCGCCTGGGACACAGCAAATCCCAACGAGAACAGTGTCGTGACGTCAACGCAGATCAATCGCGACAACGCTGCTTACTGGCTGATTACCGCCGGCATCGTCAACCAACAACATCACGGGTTCATCAAGGCGCTGGTGCTCAAGAGTTATCACCATAACCTCGTCAGCAACCTGCATCGCGAATACAACCTCATACTGGTCGGCGCCGGAACCGTCTCAGTGCTGCTGCTGTATTTCCTCTTCATCTATTTTTTCCGCAAACCCGTGAAAGACATCGTGCAGACGATGGGTCAGGCTCAAGGTGGCGATCTGTCCGTGCGCGCGCCGGTTCACCGGGACGACGAGTTTGGCGAGATCGCTAATGGCTTTAACCAGATGATGGACGACATCGCTGCCCGATCTCGAGAGCGTGAGGATTTGTTAGATCAGATTGGCAGTTTGAACAACGATTTGGTGCGCAAGGTCAACCTCGCCACGACCGAGTTACGCGCCGCCAACGGCAATCTGATGCGCACGCAACAGCGCTTGTCGTACGCGGAGCGAATGGCCGCGATCGGCCAGGTCACCGCTTCACTCGCCCACGAGATCGGCACTCCGCTGAACGCGATCGCCGGCCACCTGCAACTGCTCGCGCGCAATCATCCGAGTTGTGGCGACACGCAACGCCGCCTCGTGATCATCAATTCGCAACTCGCCTCGATCGTGCAAACAGTGAAAGGCCTGCTCGAACGCACGCACCGCCGCACGATCGAACCACAGCCGACCGACATCAACGCCATCGTCGAAGAACTGCTGCTGCTCGTCGATCCGATCTTCGAGTCGCGCAAGATCCGCGTGACACAACATTTCGACAAGCGCTTGCCGCGCGTGCTGGCGGATCGCGAAAGCCTGCACCAGGTGTTTCTCAATCTCGTCAACAACAGTCTCGAAGCGATGCCCGAAGGCGGCGAGATGACGTTTGTCACTAACTATCTCGCTTACTCGGGATTGATTGAAGTTCGCTTTATCGATTCTGGCCCAGGCATCGCCGACGATGCGAAGGAGCACTTGTTCGAGCCGATGTGGACCACGAAAACATCCGGGAGCGGACTGGGCCTGGCAATCGCTCGCGAAATTATTCTGGAACACGGCGGCCAGATCGATTTCGTGCCCAACGTAGAACATGGCGCCGAGTTTCGGGTGGTGTTGCCGGTCATCAAAGCAATGTCGGAAACGCCGGAAGCCGCGGAGGTGAGTTTAGATGCCGCGTAAGATACCGCACATTCTAACAGTCGACGACGATCCGGTGACGTGCGAACTGCTTTGCGAGGTTTTTACTCGCGAGGGTTTTTCCGCGACGTTTGCCAACTGCGGCGAAGACACGCTGGTTGAAGTGGCGCGGCACAATCCGGATCTCTTGCTCACGGACATTCGCATGAAGACGCGGCTCGACGGTTTGGCGCTGCTCGAGATTGTGCGCCGTGAGTATCCATCGATCCCGGTCGTGTTGATGACGGCTTTCGGATCGATTGAGACAGCCGTGCGTGCAGTCAAGGAAGGCGCGTTTGATTATATCAGCAAGCCTTTCAACATCGACGAGCTGGTCGCGATCGTGCGGCGCGCACTCACCAAAGGACCGGGCAAGCAACCGGCGTCTGATCTCGAAGACGACGAAAAGAGTTCGGGCCTGATCGGCCGCACGCCGGCGATGCTCGAAATTTACAAGATGGTCGCGCGGGTTTCGGACTCACGTGCCGCGGTGCTGGTTACCGGTGAATCCGGCACGGGCAAAGAGCTCGTTGCCCGCGCCATTCACAATCACGGCTCGCGTTCGGCGGCGCCGTTTGTCGCGGTGAATTGCGGCGCGTTGACGGAGACGTTGCTCGAGTCGGAATTGTTTGGCCATATGAAAGGATCGTTCACCGGCGCGATCGCGAACAAGCGCGGCATCTTCGAACAGGCCGGCGAGGGCACGGTTTTTCTCGACGAGATCAGCGAGACGAGTCCGGGGCTGCAGGTGAAGTTGTTGCGCGTTCTTCAGGAACGCGAAGTGGTTCCGGTTGGCAGTACGGAGCCGGTGCGCGTTGGGGCGCGCGTGATCGCAGCGAGTAATTCGGATCTCGAAAAGTTGTCGGCGTCGCGAGCGTTTCGCGAAGACCTGCTTTACCGGTTGAACGTGATTCAGTTGCACCTGCCGCCGTTGCGCGAACGGCGGGAGGATGTTCCGTTGCTGGTCGCGCATTTTTTGCGGAAGCACGCGGATGGGCCAACACCGGAGTTGGAAGAGAAAGCGTTACAGTGCCTGACGAATTATGCGTGGCCGGGAAATGTGCGCGAGCTGGAAAACGTGATCGAGCGGGCGATCACGTTGAGCCAGGGCGGCGTGATTACGAACGACGATCTGCCGCCGCGGATTCGTGTGCCGCAATCAAATGGAACGCCGCCGCTGTCGGCGGACGATCTCGCGGTACTGTTTTCCGGTTTGCCGAATCTGGATGAGATCGAGCGCCGCTATATCCTGCACGTGCTCGACGCGACGGGTAACAATCGCAAGCGCACCGCCGAAATTCTCGGCATCAATCGCAAGACGCTCTATCGCATGGCCGCGCGCTTCGAGATCGAATTCGGTCTCACCGGCGCATCCGCGTCAAAATCTTTTTAGCCACAAAAAGGCGCAAAAGGCACAAGAGATTTTCGGTAAGCCCCAGCCGCTTCCTGAATCGTTTTGTGCCTTTTGCGCCTTCTTGTGACTAAAAAATCTCGCGCTAGTTGCACCAGTCGCCGCGTCGGCCAGGTAGACTTTTAGCCACAAAAAGGCACAAGAAAGCACAAGAGATTTTCGGTAAGCCCCAGCCGCTTCCTAAATCATTTTGTGCCTTTTGCGCCTTTTTGTGGCTAAAAAAATCTCGCGCTAGTTGCACCAGTCGCCGCGTCGGCCAGGTGGACTTTTAGCCACAAAAAGGCACAAGAAAGCACAAGAGATTTTCGGCAAGCCCCAGCCGCTTCCTAAATCGTTTTGTGCCTTTTGCGCCTTTTTGTGGCTAAAAAAATCTCGCGCTAGTTGCACCAATCGCCTGTTTGCTGCAAGCAACGGAAATTATTGCCGAGCGCGGGAAACACAGGCGTGCCGTCGGCGTGCTTGGCGTCGCGAAGGAAAGCATCGGGACGAATGAAGCCGTGGCGCGGGTCTTCGGGAATCGGGCAGATGACCCAGCGAAACACGCCGTCGTCAACCGGACGCGAGCGCAGTTCAACGAAACCTTTCGCCGCGAGGTTATCGACCTGCGACGGGCTGGTCAGGACCGGAGTGCCGTCGAAATCGCGACCGTTAGTTGCCGCAATCGGATCGAGCTCTTTGTGTCCCTCGCCAGTGAAAGCCTTCGGCGTGTAGACCACCCAAACGGCGAGCCACATTCCGATCGGATCGTTTGAAAAATAGCCGTCGCGCGTATCGAACATATTGTCTTGTCGCTTGTTCGGCAGAAACGGATCGAGGATCGAACCGTTCGCAACTTTCGGGAAAATAAAAACGCGAAAATGTTCGGCTGTGTCGAAGGCTGCCTGGCCAGCCGCAGTCAGTTGGCCATTAGCATTGCGTTGGAAGCTCGTCGAATTGAGCACGCCGAAGATGTTGGCGTAGGTCAAGCCACTCGAGCCGGTGGTGCCGGGAGTTGTTTCGATCGTGCGAACGTTACTGCGGCGCGGATCGGTGTTGCTGTTGTCGCTGACGAAGTCGCCCGTGCGCGATGAAGTGCCAACGCGCAGGACGATGTTTTCGGGCACGACGCCGTAGGCGCGATAGGTTGCGTCACTGAAATCAAAAGGCGAGGTGCCGAGGTCGCTGCCACTCGCGGAAACGTTTGGGTTGAAGTTGAGACCAGCCAGCGCCATTAATACCAATGCAAAAACGGCCAGTGCTAATCTCCCCTTTGAGGTACTCATGTTCGTTCTCATTGATCGGCGTTCTCCTTAATGCTGTGTTTACTCTCAATGCGAGGACGTGATGAGGCGCATGATGCAGGAGAAACCGTGGGGAGAATGTCAGCGAGACGACACCACTGTCAGCCCGCTGACACAACTGCGAAAAAAGCCTGGACGCCAATCGTCAGCAGCAGTGCGCAGTAGGTCTGAAGTTCCTTCAAACGCTTGACGCGAACCCAGCCACGACCGAGCTCGATGATGCCGCGGCGTTCCAGATCGTTGAGCACCGTAGTCGTGGTTTGGCGCGCGGCGCCGATCAAACTCGCCACGTCGTGATGCGTCAGTGGCACGATGTGATCGCTGGCGGTTTCCGTCTCTGAAGCACTCGTTGCGAGTTCGTGCAGCAACTCGCACACGCGCGCCGATACGGTTTTCGAAGTGATGTCGGAAAGTTTCTGTTCCATGCGCCGGCGTCGATCGCCGACGAGACGGATGTAACTGAGCGCGAGCTTGGGTAACGAGCCCAGCAGGCGCGTAAAGTCGTGCTTGGGAATCACCCACGTGAGCATATCGTCGAGTGCTTGCGTCAGGTTGCTGCGCGGCGAGTCATCAACCAGCGCAAACTCACCGAAGATCTCGCCGGGCTGGATGATGTCGATCGCGATCTCCTTGCCCGACTCTGAAAGCACTGAGAGTTTCACACGGCCCTGTTTCAGGATGTAGACGAAGTCCGCGCGCTCGCCCGGCAGGTAAATGAACTCCCCCCGCGCCTTGCGCACGCTGCGCGCGCACGCAGCGATGCGGCTCCTCTCCTCGGCGCCGAGGCCGGAGAAGATTTGCACACGCTGGTTATCGCGAGGAGTCCCCAACAATGTCGCGACAGAGGAAGCGACAGTCATAGTTTTCAACTCCTAACGGGAGGCGGGTTTAGTTTTTAGACCACTGGGCTATGAAGCATCTCTATCAGGTTCAGCTTGTTGGTCCTGACCTGTTCGGGGGTAGGCATATGATTAATGTGCATCAACTGTTCGATGGCGGCCATTTCGCGATCGCGGTTCATGCCCGCCACCGCCAGCACGCGATTATTTTTCACGTAGAACGCGAGAAAGACGCGCGACGCAACATCCCCGCTAAAAATGATCTCGTCCCACGCGCCCACGCGACCGACGTAAAGCAAGCCCGCGTTGAACTGGCGCGTCCAAAAGAACGGCACACCTGCAAAGGGGACGTCGTGTCCCAGCATGTTTCGCGCTGCACAGCGTCCTTGTTGCAACGCCGTACGCCAGTGCTCA
>Ga0247688_1000464_pt1 | contig 11276 bp, 10 predicted proteins | sample CNK29_metaG_FD_182718 | JGI IMG/M metagenome (GOLD analysis project Ga0247688, IMG submission 182718) | Soil microbial communities from Purdue University Martell Research Forest, Indiana, United States - CNK29 | ecosystem: Environmental > Terrestrial > Soil > Temperate forest > Bulk soil...
GCCGTCGTTGCCGTAACTGCTTCGGCGGGCGTCACGTGCAGCCCGTGCGTTCGCAACTCACGGCAAAACACGACGAGCCTTTCAACTTCCAAATCAGGCATCCGTGTAGTCCGTGCAAATCCGTGGCAACTCGGCTTTGAAGGCCGCGACGTCGCTCTCGTCTTTCAGGAAGCAACCGAGCGTCTCGCCGACGATCCCTTCATTCAACTCCGGCGCTTTTAACGCCACGAGCGCATTGGCCCAATCGAGTGTTTCCGCAACGCCGGGAATCTTCGACAAGCTCATCGTTCGCGTGGCCTGCATCACGGCGGTGAGTTGCGCCGCAAGCGCCTCGGCAATGCCGGGCACTTTCGCGCGCACGATCTCGAGTTCTTTCTCCAGCGACGGATAATCGATCCAGTGATAAAGACAGCGACGCCGCAATGCATCCGACAAGTCGCGCGAACGATTGGAGGTCAACACGACGTGCGGCCGGTGCGTCGCTTTAATTGATCCGATCTCGGGAATCGTCACCTGGAAATCAGAAAGCACTTCGAGCAGGAACGCTTCAAACTCTTCATCGCTGCGATCGATCTCGTCGATCAACAACACCGGTGCGCGATCGTGTTCCGTGATCGCCTGCAGCAACGGCCGTTTCAGCAGAAACGCTTCGCTGAAGATCATCGCTTCCTTTTCCGCTTCTGACGCGGCTGACGTTTCTTCGAGCTTGAGGTGCAGCAACTGTTTCGGGTAGTTCCACTCGTAAAGCGCCGTTGTCGCATCGAGTCCTTCATAACACTGCAGCCGGATCAGCTTCGTGTCGAGTGCGTTTGCCAGCGCTTTCGCGATCTCGGTCTTGCCGACGCCCGCCGGCCCTTCAACCAGCAGTGGTTTCCCGAGCGCCATCGATAAATAGAGCGCGGTCGCGACGGCTGCGTCGGCGATGTAGATCTGCTGTTCCAGCAGCTGCTGGATTCTTCGGACTTCTTCTCTCAATGTCGTGTCGAGTCCTGCTTTGATTTTCTCTGTATCTCGGTGCCTTTGTGGTTAGTTTGCCTGAAACGTTCGAAATCGGCAGCGGTATTGATATCGTCAGGGAAGGGAAGATCGAAGTGAACTTCCTGGACCGCCGCCGCGTTGGCGTCGACCAGTTTCCACGCGGCTTTGTCGCCGTGCAGATCGACGAGTTGGGGAAACAGCGATTGCGCGAAGATCATCGGATGGCCTTTGCGTCCCTGGTACGAACAGAGCGCAATCGGCGCCTCGTGCCCCCGCCACTCGCCGGCGAGTTGGTTGATTACTTCCGGCGAGATCTCGGGCCGATCGCCAAGGATGATCATGATTGCGTCCGACGCGGGATTCAGCGCGCCGATGCCCGCGCGATACGAAGATGAACAGCCTTCGCCAAACACGGGATTCTCGACTGCGCGCGCCGTGCCGAAATCGACTTGTGCACGTATCTCATCGGCGGCGCGCCCGAGAACGACCACGACTTCGTCGAGTGCGGTCGCTCGGTTTGCCTGGTCCACGACCCAGCCGAGCATCGTCGTGCCGCGAAAGGGCAGGAGTTGTTTCGGTGGGCCAAAGCGTTGCGAAGCACCCGCGCCGAGGACTAATCCCGAGATAAATTTCATCGCTTGCCGATCTGTGTCACCGGTGGCCGATCGTACGTTTCCTTGCAACGCAGGCAGCAGAAATAGATCGTTTGGCCATCGGTCGTTGAGGTGTACTCCGCGTTTTCGATATCGACGGTCATGCCACAGATCGGATCGATGGCGGTCGTTTCAAGCACCGGCGCTGATTCGATGTTGGGTTCGGCCGTCGTCCGGCGCACGCGCACGAGTTCGGCTGCCACACTCAACGCGATCTCCGGCAACGTTTCGCTGCCGATTTCGATTCCCGCCGGGCAGGTGATGGCGGCGATGTCTGCGTCAGTTGCGCCGTTCGCGCGCGCATATTCGAAGAGGGCCTGCGACTTCTTCTTGCTGGCTACGAGCCCGAGGTATCGCGGCCGCGTGCCGGCTACAGACAGTATTCCTTCCTCGTCGCGATTTCCCATCGTCGCGACGACTACGAAGCTCGCTTCATCGATCTGTCGTTTGACCGATTCAGGCTGAGCGGGATCAACTGCGACGACTTTGAAATCGAGCAACTCGCCGAGTTGCGCCACCGTTTGCGCCACGGGAGACGAGCCGACGATCAGCAGTTTGGGTTTCGGCAGAAAAGGCTCCAGGTAAATCTCGAGTGAGCCGCCGCCTTCGCACGTCATGCGAAACGATTCAACGCCTTGCCAATCATCGTGCGCGGCATCGGGACTGATGGTTAGAAGTTTTGGTTGGCCTGTTTCGAGCGCGTGTTTTGCTTCGCGCAGGACGATGGGTTGCACGCAACCGCCGCCGACCCAACCGGTCCACGTGCCATCGGGTTTGATGATCGCCTTCGATCCCGGCTTCGCCGACTGCGGGCTCTTGTACGCGACGACCGTCGCGAGAACAAAAGGCTCTTCCCGCGCCCGTAGTTCATTAACTTGATCCGATATGTCCAAATCTTTTCTGCTTTAGTGTCTTTTGTGCCTTTTTGTGGCTACCCTTTTACTCCCGCAGCACGCAACAACTTCCACACCTTCGCCGACGTGATCGGAATATCAACGTGCCGCACGCCGAGATGCCAGAGCGCATCGACCACCGCATTCACGATCGCCGCCGGCGCGCCGACCGTTGCCGACTCACCAACACCTTTCGCGCCGAGCGGATGATGGGGCGACGGCGTGCAAGTCTTATCGGTCTCCCAGTTGGGCGTCTCGACCGCCGTCGGCAGCAGGTAATTCATAAAGCTGCCTTGCAAAATATTTCCGCTCTCGTCGTACTGAATCTCTTCGTAAAGCGCGGGCCCGAGCCCCATCGTCAACCCGCCGTGAATCTGTCCCTCGACGATCATCGGATTGATGATGTTGCCGCAATCATCAACCGCGACGAAGCGCCGAATCTTCACCTCGCCCGTGCCTTTATCAATGTCGACCACGCAGATGTAGCTCCCGAACGGATACGTCAGGTTCGGCGGGTCGTAGTAATTGACTGCCTCGAGTCCGGCTTCCATTCCCGGGGGATGATTCGTGTACGCAGCGAGCGAGATCTCCTGAATCGTCTTCGCGCGATCCGGCGATCCTTTAACGAAAAACTTCCCGACTTCCCATTCGAGATCGTCTTCATGCGCTTCAAGCAGGTAAGCGGCGATCTTTCGTGCCTTGTCCTTGATCTTTCGGCACGCGATGGCGCACGCGGCCGCAGCCACCGGCGTGCTGCGGCTCGCGTAAGTTCCCAGTCCGTATGGCGCCGTATCCGTGTCGCCCTCTTCGACCAGCACGGTATCAACCGGAAAACCAAGCTCCTCGGCGATGACCTGCGCGTAGGTCGTTTCATGACCCTGGCCCTGCGACTTCGTGCCAAAACGCGCGATGACTTTGCCCGTCGGATGCACGCGAATCTCAGCACTGTCAAACATCTTGATGCCGAGAATGTCGAAATGCTTCGATGGGCCGGCGCCGACGATCTCGGTGAAACTGCTGATGCCGATGCCCATCAACTCACCGCGCGCGCGTTTCTCCGCCTGCTCCTTGCGCAAGTCGGCGTAACCGATCTTGTCCATCGCCAACTGCAGCGCGCCGGCGTAGTTGCCGCTGTCGTACTCCCAGTCGAGCGCGGACTTATACGGGAACTGTTCCGGCTTGATGAAGTTCTTCATCCGAAACTCGGCCGCGTCCATGCCGATCTCGTGGGCCATCACGTCAGCCATGCGCTCGATCGTGTGCACGGCTTCCGTGACGCGAAACGAACAGCGATACGCGATGCCGCCCGGCGGCTTGTTGGTGTAAACGCCGTCGACTTCGACGTGCGCGGCTTTCAAATCATACGATCCGGTGCAAACGTGAAACAGTCCGGCGGGAAACTTCGACGGATTCGCGGCCGCGTCTGTGTAACCGTGATCCGCGATGGTCTTGATGCGCAACGCCGTGAGCGTGCCGTCTTTCTTGCCGGCCAGTTCCGCGGTGATGTGATAGTCGCGCGCAAACGAATCCGCTTGCAGGTTCTCCATGCGATCTTCGATCCACTTCACCGGCTTGCCGGTCAACACCGACGCCGCCACCGCGATCACGTAACCGGGATAAACCGGCACCTTGCCGCCGAAGCCGCCGCCGATATCCGGCGAGATGATCTGAATCTTCTCTTCGGACAGGCCAACGTGCCCGGCGACGAGCGCGAACACGGTGCGAATCGCGTGCGGCGCCTGCGTCGTCATCCAGACAGTCAGCTTGCCTTTGACTTTGTCGAAGTGCGCGACGCAACCACACGTTTCGATCGACGAAACGTGAATGCGCGGGATGTAGATGTCTTCCTTGACCGTGACTTCCGCGGCGTTGAACAGTTCATCCGTGGCGTCGCGATTGCCCCATTCCCAGTGCCAGATGTGATTGTCTTTCTTGTCCTTCTTATCCGTGCGCAAAACCGGCGCGTCGGGCAGCAACGCTTTCTTCGGATCGACGACCACGGGCAGCGGATCGTAATCGATCTCGACCGCGTCAACGCCATCAGCCGCGATATAACGATCAGTCGCGAGCACCGCGGCGACTTCCTGCGCCTGGTACATCACTTTGTCGACCGGCAGGACCATCTGCGTGTCAGACATCAACGTCGGCATCCAGTGCAGGTTGTACTTTTCGAGATCCTTGCCGGTGATCACCGCGAGCACGCCGGGAATCGCCATCGCTTTCGAGATGTCGATGTTCTTGATCGTGGCGTGGGCGTAAGGGCTGCGCACGATGTCGAGATAGAGCATGCCGGGCAGGTTCACGTCGTCGACGTAATTACCCTGGCCGCGCAGAAAACGCGGATCTTCCTTGCGTTTGACGGAGTGGCCCATGCCACCGATTTCGGGCGATGTTTTTGGCGCCATCTCTATGCACCTCCTTCGCGCATTTTCTGGGCCGCGTATTGATAGGCCTTGACGATGTTGACGTAGCCGGTGCAACGGCAAAGATTGCCGGAGATCGCGTGACGAATTTCGTCGTCGCTCGGATCGTTGTTCGTTTGCAGAAACGCGTAGCCAGTCATCAACATGCCCGGCGTGCAGTAGCCGCATTGCAGGCCGTGCTCCTGGAAGAAGCCGTCCTGAAGCGGGTGCAGTTTGCCGTCCTGTTCGAGGCCTTCGACTGTGATGATCGAACGCCCGTCAGCCTGGACCGCGAAAGCCGTACACGACTTGATCGCGTTGCCGTCCATGACCACGGTGCATGCGCCGCAGTGACTCGTATCGCAACCGATGTGCGTGCCGGTTAGTCCCAACGTTTCGCGCAGCAAGTGGACCAGGAGCAAACGCGGCTCGACGTCAACACTATGTTCGACGCCGTTGACAGTTACTTTGATTGGAACCTTCGCCATCGTTAAGCTCCTCCCTTCGCACGGCTCACGGCGGTTGCGAGCGCGCGTTCAGTCAGCACCCGAACGAGGTCGCGCTTGTAATCGGCTGAACCTCTGATGTCGTCCATCGGCTGCGACTCTGACGCGGCGATCTCGGCTGCTTTTTGAATCGCAGCGTCGTCGAGTTTTTTGCCGAGGAGAAACGCTTCAGTCTGTTTTGCTTTGATAGGCGTCATGCCGACGTTCGTGAGACCGATGCCGGCGCGCGTGCATGTGCCCGAGTCATCGAGCGTGAGCTGCACTGCGACACCGGCAGTGGCGAAGTCGCCGACTTTTCGTTCCAGTTTCAGGTACGCGCCTCCGCTTCGCGGCGGCGGAAAAGGAATCCTGATTTCCGTCAGAATCTCCTCCGGTTCCAGCGCGGTCGTGAAGAGCCCGGGAAAGAAATCTTCGATCGCGATCTCTCGTTTTCCTTTTGGGCCAGTCGCGACTACAGACGCTCCGAGCGCGAGCATCGTCGCGGGATGATCGTTGGCCGGATCGCCGTGCGCGAGATTGCCGCAGATTGTCGCCTGGCTGCGCACGAGTGGATCGGCGATCACTTTCGCAGTGTCGCTGAGAATGGGAAGCCGTTTTTTGACAACGTCTGACGACTCGATTTCGTGTTCGCGCGCCAACGCGCCAATCTTCAACTGGCCGTCGTCTTCAGAAATGTAATCAAGGTCGGGGATGCGGTTGATGTCGACGATGTACTCGGGCGAAACGAGTCGCAACTTCATCATCGGTATCAGGCTTTGGCCGCCGGAAAGCAACTTCGCGTCTGGACCATGCTTTTGCAGCAGGGCGATCGCTTCATCGAGCGTACGAGGAGAGAAGTATTCGAAACTCCGAGGTATCATAGGGGTCACCTCAAAAACGTCCACAGATTACGGAGATTGAGCGGACAATAGTTTAATCTGTGGCAACTGTGGCTGCAAAAGGAGACGATTGATGGCCTTTAAGATTGAAGAACGCTTCGATGTACAGGCGCCCGTCGAGCGTGTTTGGGAGTACTTGATCGATCCGAAGCGCGTGGTTGAATGCCTTCCCGGCGCGCAGTTGCTGGAGCAGAAAGACGACGGATCTTTTCTCGGCGCGATCAAGGTGAAGGTGGGGCCGCTGGCGATGTCATATAAAGGACAGGGCAAGTTCACGGAGATTAACGCCGAGACGCACCAGGTACGGATGGTTGGCGACGCGCGCGAAGTGAGCGGTTCCGGATCGACGAAGGTTTCGATGCTGAGCACGGTCACGCCGCTCGCGAGCGGCGGCTGTGAGATTTCGGTTAGTGCGGACGTCGATCTGGTGGGAAAGATCGTTCAGTTTGGGCGCGGCATGATCGAAGAAGTGTCGCGGCAGATGTTCAAGCAGTTCTCCGAGTGTGTAAAAAAAAAGTTGGAAGTGGCTGAGCAGGCGGCGCAAGCGGCGGCGGCGGGCGCGGCAGTAGAGTCTGCCGATCCTGCTCCGCCAACTGAAACGAAAGCCGTAGCTGGAGGGTCGCTTGCGCTTCACGCGCTGTGGGCCGTCATCGTGCGGTTCTTTGAAGGTTTGTTTGGTGGCGGTGAGGTGAAGAAGAAGTAGCCACAAAGAGGCACAAGGATGAACACAAGCTCACACAGGGTGGATGAGAGTCAACGCGAGGTCATGTTTTGGCTGGCGCTGAACCAACGTTCGTACTTGGTTTTGAATCGCTCAACCCACTTCGTGCTCGTAGCGGAATCGTTACGTTCCCCGATGTGTTGCAGCATCTCCGCGTCGCGTTCGAGATTCACCTTCACCTCGTGCATGCCGGCGCGAATGAAGCTGTGCAACCCGTCTTTTGCATCCTTTGGCAAGGCCGGCAGCATTGCCCGCAACGTGTCCACCAGGTAGCCTTCGACTTCCTCGTCCATGCCGTCGTGCAGGTACTTGAACTGCTGCGAGAGTTGGATCGGATCAGTGATCTCACCGATCGTGCCCACCACGCGTTCGAGATTTTTCCGGTTTCCCACGGCTTTGCCCTTGATGAGCGCCGCCAGGCCGGGTTCCCCTTCGTAAGTACCATCCGCGAACACCGCACTGACTAAATCAATGCGATTCGTCTGGTTTGGGTAATAACCTTCCTCGTCACCGCAACTATTGTCTTCGCTATTGACGTTGAGCTTGTAACTCTCACCGGCTTTGATCAGCGGTTCAAGCAATCCCGGGCTCAACCACTTCAACCCGAGAAATCCGTTCGGGCCGAAAGTGTTGTACTGAATGGCCACCAGATTCTGCGCGGAATTATTTTTTAGCGTGAGCCGAAACGGATCGGGAACGTCTTTGACTTCCGTCGCTTCGAGCACGATCGATTGGCTCAGATTCCTGAAGCCTGGCTTTCCAGCCTGCTGCCGGTTGATCCGCAAAACGCCGACGCGTATCGGGCTCAATCCGTGTTGCGCAACTGCGGGAACCGTCGCGAACTGATTGTTGCCAAGCTTGAAATCACCGACCTTGACGTCGCCGGCGTCGTAGAATTCACCTTTCCCGATCGTTACCTCAACGTGCCACTGATTGCCTTCCTGTTTGGCTCGCACGAAGACCTTCGATGTAATGAGATTGCCCGCGCTGTCAGGTGGGATCTTTGGCGGCCGCGGCAGTGCATACAAGACGTATCCGATTTTGCTTTTGGGTGAGATCGGGGAAACAACGCAGCCTTCCGTTCGCTTCACCTGGATTACGTATTCAGGTTGAGCGGTTTCCTGGGCCGGTGCGGTTGGGACACAGATCGCAAGCAGAATCGAGGTGAAGGAGATGAGGCGAAGAATTCTCATGTTGAGTACTCCCGGCTGATGTCAGTGGCCGCGCAAACTCTTTTACTACTCGTCGCGGCGCAAGGCAAGACATCGGCGCGGAAGTCTCAAATCATGCTGGGCCGGGAGCGTTCCAATACGGCTTCCGGTGATGGTGCGCGTACAGCCTGCTTTTATGTAAAGGACACTGGTTACGGCATTAGTGCGAACGACCTGCCGCACATCTTCGAACGTTTTTACCAGGGCCGGCGCACGCCAAATGCTAAACAACCCGGAACAGGATTAGGGCTGTACGTTGTGGACGGTCTCGTAAAGCAACTGCAGGGAAGAATCACAGTCGAGAGCGAGATCGGCCGCGGCAGCACTTTCATGATCTGTATTAACCACAGTGACACAGAGACACAGAGAAGAGCAGAGGAGCATAAGGATGTCGAAGCGGTTGTTGATAGTTGACGACGAACCGAACCTGCTGCGAGCGCTCGAAGCATATCTGGGCTCCGAAGGCTTCGACGTCACGACGGCGCGCAGCGGATCGGAAGCGCTTGCGAAAGCGGCGCAAGTCGTGCCCGATCTGATCATCAGCGACATTCGCATGCCGGGCATGAACGGTTACGAACTCGCGCGGCACTTTCGCGACTCCTCTCGGACCACACTCGTGCCCATAATCTTTCTGACGGCGAAAGGCGAAACTGGAGATCGAATCGAAGGTTTTCGGGCCGGGGTCGATGCTTATTTTACGAAGCCGTTTGTGCCGGATGAATTATTGGCCGTCATTAAGAATATAATAAGCCGCGTCGAACGCACCCATGCGCAGATTGCCAGGTTGATCGGCCAATCTGAAAAGGAAGAAACAGCATTTCACGACGAAGCTCTGACCGAAGCGGAGAACCGGATTGCGGCGCGCGTCGCCCGCGGGCTCAGCAATAAGGAGATCGCGGCGGAGATGGAGCTTAGCGTGCGGACTGTAGAGAACCACATCAGTCACATCCTCGATAAGAAGCATTTCAACAATCGGGTCGAAATCGCCCGATATGTCATGCAGAGTCAGTTCTAGGAACGGACCGAAGGAGACTGCTTCAATGAACACGAAGACGCTGGCGGGAGCGGTCGTGCTCCTGCTAATCACCAGTGCGGCCCAGGCCCAGGCGATCAAGAACGCGGTGCCGTACGGCGCGCGGCCGTTGCCGTTGTCAGCCGTGCGCGTCACCGGCGGCCCATTGAAGCACGCGCAGGATCTCGACGCCGCTTATCTGCTCAAACTCGAACCCGATCGCATGATGGCCTACTTCCGCAAACGCGCCGGGCTGCAACCGAAAGCCGAAGGTTATCCGGGTTGGGACGGCGACGGCAGAAACCTCACCGGCCACATCGCCGGCCATTATCTTTCCGCTGTCTCGCTGATGTACGCCGCCACCGGCGACCCGCGCTTCAAGGAACGAGCCGACTATCTCGTGAAAGAGATGAAGGAAGTTCAGGACAAGAACGGCGACGGTTACCTCGGCGCGGTTGAAGGATTGAAGGAGAAGTTTGGCGAAGTCGCGAAAGGAAATATCAAATCGAGTTCCTTCGATCTGAACGGGCTTTGGTCGCCGTGGTACACGTTGCACAAAACGTTCGCGGGCCTGCGCGATGCTTATCGCTTCACCGGCAACCGGACGGCGCTCGAAGTCGAAACGAAGTTCGCCGCGTGGGCGGAAACGATCCTCGTCAATCTCACGCCGGAACAGGATCAGCAAATGCTCAACACGGAATTCGGCGGCATGAACGAAGTGCTCGCCGATCTCTACGCTGACACCGGCAACAAGCGCTGGCTCGCGCTTTCACATCGTTTCGACCACAACGCTTTTCTCGATCCGCTCAAGCACGGCGACGACAAGCTCGCCGGGCAACACGGCAACACGCAGGTGCCGAAGATGCTCGGCGTGTTGATGCAATACATCTACACCGGCGACAACGCTTCAGGCGCAGCCGCCGAGTTCTTCTGGCACCTCGTCGTCACCGATCACACTTACGCCACCGGCGGGCACGGCAAAGACGAGTACTTTGGCCCACCGGATCAATTGGCCGAGCGCGTCGACGGGCGAACGGACGAGTCGTGCAATGTTTACAACATGCTGAAAATGACTCGCCGCCTGTTCGCGACTGACCCTGATATCAGGTATGCGGAGTTTGAAGAACGCGCGTTGTTCAATCACGTGCTCGCGTCGATGGATCCGGAAGACGGGCGCACGTGTTACATGGTGCCGGTCGGACGCGGCGTGCGGCACGAATACCAAAACCTGGATCGCGATTTTACCTGCTGCGTCGGCACCGGGATGGAGAGTCACGCCCTTCATGGCGACGGGATCTATTACGAGTCAAACCATCGCCTTTGGATAAATCTGTATGTGCCGTCGAGGGCGAATTGGAAGGCGGCGGGCGCGACAGTGACGATGGCGACGGATTTTCCGGAGGGCGAAACGGCGAGCGTGAAGTTAGCTTTGCAACGGCCGAAATTGTTCATGCTCACGCTGCGGCGGCCGTCGTGGGCCGGCGACGGATTCGCGGTGAAAGTGAACGGGCAGAGCGTGACGGACTTGTCGCCCGCCGGTACCTACGTGGACATTTACCGAACGTGGAAGAGCGGCGACACGGTTTCGCTCGTGTTGCCGAAGAAGTTGCACGTTGAAGGGCTGCCGGATAATCAACGTCGCGCGGCTTTGATGTGGGGACCGCTCGTGCTGGCGGCGGATCTCGGGCCGGAGCGACGTGGTGATGGGGCAACCGCTAGTCCTTCGCTCGTCCCCGGCGAAAAACCGTTGACGGAATGGTTGCAACCCGTGCGCGACAATCTCGGTGTGTTTCAAACGGTGGGTGTTGCTCGCAACGCTGATGGGCAAGCGAGCGAGGTGCAGTTTGTGCCGTTCTATCGTTTGCACCGGCGGACGTATTCGATCTACCAGGATCTGTATACCGACGCTGGTTGGGCCAAAAAGATCGAGCAGTTGAAAGCGGAACAAGTGAAGCAAGAGAAGCTGGAGGCGGCGACGGTGGCGTTTTTGGCGGCTGGTGATGCTGCGAAGGAGAAGTCGTT
>Ga0247688_1000465_pt1 | contig 11226 bp, 22 predicted proteins | sample CNK29_metaG_FD_182718 | JGI IMG/M metagenome (GOLD analysis project Ga0247688, IMG submission 182718) | Soil microbial communities from Purdue University Martell Research Forest, Indiana, United States - CNK29 | ecosystem: Environmental > Terrestrial > Soil > Temperate forest > Bulk soil...
TGATGCAGTACCTCTCGGGGTGGCGATCCCGGGAGTTCAAGTTCACGCACCTGCCGCCCGCCGAGGCGGAGAAGCGCGTGAAGGTGATCGACGAGATGGTCGAGGGTTTGCAGCAGGCACGGGCTGACCTGGTTCAGCGCTCCGTGCGGGCAACCTCCTCGCTGCCGTCGGCGAAATAGGAAGGGAGAGAAATGGACGAGTTTTCGGGCACGTTCGAGTTGGTCGATCCGCACCTGATCCTGATCGACCACCTCTACCAGCGGGGCGAGAAGTCCACGCTGATCGACGCGATCGCCGCGAACCCGCGCTGGGAGGCGTTCGGTGTCGTCACCTGCTTCGTGCGAGAGCGGGAAGTGAACGGCAAGATGACGCGCATCTACTACGCGGTGGACGGCCAGCAGCGCATCCGCGGCGTGCTGAAGTCGGAGTCCCCGCCGAAGACGGTGCCGGTTGTCTGGTACCAGTTGACGAACATCGCCGACGAGGCCGCGGTCTTCGTGCGGATCAACGAGTACCGCAAGGCGCTCTCGGCCCTGGAGAAGCACAAGGGCAAGATCGTCGCGAAGGACCCGGCGGCGACCGCGATCGAGCGGGCCGTCGAACTGGCCGGGTTCACGATCGGCGCGGAGAACTCCGGCCGCTCGGAGGGCGCTCGCACCGTTCATGCGATCGCCTCGCTGAACTGGATTTACAACCTGCTCGGCGAGGAAGGTGTCGTCCAGACACTCACGCAGGTGCGGGAGGCATGGCCGGACGACCGGGCCGGTGTCGAGTCGATGATGCTGAAAGCGATCGCGTCCGTGATCGCGGAGCAGCAGGGCTCGTCCAAGAACGGCGGCTACAACCGGGGGGCGCTGACGAAGAAGCTCCAGCAGACCACACCGTCGGCGCTGTTCCGCAAGGCGGAGGGGCTGCGCTTCGACATGGGTGGCTCCCGGGCCATGAACCTCCGTCGCGCGTTGAAGCAACTGGCGAAGGTCTAATGCTCGGATCGCGGAAGATACGGCCGGAACAGATCGAGTCGGTCTTCCAACTGGTCGGGCCGATGGGCGAGATGATCGAGAAGATGCACGAGGTCGTTCTCGCCCATCACCCGACCGCGATCACCGCCGACGACTGCCCGGTCTGCGCGGCCTACCAGGATGAGCTTCAGCCGATCCTCGACCGCTGGGCCGACGTCCGAGCGAAGGTGCTGGAACATTGGGACGTGTAAGGAAGCCGTTTTGTACCGACTGCGGCACCGCCTCCTGTCACGTCGTCACCCTGCCGAGCGGGGCGATGATCTGGCTGTGCGGGTCATGCGAGACGTTACGTAACAACCCCGACGCGGAAAAGACGAAGGTGCCGCCCGGCCTGCCCGGCACCTGGCCGCAGCGGGGCCGGAAAGGCAAGCCGCAGAAGGAAACACTGTTCTGACCACAACGAGGGGAGAGACAATGCGCAAGATCACCATCGCCGCCGCCGTCTTGGCGTTCGGCATCTTCACGGCCGTCGCGATTGCGGCCTCGCTGCACACGTTCGGCACCGGCCAGGTCACGACCGAGAACACGAAGGTCTACGGCCTGGGCGCGACGATCGTCAACGACGTCGGTGAGTACGGCGGCATCTACCAGGGCGGCAGTCACGCGAAGGTCGGCACCGTCAAATACTCGTTCCTCAGTGACGGCCAGGTTGCCGGGGGCGCTCCCCGCTGGTCGATCCCGCTCGACACGGACAACAACACGAAGACCGTCGATTCCTACGCCTTCCTCGACGTGAACGGCTGCGGTGGTTCCGCTGGGCACGCGACCTACGTGTCCACGACGAACCCCGACTGCCAGGTCTTTATCAACACCGGGGGCAGCTACCCGAACTGGGCCGCGCTCGTCGCGGCGAACCCGACCTGGCGGGTGGACGGCCAGGGCTTCATCATCGCCGACGTGGACGGCTCCTACCACGTCTTCGACGCTCGGTTCGGCAAGTAGCAACCCGCGGGGCGGGGGTCGAAAGTTGGCCCTCGCCCCTCGAACGATCGGAGAGAGATGGACGAGCTAATAGTGGCCGACGAACTGATCGACGCGATCAAGGATCAGGCGATCCGTAACCAGATGCGGCAGTTCAAGGACGGCTGGGTCGCTGGTGTCCAGACCGCGCTCACGCTCGCGATCGGCGAGCAGCACTCCGACGGGGGCGAGCCGTTCACCGGCCAGCACTCGCCCGAGTTCCTAGCCTGGGTGCAGGATCGGCTTCGCCGGGTCGAGTCCGCCTAGTGGCCGCGACGTGCAAGTCGTGTGGGGCCCCCGTCAGGTGGGCAAAAACGATCAAGGGACGCCCCATCCCGCTCGACCCGATCCCGGCCCCGAACGGGAACGTGATCATCAGCGAGGAAGGAACGGCACTCGTCTACGCTGGCCCGGCGGGGATCGCTGCCCGCTACCAGGACGAGCCCCGCTACCTCTCGCACTTCGCCACCTGCCCGAACGCCGACGAGCATCGCAACCGCTGAATGCCCCGGCGTAAACGGAAGGGCCAGGGGCCGCGCACCCGCGGCCGTCACAAGCACTTCAAGTCGCGCGAGACACGCGCATGGAACAAGCTGTTCAAGCGCCAACAGAAGGGAGAGACTCCGCTGTGAGAGTGATCGTCACCGGCTCGCGTAGCTGGACGGATCGTGGGCGAATCACCCACCGTCTTGCCCAGCTAGAGCCCGAGGGCTGCGTGATCGTCGTTGGCTACGATCCCGAACGCGATCGACCGAGGGGTGTCGATCGGTTTGCCTACCAGGAGGCTCAGAAGTTGGGCCTCCTGGTAGAGCCCCACCCGGCGAACTGGGACCTGCACGGCAAGGCTGCGGGGTTCATCCGCAACGCGGACATGGCTGTGCTCGGGGGCGACCTGTGCATCGCCTTCTGGGATGGTCGCTCGACCGGGACACTCGATATGCTCACGAGGGCAGTGAAATACGGCATCCCTGTGGATGTCGTGATGAAGGGAGGGTAAGGCTCATGTCCTCGTTGCTGCATCTCGCTCCGTACTCCTGGATGCTTCACATCGACCCGTACTCCTGGTTCCATTTCTTCCGCTGAACGCTGACGGCCTCACCTGCGATACTGGTGAGGCCGTCAGTTCAATGAAGGGAGAGAAGATGGAGCACGACGAGCGGGTCGCCTGGGGGCCAACGATCGCCTGGGTGCTGATCATCCTGGCCTCACTCGCCTTCTGGGCCGGAGTCGGCTACGGGATCAGCCGGGCGTTCGCAGCCGACCCGAAGCCCGACCCACCGCACATCGTCTGTAACGAGTCAGCGCCCAGGCCGCACATCGGCACCGCGATCGTCTGCTTCACCCAGCCATGAAAGAGAAGGACGTTCTTCGCGTCGTCGGCGACATGCTCGACCTGTACGGCTGGCGCTGGTGGCACGTCCCGATGCCGGTCGTCGCCGAACGCAGCGGTCGCGGCTTCCGCCCGTACAAGAAGGCCGCGGGGTTGCCGGACATCTTCGCCATGCACGCCGACCCGCCCAGGTTGCTGATCCTCGAACTGAAGGGTGACGGCGGCAGCCTCTCCGACGCTCAGCGCGAGTTCCTGACTCTCGCCCGCGACGTGGCCGAGTGGTCGCGCGACCACACGACCTACGACGACCTCCCGAACATGGCCGTTCACGTCGTGGAACCAGGCAACCTCGACGCTCTGAAGGGGATTCTTCAGAGTCGGGTGCTAGGGTGAGTAAGGCGCTCTGCGAGCGAGGGGTCGCCGGAGGGAGTTGGACTCTCCCTTCGCCCTCTCGGATTTCGGCCCCTCGCCCGCCGAGCGTCGGTCTATTCTTTCCGGCGTGGACGACTGGGATGACGAGGGCGTCGAGGACGACGAGCCGAACCGGCCGCTGATCCTTGCCCATCAGATCGACTCCGACCTGAAGGCCGAGTACGTCGCGTTGATCGTGGGCGGGCTCGACCCCGGCTCGGCCGCGAAGGAACTCGGCTCGACCGGCACCCAGTTCCGCAAGCACCGCTCCCCGAACTCCCAGTGGTACGACCCGGCCTTCGCCGATCAGGTCGCCACCGCGCTCTCCTCCGACGCCCGCAAGGCGAACGCGCTGGAGATGCTGGAGGAAGCGTTCTGGGGGAAGGTCGCCGACGGCCACTGGCCCGCGATCGAGAAGGGCCTGTACGCGATGCACCCGGAGTGGGAGAAGATGCGGCACACGAACCTGCGCGTGTCCGGCGAGATTGTCCACGCCGCGAAGGTGCTGCTGCCTCACCTCTCCAACGAGGAGATTCAGGCCCGGCTCGACGACATCGAGCAGAAGGAAGGCATCCGGCTCCTGCCGCCGCCTGCCGACGAAGTGGCGTGAGCGAGCGCGAGCGGCCTCGCAGCTTCCAAGACCTCGAACGGCTCGCGGGCATCGACCGCACGGTTCCGCCCGCCCCGACGCAACGCGACGTGGAGCGGATGACCGAGAAGCGACTGCGTGCCTGGCCTGCGTGGCGACGAAAGCTCCGTGGGCTCCGCTGACCTAGAGATTCCGAAGGAACTGCTCATCGCCGAGCAGAACCGGCGACGGCTCCGCGAGGAGGCCGAGATTCTGTCCGGCGACCTACGGGCCTTCGGTCGCGAAGCCTGGAAGGTGCTGAAGCCGGGCGAGCAGATGAAGTCGAACTGGCACATCGACGCGATCTGCGAGAAGCTGGAAGCGGTCAGCGCCGGGGAGATTCGCAAGCTGCAAATCTGGATTCCCCGGGGGATGATGAAGTCGCTGAACGTGTCCGTCTTCTGGCCCGCCTGGGAGTGGACGACGAAGCCGCATCTGCGTTACTGGACGGCCGTCTATGAACTCGCGCTCTCCGGCCGACTGGCCGCGCTCAGCCGCTCGATCATCGTCAGTGAGTGGTACCGCGAGCGCTGGGGCCACGTCTTCCAACTGACCCGCGACGGCGAGCGCTACTTCGCGAACGACCAGGGAGGTACCCGACTCGCGACCGCACCGAAGGGCACCGCCCTCGGGGAGCACGGCCACCGGGTGATCATCGACGATCCGATCAACGCGCTCGCGGCCGACGCCACCTCCCGGGTGATGCTCGACTCGACGAACGACTGGTACGACGCCTCCGTCCAGGGATCGAAGGCCGACCCGTCCACGGCGGTCGAGGTGATCATCATGCAGAGGCTCCACGAGAACGACCTCGCCCAGCACGCTTTGGAACAGGACCCGAAGGCGTGGACGATCCTCTGCCTGCCCGAGCGCTATGAGGCCGACCACCCGCACTGCTTCATCGGCGACCCGCGCAAGGACGGCGACCTGCTCTGGCCGAACTACCGCACCGCGGCCGAGTCTGACCAGATGGCTCTCACCCTGGGGCCGTACCGGCGGGCCGGTCAGATGCAGCAGCGCCCCTCGGCTCGCGAGGGTGACATGCTGAAGCGGTACTGGTGGAGGTTCTACCCGCCGTCCTTGTTCACCGACCCGAAGCTGGAGAACCGACGGCCGAAGTTCACCCGCGTCGTCCAGTCCGTCGATACGCCGCTGAAGGACAAGCAGTCGAACGACATGGTGGCGATCCAGGCGTGGGGCGTGAAGGGGGCCGACCGCTACCTGCTCGAACTGCGCAAGGGCCACATGAGCAAGGGGCAGGCGTACCGGGCGATCTTGGAGCAGGGCAACCACGTCCGCAAGATGTTCCCCCGGGCGATCCACACGGTGCTGATCGAGAACGCGGGCTACGGCGTCGAGTTGATCGAGGAGTTGAAGCGGGTGCTGCCCGGCGTGCTGAAGCAGAACAGGGCGCACGAGGGGGACAAGGAACTGCGGGCCGAGGCCGCGGCGGCGAGCCTGGAGTCGGGCAACTGCTTCCTGCCAGGCTTCAGGCGGGGCAACGACGAGATGAGTTTGCCCAGGGACGACCTGAACGCCGCCGACATCACCGACTTCATTGACTCCTGCGCCGGGTTCCCGAACGCCCGCTACGACGACGACGTGGACGCCTGGTCGCAGTGCATGAACTGGCTCTCGACGAAAACCGTCCGGCCCGCCCGCGTATACTCCAGCTTCGCAGCCTGAAGGGAGAGAGATGAAGCTGACGACGCCGATCTACTGTCACGGCCAGAAGGCGACCGCCTCGTTCGACCCGACGGTCGGCAAGTGGAGGTGCGACCGCTGCGGGTCGCTGAAGGTCAGAGTCGTTACATAACGTGAACGACGCCCTCATGCGGGTGCTGATCGAACGCTCCCTCGACGGGGCTGTGCCTTCACAGGCTCCCCGCTCGCCGGGGCCGCGCACACTGCCCTGTCCCCACTGCGGGGCCGAGGCTGGGAAGCCATGCCGGAACCCCGGCGGGACGGTCTACAAGGGTGGCTCGCACCGGGCTCGCGGATGATCGACATCCTCGTCCCCGTCCTCGGTCGTCCACAGAACGCACAGCCCCTTGTGGACTCGATCGTCAAGGCGACGGAGGTCGAGTTCCGCATCACCTTCCTGCTCAGCCCCGACGACGACGAGGAAATGGCCGCGGTCTTCAAGACCGAGTGTCCGTATATCCGCTCGCCCGACGGTCGCTACGCGCCGAAGATCAACCTGGGCGTCAGGCTGACCCAGGGCGAGTTCGTCTTCCTCGGGGCAGATGACCTCCGTTTTTGGCCGGGCTGGGACACGGCCGCGATCGAGCGCTGGGAGGAAACCGGCAAGCCGGTGATCGGGACGAACGACCTCGGCAACGCGACGGTCATGGCCGGTCGGCACGCGACCCACTCGCTCGTCCATCGCAGCTACGTCGAGCGGGGCACGATCGACGACCCGGACTGCCTGCTCCACGAGGGCTACCAGCACAACTGGGTAGACACCGAGTTCATCGGCACCGCCATGAAGCGGGATGCCTTTACCTTCTGCCGCGAATCACACGTCGAGCACCTGCACCCGTTCTGGCACAAGGGCGAGGACGACGAGGTGTACGACAAGGGTAGACAGAACTACGCCCTAGACCGTAGGCTGTACCTGAAGCGCCGTCGCTTTTGGCGCTGACAGAAGGGAGAGAGCAGTGCCAAGTTATGCGTCCAAGACGCAGGTTCCGGTCGAACGATCCCGCGCCGAAATCGAGCGCACCCTGGCCCGCTACGGGGCCGAGCGCTTCGCCTACGGCTGGGACCTGACCGGGGCGGTGATCGCCTTCGTCGTCACGACCGAGGCGGGGCAGAAGCGGCAGGTGCAGTTCCGGCTCCCCCTGCCGAATCGCACCGACCCCGAGTTCACGGAATACAAGCGGGGCTACTCGACCTACCATCGAGAGCCGAGCGCGGCCGAGAAGCTGTGGGAGCAGGCGTGCCGTCAGCGCTGGCGTGCCCTGAACCTCGTCGTCAAGGCCAAGCTGGAGGCGGTCGAGGCGGGGATCGCTACGTTCGAGGACGAGTTCCTGGCCTACACGATGCTGCCCGACGGCGGCACCGTCGGCGAGTGGCTGACCCCGCAACTGGACTCGCTCTACCAGGGCGGCGGTCTGCCCCAGCTTCTCCCCGGCCCAGTCGAAGATGCGGAGGTAGTCGAGTGAAGGTGACGGAAATCCAGGGGGCGACCCTCGGGATTGTTGCGATCCCAGGTGCCCCGAAGCCGTGGCGGCTGACGATCCAGGACCCGCACGACAAGTCGGTGATCTGGGTGGACATGACCGACGAGGTGGCGAAGCAGATCGTCGAGAAGCTGACCAGCGGGATCGTGCTCGCGAAGTCGGTGCCCCATTGAGCCGGAACCAAATCTACGGGCAGATCGGTGCTGAGCGTGACCGTCAGGAACGGCTCGTCGCTGCGAACAAGCATCTCGGCTGGTGCTCGTGCGCGAACCCCGGGACGCCGACCGAGTACCGGCTGGCTGTGCTGGCCGAGGAGTTCGGTGAGGTCGCGAAGGCCCTGAACGAGATTCGCGTGGACCAACCGGCCGACCTCCGCACTGAACTGATCCACGTCGCCGCCGTCGCGGTCGCCTGGGTCGAAGGGATCGACGCGGCATGACCTTCCTCGACTCCTGCAACAAGGCTCGCAAGAGCATCCCCTTCGCCTACTGGCTGTGCTGGGACGTGATCCTTCTGCCCTTCCTGATCTGGGGGCTCGTCTCGCTCTCCTGGGCGTTCGTCTTCCCGCTCGTGCTGTTCGCCGGGGCCGTGTTCTTCGACGTGACTGAGGCGATTGTGAAGTGGGACGAGCGATGAGACACACGCCGTACCTGGACAGCCTCGGGATCACCTTCAAGGAAGACGTCTCCGACCACGTGGTGAACATCATCGACGCCCTGCTCGAACGGGTGAATGCCGGGATCGACTGGGGCACCCACGAGGGGAAGAAGCGGAAGCCCTGCCCGGAGCAGCCGATGTTGCTGACCGGCATGCCGATCGGCCAGTACCACTGCCCGGTGTGCATGGAGATGCAGTTGGCCGCGATGCCGCACATGCCCCCGGACGATGACTACGAGCAGATGACCGGCCAGCCCTGGCCCGCGGGGTACGAGGATTGAAGGCCCTGCTGCTCGCCCCGCACGCCGACGACGAGAGCCTGTTCGCCTTCTACACGATGATGCGCGAGGACGCCGACGTGCTGCTGATGCTCGACTCCGGCGAGAAGCGGCGGGAGGAGTTCGCAGCGGCGATGGAGGTGTCGGGCCGCATGGGCGATCGCTGGATTTGGAACTCCGTGCCGGAGGACAACCCGGACTGGCTGGCCGTCGGGGAACTGACGCTCCTGCTCGCGGTGGACTACGACCTGCTCATCGCCCCGGCCTGGGAGGAAGGCGGTCACGAACACCACAACGAGGTCGCCCGGCTCGCCGACCGGCTCAACACCCTGATCCACATCCCCTCGATTCGCTACCTCACCTACAAGCGCGGCCACGGCCGCACGGTCGGTGTTGAGGTCGTCGCTGACCCGGCCGAGCGCGACCTGAAGCTCGCCGCGCTTCAGTGCTACCAGTCGCAGTGGGAGAACCCGGCGACCGCGCCCTGGTTCCCCGGAGGGGAGTACGGCACCTACCAGGAGTGGATCGAGTGGGCCTGATCGTCGTGGACATCGGCTGCCAGCCGCAGGACTCGGAGGAGTCGATCTACAAGCTCTGCGAGGCGTACAGGCCGACGATCCTTTACGGCTTCGACCCGCACCCCGACCTGGTGCCCGGCGTCGAGTTGCACGAGTATCCGCGCGAGCGGCCGGGCCGACGGAGCCACGCCCAACGCCAGGGTCGCGCCGGGCCGACGGTGATCGTTCGCTCACGGCTCGCCGCCTGGACGAACAACGGCTTCGTCGCCTACCGCGAGGACGGCATCCGCTCCGGCGTCGTGCCCGAGTTCCAGTCCTCCGCCGTCGTGCCCTGCTTCGACCTGGTGGCCTGGCTGAAGACACTGCCGATGCCTGACGTCGAGGTCATCCTGAAAATGGACGCGGAGGGCTCCGAGTTTCCTCTCCTCTGGGCGCTCTATGACAGCGGGCTCGATCTGCTGATCAAGGAGGCCCTGATCGAGTACCACCCGGGCGAGACGGCGAACGGATTGTTCAGCCAGGATCGGCCCCCGCTTCGCTGCCCCGTCGATGACTGGGACTTGCACTGGTGATGAGCCTCTACGCCCACGAGAACATGACCCCGAACGGCAACCACTTCAAGCTCTTGTGCCGGGAGCAGACGAACGACCAGCAGACCGCCCACTTCGTCTCGAAGCTGGACGAGTACGAACTACGCGGGCTGGAACTCGAAGGGTGGGCGATCGACGTCGGCGCGTACATCGGTGCAGTCGCGATCCCGCTCGCCCTCGACCACCCCGACCTGTGCGTGGTGGCGGTCGAGCCGATCCCGGAGAACGTCTCGCTGCTCCAGCGGAACATCATGCTCAACGATGTCACCGACCGGGTGTTCGTCTGCCCGCTCGCCGCCGCCGACCCCGGGCATGACCTGGTGTCGATCCGCTACGGCGGGAACGGCAGGCACCGCTTCGTCGGGAACGTCGGGCCGGAAGCGAAGGACGCCGAGGATGTATTCGACGCACCCGGCATCTCGCTCGGCGATCTGCTCGTCTTCTACCAGATCGACGAGGTGGCCCTGATGAAGATCGACTGCGAGGGCTGCGAGTGGCCGTTTCTCTCCGACTCGTCCGTCTCGAAGGTCGATCGGATCGTGGGCGAATGGCACGGTCGGATGCCCCGCGACTTCCTCGAAGCCACCCACGAGGTTCGGTTCACCGACGACTTCCACTTCTGGGCGAGGCGGTTGTGAGCGAAGACGGGTTCCAGTTCTGGCCGAGGTGCCCGGACTGTGGTGACTGCGGAGTGTCCTGCGTCCGACGCGATCCGCCGAACGCCGTACCCGCCGAGGTCTACGGCTTCGTCTGCCGGGAGGGTCACAGCTTCGATGCTTCCCACAAGGCGATCATGGGCGTGCAGCGCCAGCGGCAGAAAGAGAGGCCGTGTAAGTGACCGGCCCCGTCCACTTCATCTACCTCGGCGGGCCGTGGCTCTGGCAGCACTGGCGAGCGGTTGATACGGCGAGACGGCGGATCGCGCCGATGACGGAGATGCTGCCGATCATCTGGTCGGTCGATCCCGACCTCGCTCACGGCTTCCACCCCCACCACGTCGATGTCCGGCCGATCCGCGTTCCCGACTGGCTGCTCGAACACCCGATCCAACTCGCGAACGTGAAGGACTTGATCGCCTACGGCCTCCTGCGCGAGCACGGCGGCATGTACCTCGACTTCGACACGATCACCCTTCGCCCCGCCTGGGACCTGCTCCCCGAGGGCAAGAGCTTGCTCGTCTCGACCGAGTATCCCGAGAATGACGATCACCCGGTGCGGAACAACAGCGCCGTGATGATCGCCCGTCAGGACGCCCCCGTCCTGTTCGGCCTCGAAGACGCCGCGCTCGCCACGCTCAAAGCTGGGGAGGCGACCTGGGGCGCGATCGGGCCGACGCTCGTCAGCCGCTACGCCGAGTCCTGGCTGGGTGCGGCGATCGAGCAGGCCCCGTACCGGGCGTTGAACGGCTGGTCGTACCACTCGATCCAGGACTACTACGACAACCCGCGCGACCCCGGTGAAGAAGTGCGGGTCATCCACCTCTACTCGTCGTCCTACCGGACGCAGTTCGAGAACGACCATTGGATGCCGTGACGGTCGCGCCCTGGGACGTGACTGCGGTGATCGTGACTCGGGGCGACTGCGACCTGGAGCCGATCCTGGCCTCGCTGATCTTCGACGACGTGGTGATCTGGAACAACGAGGTCG
>Ga0247688_1000467_pt1 | contig 11163 bp, 10 predicted proteins | sample CNK29_metaG_FD_182718 | JGI IMG/M metagenome (GOLD analysis project Ga0247688, IMG submission 182718) | Soil microbial communities from Purdue University Martell Research Forest, Indiana, United States - CNK29 | ecosystem: Environmental > Terrestrial > Soil > Temperate forest > Bulk soil...
AACTTCGCCGACCTTATGCCGGGCATCGAGGGCATTCGAAAAGAAGCGGGAGGCATCATGCGTTGGATGGTGCGTGCGGATGTGCCGGTGATCGGTGCGGTCCACGCCACCTTCACCGTCGAGAAAACTGAGGACTCCCCTGAACGCCTCGAATGGTCGCCGGCCCGTTCGGAAATGAAGAACTACTTGCGCTACGCCGCGGCGTTCGAAGAGCGCGGCCATAAAGTGCTCATCAAGATCGTCCAGCACGTCGAACTGCGCCGCCAGCACGCGAAGGATCTCCACCGGTTGGCGATTCTTGTCGGCGAAGGCCGCATCAGCAACGAGATGCAAAAACGCGTGCGCGAGATGATCAAAACTTTTCTCGAACGCGCACGCGTCAAACTCGAAACTGAAGAACCAATTGAACCGGACGGCCTGCTCGACTCACCGGCCTAACTCAATCCGTGTTATCCGTGGCTAATCTTCTTTCGGCCGCCCGTAACTGATCAAGTTAGCAAACATCCGATAACCTCCCGGTAGCCCCGCACGCAGTTGCCGGTACCACACGAAGCTCGTGTAGATGTAATTCCCGCGGCCGTACGGCGCGACGAGTAGGCCACCGCGCAACGGCGGCTCGCCCTTGTCGCTCGTCGCCAGCACCGCGGTGTATTTCGGATCCCACTCGCGCGGAAAATACAGCCCACGCTCCTGCACCCAGTTCGCAAAATCAGCTTGCGTGATCCTGTTCGGGAAGTTGAGCAACGGATTGCGCGGTTGCAAAAACGTTACCGGCGCATCCTCCTGCGTCACTCGTTCGTCGCCCAGCAGAATCGGATATGGCGCGAGTTGCGGGCGATTGCGCGCTGCGTCGGGATTCCATTCATTCGTCTTTGAATAGAAGACCACCAGCGTGCCACCGTCTTCGACGTATTTCAGCAAGCGGCTATTCAATCCCACCAGCTCCGGATGCGCTTCGTAAGGACGATTGTCGAGCACGATTGTGTTGTAGACGGACAAGTCGCTCTTCGCGATGTCGTCCATCGTCAACTCCTTCGCGTCAACGCCGAGCGACGTCAGCGCGCGCGCCAACGTCTTGTCGTAACTCGGCAAGTAACCAACCTTGCGTCCGGCAACTACGATGGCTTCCGCATAGACCAGCGGCACCGTCTGCTTCGCGATCGGTTCTTTCGGATTGGGCCAGTCGACCGTGATGTCGACCCTGGAATTCTGCATCAGGCCCGTCAGCGCGAGACTGCGCACGACGACGTTCGCGGCTTCGATCTGTTCCGGTTGCAACTCTAGCTCGCGCCCGGTTTCCAGATTTGGGCCACGAACGCGCAGTAGCCCGCGAAACGGAGTCGCCAGATGATTCTGCAGCTTAACTTTGAACTCGATCGGCTTTTGCGAAGTCGCGGGCGTGGTGACGTAAGGCACCGGTTCGACTTCGAGGATCTCCACCCCCGGCGCGACTTCGCGTCGAATTTCCGTGCTCGCGGTGAAAGTAATGCCTTCGACGGTTAACTCTGCTTCCGCAGTCAATCGTTCGCCAAAGAGCCGGCCGTCGTAAAGATGTTCTGAAGTCGGTACGGTGAAGTTGATCGCCTTCGGCGTGGTCACTTCAACGAGCGCCGTTGTTTCTGTTCCCGGCAACATCTTGTCGGCGACGTTCAGTTTTGTTTCCAAACCGAGCCCGTGAAACTTCGCGTCTTTGACCTGAATGTCGCCGACGCCGTTGTTGCCGATGGAAACAGTAATCCTGGTCTTCTCGCCCGGAACGAGCGCGGAGCCTTCGGGACTCACGCTAACGGTAACGCCGGTCGCGACTGCGAGTGCCTTATCGAGACGCGACGACATCAACTTGAACCGTTGCGGATCCTGCGCCACAACGTCCGGCGGCGCCGTGAACGCGCCACGCCGGCGAGCATTCATCAGCGACACCAAAACCTCCAAGCGCCGATCGATAAACTCCGTCAACGGCTTGCCGTCGATCGTCGGCGCGACCATGTGCGAGGCAATCTGTTCCGGCAGTTTCAAACCTTCGAGCGGCGTCTTCGCATTCGCCGGAAGCGCGGGCACATTCGGCGCTTGCTTCACCAGAGTGTAATGACTGATGCGACCGCCGCCGGCCGGCACCGTCTTGGGCCACGGGCCTTGCGTCGCATGTTTCTGCAAACCCGCGAGCGCCTGTTGCGCGTAAGTCGTACCGCGCACCGGATCCATTTCGTTGGGATCAATGGTGAATGTTTGCGCGCCCGCATCGCCGCCTCGCGAGCGAACAAAAAGCCGCTGTACTTGCCAAACCGGCGCTTCCTTCAGTTGCTCGGGAAACTCTTTCGGATCGGCCGCGGCGTCAAAGGCCTGCAGGATCATGCGACCGGTGGTCTGGTGATGACCGTGACCGCTCGTCGTGTCGTGATTAGTGATGATGACGTCGGGCCGCAAGCGACGAATCTCGAGCACCATGCGCCGCAGGATTTCGCGTTCGCCCCAGGCGCGAAACGTTTCCTCAGCCGACTTCGAAAAACCGAAATCGCGGAACCCGAGAAAGTGCGGCTCGGAACCCTGCACTTCAGCGGCAGCCATCGTTTCGCGCGCGCGAATCACGCCGAGGTCTTCGTACAGTTCCGGGCCAACCGCGTTCTGTCCGCCTTCGCCGTACGTCGAAAACAGCGACACGGTGTGCACGCCATACTTGCGCCGCAGCACTGTCAACGAGCTGCCGTCTTCATCATCCGGATGCGCGGCGACACACATCACCGTCCAGGGGTTCGTGAGATCGAGTACTGCCTGGTGCAGTTGTGCATTGTCCGCTTGCTGCGGCTGTTGCCCCTGCGCGGCCAGCGCAACGACAAATACCGCAACCGCGATCCGTGTAAAAATTCGTGTTATCTGTGGCCCAAACTTCATCTTAGTCTCTCGAGTTTTCCTGCGATCACCATGCTGATTGAAATGATCACGATCAGAACGACACCATACGCTGCCGCAGCGCCGAGATTGAAGTCTCTTAACTCCGATGCGATTGCGATTGAGATGGGTCGATTGGCCGGCACAAACACCAACACCGAAGCCACATATTCGCCCAACGCAATCACAAACGCCAGCAGCGTCCCGGCCACCGCGCCCGGCCAGACCAGCGGTAACGTCACGCGCGCAAATCGTTGCCACGCGCGCGCGCCCAACGATCCAGCCGCTTCGCCCAGCGACGGATCGAGCTGTTCCATGCTCGCCTGCAGCGCGCGCACGACGAGGGGCATGAAACGCAGGAAGTAGATCACCGGCAAAATCCAGAACGTGCCGACCAGCACAAACGAACCCAACAACCAGCTCGGCTGCCCGTAAGCTTCCGCGACTGAAACCGCGACGACGGTTCCCGGCAACGCCCACGGAATCAGAATCAGCAGCGATAACAAACGCCGGCCGCCGCGACCAAGAAACGTGGCGTTGCCACGCGCGCGTTTTAACAGCAACGTCACCACGCAAAAGCTCCACGCCAACGCGGCGACAGCGGCTATCGCCGACATCGAGAAACTATTAAAGAAAACTTCCGCGGCGTACGCGTCAGAAAAGAGACGTTGATAATTCGCGAACGTGTAGGCAGCGGGCAACGCCTGCGTGGTCCACGATCCTTCGCGCGCGAAGCTGACGAGAAACAACGTCGCGACCGGCAACACGAGCACGATGGCGAAAGCGATAGCCGCGGTCGCGGCGAGTGCGCGTGCGGTTCCGCTGGCGATCGTCACGCGCCGGCGCGGCGCTCCTTTCATTGTCGCGGCCGCAAACTTCCGCGTGCCTTCGTAACGCTGAAAGACCACCAACGCCGCCAAAGAGATCACCGCGAGAATCACCGTTTCAGTTACCGCCATCGTCAGGTCGCCGCGCTGCCGCGCCTGAAAGATCTCCAGCGTCAACACGCGCACGTTGCCGCCAAACAACAATGGCGCACTGAACGACGCCATCGAGGTCATGAATGTCAGCAACGCCGCCGCGATCAATGAAGGCGTGAGTTGCGGGGCCAGCACGCGCAAAAAAACAAACGCGCGCGAACCGCCGAGGCTGCGCGCTGCTTCAGCCAGGCTCGCATCGATCCGGCGCAGTCCTGCGCCCGTCAGCACGTAGAAAAACGGATACATCGTGTAAGTGTGAAACAGCAGCAACGCGGGCCAGCCGCTGAGTCGCCACGGCGGATTCTGCAACCGGAAAAGGTTCTGCACGCCGTGGGCCAGAATGCCTGATTCGCCGCAAAGAAAAATGAATGCAACGGTGCCGACGAGCGGCGGCAGCACGAGCGGCAGTGCCGCGACGGCAGCGAACAAGCGCCGGCCGGGAAAGGTGTAACGTTCGAAAAGAAACGCGAGCGGCACGCCGACGAGGGCACAGAGCAGCACGGTCGCGATCGACAACCCGAGGCTGCTCACGATCGATTCGAGCACGATGCGTTGCGCGAGAATTTCGGTGTAGTTCGCCAGCGTCCACGCACCCGCCCGCTGAAACGAACTGGCGACTACGGCTGCGTTTGGGTAAATGACTCCGTAGGCGAGAACCACGAGAGCAATGAGGAGCAGAAAAACTCTATTCGTTTTCATCCGTGGTTTAAGAGCCGTAACCGATCGGCGGGCAACATGACGGTGCACTCCTGATTGACTCGCAGCCCGTCAGGCTGGACCACGAGCGTTTCCAGCAGCAGCCCGTTTGCATCAACGCGAATCGTTGAAGTCGCCCCGGCAAAAACGATTTCACGAATCGTGCCGTGCAACACGTTGGGCGCACCTTCGTTGTTCTGGCTCAAGCGCACGTGCTCGGGACGAATGGCCAGCACCACGGGCTTGTTCAACGGGGCGAGGTCTTCGCGGGCGACGGAAACGTGCAGCACGTGCCCACCGTCCAGGGTCTTAAACTCGCCGTCACTCGTCTTGCTGGAACTCAAGCGCATCACGCGAATCAAGTTGTTCCGGCCGAGAAAACGCGCGACCGCGATGTCGCTCGGTTCTTCGTACAGCTCACGCGGCTCGCCGCTTTGCATCAAGCGCCCGCCGACCATCACGCTGATGCGATCGCACAACGCAAACGCTTCTTCCTGATCGTGCGTCACGTAAACCGCCGTGAGGCCGAGGCGCGTCACCAGTTCGCGCAGTTCGCCGCGCGTCTCCTCACGCAGCGACACGTCGAGATTGGAAAGCGGCTCGTCGAACAGCAGCAGCACCGGTTCGATCGCGATCGCGCGGGCGATGGCGACGCGTTGCTGCTGGCCGCCGGAGAGTTCGTCGATGGCGCGTTTTTCGTAACCGGGAAGTTGGACCAGTTCGAGCGCGCTGCGCACGCGATCGCTGATCTCTGTTTTCGGCGCGTGGCGCGCGCGCAGCCCGAAGGCGACGTTTTCGAAGACGTTGAGATGCGGAAACAGCGCGTAGTTTTGGAAGACCATGCCGAAGCCACGGCGTTCGGGCGGCAGCGAGGTGATGTCTTTGTCCTGAAAATGAATCGAACCGGAATCCGGCTGCTCGAGACCGGCGATCATTCGCAGTGTCGTGGTCTTGCCGCAACCCGACGGGCCAAGCAACCCAAAAAACTCACCCTGTGCGACATCGAGCGAAACGTCCGCGACCGCGCGCGTCGTGCCGAAATTGCGAGAGATGTTTTGCAGCGAAAGAAGAGCCATCCGTGTGATCTGTATTACCGGCGGCTACGACCGCGGATCTCAGTTTCCCAGTATCTTAACCAGTCGGCGCCCTGTTTTCGCAACAGGTCCCAATCGAGCGGCATGCTGTTTACTTTCTCGTTCATCCAGGCCGGCAACTGCGTGCGATCGAGATCCGTGCGCACCGGAATGCGGTAATACGTGCGTGCCGCGTAAGCGAGACTCTCGGGCGTCGTCACAAACTCGTAGAAGCGTTTTGCCTCTTCTTCGTTGGGCGCGCCGCGAATGATCGCGATGCCGTCGATGACCACGGGCGTGCCGCTCGCGGGAATGTTGTAACCAACCGGCAGATTTTTCTGTTCCTTGTAGAGCCGCACGTCAGGCATGTCCCACAGCGTGATCAAGCCTTCGCGCCGCGCGAGTTTCTGCATCAGCAACGTGCCGTCGGCGGTGTACTCGTGAACGTTGGCGTCAAGCTTGCGCAGCCAATCATAGCCGCCGTTCGGCGAGCCCGTATCTTTGTAGAAGCGCCAGATCATTCCGCCGAAGATCGCACGCATCGTGTCTGACGGGTTGGGATCGCGAATCAGGATCTTGTCGCGCCATTTTGGATCGAGCACGTCGTCCCAATCGCGCGGCGCGTCGGCGGCGCTGACGGCATCGCTGTTGTAGGCGATCACTTGCGGCGTTTCGTAAGTGCCGTACCAGCGATCGTTTGGATCGCGCGACGTAGCTGCCACTTTGTCGGCCCAACTCGGCCGAAACTGGGCCAGCAGATTATCGTTAGCGGCGGCTTGAAACGTCGTGTGCGAAGCGCCCCACCACAGATCCGCTTGCGGGCGGTTTCGCTCGACGCTGACGCGCTGGAGGATCTCGCGCGAGCCCATGTCGAGAAATTGAACATTCGCGTCAGGGTAACGTTGTTTGTAACGCGCGACGAAGTCCTTGAGCAGGTCCTGGCCGTGCGGCGTGTAGATCAGCAGGCGACGTCCGCCGCTGGCGCCGGGCCGGCAGGAAAAGAAGACCGCACAGACGAATAGGGCGAGAACAAACAGAAAGAGCTTGAAGCGCATCGAAGCCATGCTAGCATGACTCCGTGTTATCCGTTCTATCCGTGGAAAGTCGACGATGAGCACTGTCAAACGCAGAATAATCCGGGCCGGTGGTTGGCGCATCGCCAAGCGTATCATCAAGCCGATTCCCTTTGTCGGCTCAGTCGTCGCCTTCAGTCTCGCTGGTTATGAGATCAAGAAAAAAGGCCTGCTGCCGGGCGCGGTACACGTCGGACTCGACATGACGCCCTTCGTCGGCACGGCCAAAGGCGTGGTCGAAATCTTCACCGGGGATCTGATCCCCGACAAGTCCAAACGCAAACCGCGAGTCACACCCGTTAAGCGCAGACGGGCGGACGTTCAGTGAACGGCTGCACCTGCTGATACGCGTGGGCCAGTTTCAAGATCGTCGCCTCAGACCAGTACGGCCCAAGCAACTGAAACCCGATCGGCAGGCGCGTTGACGAAAGCCCGCACGGAACACTCAGGCCCGGAATTCCCGCCAGGTTCGCCGTCACCGTGTAGATGTCGTTGAGATACATCGACAGCGGATCGTCCACCTTTTCGCTGAGGGCAAACGCGGGCGTCGGCGCCGTCGGCGTGATGATGGCGTCGCAGTTTTTGAAGGCGTTGAGAAAATCGTTCTTGATCAGCGTGCGCACTTGCTGGGCCTTGCGATAGTAAGCGTCGTAGTAGCCGGCCGACAGCACGTAGGTGCCGAGCATGATGCGCCGCTTAACTTCCGCGCCGAAACCTTCTTCACGCGTCTGGCGATACATCTGCCGCAACTCCGGCGCGTCTTCCGCGCGAAATCCGTAACGGACGCCGTCAAAGCGCGCCAGGTTCGATGACGCTTCGGCGGTCGCGATGATGTAATAAACAGCGATCGCGTAGCCGGCGTGTGGCAGTTCAACTTCGACGATCTCCGCGCCGAGTTCGCGATATGCGTCGACCACGTTCTTAACCGCCGTTCCGACTTCGTCGTCGAGTCCTTTGCCAAACAACGCTTTCGGAAAACCGATGCGAGCGCCTTTCACGTTGCCGTCGAGTGTGGCGGCGTAATCAGGAACGGGAACTTCGGCGCTGGTTGAGTCGTGGTTGTCGCGTCCGGCGATCACGCCGAGAACGCGTGCGACGTCTGCAACTTCACGCGCGAAGAGGCCGATCTGGTCCAACGACGAGGCAAAAGCGACGAGGCCGTAGCGCGAGTTGCGGCCGTAAGTCGGTTTCATTCCGAGCACGCCGCACAACGACGCGGGCTGGCGCACCGATCCGCCGGTGTCGGAACCGAGTGCGACGGGCACGATGCCCGCGGCCACCGCAGCGGCCGAACCGCCTGACGAACCGCCCGGCACGCGCGTCGTGTCCCACGGATTTTTGACTGGTCCAAAAGCGGAGTTTTCATTTGACGAGCCCATCGCAAACTCGTCGCAGTTTGTTTTGCCGATGACGACGGCGCCGGCGTTGATGAGGCGTTCGATGACTGTGGCGTTGTAAGGTGGATGATAATTGCCGAGGATGTGCGACCCGCACGACGCCTGCATCCCGCGCACGCAGATGTTGTCTTTCACGGCGACCGGAAGGCCATTGAGCGCGCCGCCACTCTTCTCAACTTCCGTAGCGCGCTGCAACGCCCCTTCACGATCGATTTCGAGAAAGGCGTTGAGAGTCTCATTAAGCCGCTCCGCGGCATTGAGCGAACGTTCTACAGTTTCACGCGACATAACACTTCATAACCACAGAGGCACAGAGACACAGAGATTTAAAGAACCTTCGGCACGCGGAAGTGGCCGCAAGCGGGGTCGGGCGCTTCGGCGAGCGCAACCTTTTGACCCAATGAGCCGGCGATCTCGTCAGCGCGTGAGGAGTCGGCCTGTTCGCCTTCCGGCGTCAGGCCGCCGAGCGCCGGTTCGACGTGTGCTGTGTCGAGTTCGTTGAGCTGCTCGACGTAGGCGACGATTTCCGCAATCTGTGGCCCAAACGTTTTGAGCTCTGCATCATCGAGTTCGAGATGCGCGAGTTGCGCGACTTTCGCGATGTCAGTTTCGTTTATCGGCATAACGTGGAGTCAATAACAAATTCGATTGCGCCAACCAGCGGCTGGCCCAGCAGCGAATTGACGCGAAAAATCATCTGCCCGCGCATCGAGTGCAACTGCTTCTGCCAGATCACATCGGCCACCGCGATTTTCAGAGTTCGATCCTGCAAACCGATCGGCACCGCATGAGCTCTCAGGCTTTCGCCGGCCGCGTGTTTCCACGCCGCGATGGCCGCGGCTTCGGCGACCTCGGGCGCGTTGCCGGAAGCGCGCAACACAGCCGGCAAGCATTTGATCAAGCCTTCCATGATGGTCGATTTGCGATTCCCGATTGAAACACGCAAACTGTCTCGTCGCAACTCCATGCCTAATTCAAATCACCTTCGCGAAAAAGTGATCCTCGCTTCAAGCAGCCCACGTCGCAAGGAACTGCTCGACGCTGCCGGATGGCCGTACGAAGCCATCGTCGCGGGCATCGACGAGTCGGTGCTGCCTAACGAAGAACCCGTACAATACGTGCAGCGTCTCGCGCGTTCGAAAGCGGAAGCGGTGGCAGCTAAATTGCCGTCGGGTTTGGTACTCGGCGCGGATACCACCGTCGTGATCGAAAACCAGATCCTGGGCCAACCAGTTGACGACGACGACGCGCGCCGCATGTTGCGGTTATTGAACGGCAAGTGGCACGAAGTGCTGACGGGCGTGGCCGTGGTGCGAATCGGTTGTGAAACGCGGGTTGATTACGAGACAACGCGCGTGCGTTTCGCAGAGATGAGCGACGCGGAGATCGATTGGTACGTCGCTACGGGCGAGGCGCGCGGCAAGGCGGGCGCGTACGGGATTCAAGGTGCGGCCGGTCTCTTCATCGAAGAGATCCGTGGCGACTACTTCAACATCGTCGGTTTGCCGATCCGGTTGGTTTACGAACTAACTGCTAAAACATGACCGTGCCGCCGTCGATGTTGATTCCCTGGCCGGTGATCCCGCGGCCTTCATCAGACGCCAACAACAACGCGAGTGCCGCGACTTCTTCCGGAGTGACCAACCGGTTCTGCGGGCTCATGCGCTTCAGCATGTCGAGCGCTTCTTCCGCGGAGCGTCCGGTTCGCTTCGTGATTCTTTCCACCCCGCGGTCGACCATCTCCGTTTCAACGTAACCCGGGCAGATCGCATTCACCGTCACGCCGGTGGTCGCGACTTCCAGCGCGACCGAACGCGTCAGGCCCAACACGCCGTGTTTGGAAGCTGCGTACGCGGCGATGTACGGCGCGCCGGCTTTCGCGGCGATTGAAGCGATGTTGATGATGCGTCCCCAGCCGCGTTCGACCATCGCGGGCAGCGCGGCGCGCGTGCAGTAAAACGTGCCGGAGAGATTGATCGCGAGATGGCGTTGCCACAGTTCGTCGGTGGTTTGGACGAACGCGGCGCTTTCGGCGACACCCGCGTTGTTGACGAGGATATCCGGCTGGACATCGGCGAACATGGCCGCGACGCTCTGCGGATCTGAAACATCGCAGACGAGCGCGGTCGCGTTGTCACCAATTTCGCGTGCGACGCTTTCAACTTGCTCACTTGTGCGAGCGGCAACTGCTATGTGTGCGCCATGTTGGGCGAAGAGAAGAGCGATAGCGCGACCGATGCCGCGGCCGCCACCGGTGATGAGTGCGAGTTTGTCCTTAAGCATAAAATCCGTGGCTAATGTCCTGTGAACTGTGGATCGCGCTTCTCGAGAAATGCATGAACGCCTTCTTGCCCGTCGTCAGATTCGAAACAACGCAACTGCGCTTCAGTCTCGTAACGAAGCATCTCTTCTAAATCTCCGGCCTCGCTCGAATAGATCGCCTGTTTCGCCGCCGCAAGCGCGATTGGCGGCGCCGCACGCAAACGTTCGGCGAGTTGCATCGTCGCGTTTTCCAACTCCTCAGGCGCGACCACCTGGTTCACGATATTCAAGCGCAACGCTTCTTCAGCATCGATAGTCTCGCCGAGAAAAAACAGTTCGCACGCTTTCGTCGGCGTCACGAGCCGCGGCAGGAAAAACGTGCCGCCCCAATCAGGATGCAGCCCGACTTTCAGAAACGATTGCGTGAACGATGCGTCAGTCGAAGCGACGCGCAGGTCGCAGGCGAAAGCGAGATTCGCGCCCGCGCCCGAAGCTGGACCATTCACCGCGGCGATCGTCGGTTTCGTCATGTGCCGAATCGCGGTGATGACGCGTCTGCCCGCGCCGAGTATGCGTGCGAACTCTTCCGAGTCGCGTCGCTTCATCAGCTCCGCCATAAAGCGAACGTCGCCGCCGGCACTGAAAGCGCGCCCGGCGCCGGTGATGATCACGACGCGGACGCTGCGATCGCTGCCGGCATGTTCGAGCGCTTCGGCGAGATCGCGTCGCATGTGACCGATGAAAGCGTTCAGCTTGTCGGGACGATTGAGCGTGATCGTCACGATGCCGTCGGTTT
>Ga0247688_1000468_pt1 | contig 11151 bp, 12 predicted proteins | sample CNK29_metaG_FD_182718 | JGI IMG/M metagenome (GOLD analysis project Ga0247688, IMG submission 182718) | Soil microbial communities from Purdue University Martell Research Forest, Indiana, United States - CNK29 | ecosystem: Environmental > Terrestrial > Soil > Temperate forest > Bulk soil...
CCGTTCGGACTCGTGGTTGGCGTGACCTTCTCCGTATCGAACTCTGGCAACGCAGCCAAGTTGTACGAGTTCAACATCGAAGCGTAATCGGTACCTCAACGCGGGGGTTGCCGAGAGGCAGCCCTCGCAAAATTTTTGCATGGCGGCCTGTCAACAACACGATTCGACGACCCCTGCAATACCGTGTGAAAGCCACAGCATGGCCCGTTACAGCCGGACCTCTTATTCAAAGGGAACCCATGTTCGACCCAGCCAGTCTCACTCTGGGCCAAATATCATCAACACTTCGGGATTTCACAGTTATTGGAGTTTTGGTTACTATCACTTGGAAGTCCAGAGGTCTGTACGAGGGCGGTAGGGATTTTTTCAACCGTCTGACAACGCACATGGCCGTGATGGAAACTGGGATGGAAAAGCTGCTGAACAACCACTTGGCCCATATTCAACAGGATTTGAATCGAGTAGCACGGTATCAGGTTCGGGCGACAGACTCCGAACAAGATGCGTACGATAAGTTTGATCAAGAAGCACCGGAATAAAAGTTTGTAGCTACAAGTTTGGGGGAGCCGCAACCTCCCCTGAACATCTCTGTTGCGGAGAGACAATGTTAGGAACAAGAGCGTGCGAATTTTGTGGCACCGTGTTGGTGCTCAAGATACGCCGAGATTTGATTAGAAAGAAATTTTGTAGTACGCGGTGCAGACAACTAGGGCGAATTGCACGAGGCGAGGTCATGGGCATTATGTGCCCAGAGATACGCCAGAAGTCAGTAACGCCTGAGTCTAATGCGAAGAAGGCACATCAGGGTGTTAACCACCCTCGCTGGATTCAAGACCGCAGCCTCGTAAAGGTTAAGAGGACGATAGCAGAACTTCGTTGGTGGAGAGCCGCCGTCTTTCATCGAGATGACTACACATGTCAAAAGTGTGGACATCGAGGTGGGCGACTTAATGCTCATCACATAAAGCCGTATGCTACTCACCCAGAACTTAGATTTGATGTGAGCAACGGAATTACGCTATGCGTTGACTGCCATAAGAAGACAGACTCTTACGGCAGAAAACGGGAGATTCAAAATTCCATTTGTTTCGAAAGCACAACAAGGATGGGCACACGCCCACCCGGAAGAGTTCGGTAAAAAGAATCTAGCCGAGTTCGATGCTGCGACCAAAGGGTCACACAACCTACCCGAGCACGTTCATAAAGGCAAGCCGTCTTACAAGATGGCGCACGAAGCACGCAACAAGGCGAATAAAAATGGCTGATGGGCTTGTACAAATCTCCTCTGGTGTACAAAGATGGGCGTTGGCTTTTGTCGGTGGCAAAGACACGGGTGATCAGCCTAAGTCTTGTTTTAACTGCCCGTTTCTTTATATAAACCAGAAACGTTGTCAAATTCACGGCCCGGACATCGTTATTGATCGGGTCATGAAGGACGGCGAAGTTTACACGCCTGTGTGCGTTTATCAGCGTGGTGGTACGCCTCTCGCAGTCGGAGATGACGAGGTCGTCTATAATGTCAATACTCTGGGTGAGAAAGCGGCAGATCAAACTGGGCTAGAGTGGGCCAAGAGTTCTACCGGAACTAATTGCGGTGGATTTAAGCAAGGGGCACCATGCAAACACTTCCATGTGACGGATGGGAAGGGTGAAGATGGTATCTGTCTCTTGATGTCCAAAGACCAAGATGAAGCCAGCGATGCGATGTCGGAGCACAAAGGACAGAGCGTTGATTGGGATGATTGCTGTGATGGACACGAAGGCGAGAACATATCTTGGCGCGAGGCCCAGAAGTTGATGCCGAAAGAGAAGGAAGACGTCATGAAGAAGCACAAGTTTGGCAGCACGACCATTGAGCACCACGCCGATGGTAGCGCAACGATCGAACACAACCACGAAGACGGCGAGGGCATGGGCGTCAAGCACGCCGTAATGGACCTCGACGAACTGCACGACAGCCTCGAAGATCACCTACGTGACCCCGAGGAGATCGAAGAAGCCCTTGAAAAGAAGGGCATCGACCCGGAGAAAGTCGAGGAAGCAATTTCGCCCGGCATTCACGAGAAGATGGAAGAACTCCTAGAGGACTAACATGGAAGGCAAGAAAAAGCACGCGCATCACGGGTTTCATATGACCCATATCGAGCACCACGCCGACGGTTCGCACACCGTTCACCACATGCACCACGAGGGTGATCACAAGAGTGTGAAGCACGCAGCGATGAGCCTCGACCACTTGCATGACAGCATGCAGGACCATCTCGGCACACCGAACCCGGGCGAAGCAGCGGCAGACGCTGGCGACCACGGCGTTCCGGCAGCGCAGGCAGGTCCGGCAGGGTTGCCGATGCCAGCGGCCCCGGCGGTAGGAGCCTAACATGGCAAAGAATCCTTCGCTCTACAGAGCGATTCACCACATGCGTAAGGGCGGTTTGCACCGCGCCCTCGGCGTACCTGAGGGTGAGAATATCCCGGCTGAGAAGCTGGCCGCAGCAAAGCACTCAGCGAACCCCCATGTCGTTCATATGGCCAATTTCGCGTCTACGCTGAAAGGCTTCAAGAAGTAATGAAAGTCTTGGCGAAAGTCTCAGACTTCCTCAAGGCACACTCTGATTACCTCGCAAAGGCGTTCAGCGACAACGGCCAACCAAGTTCGTCTCGTTTGCTGACAGTGCCTCATAGTCTAGCTGCGATATTCGTTTTGATCTATCTGACCATTAAGACCGGGCACTACCCCGGCCTCGATGAAGCAACAGGACTCGGCGCGTTTGCGACGGTCCACTACGCAGTCAACCGTGGAAGCAACATGTTCGGCGGACAGAAGAAGGACAAGGCTGATCAGAACATTGACCCGACGCAGAACGTACAGAACACGCAGAACAAAGTTTAGTACCCGGAGCAGAGGGTCCCACGGGGGAACCGGGTTGAACGGTAATGCTCTGCAAAGAGCCGTTCACGGATAGATTCGTGAAGAAACTACTCTTGGCCGCAGCATTTGCAGTTGTCTTGATGTTCACCCCGAGCGCTAGAGCGCAACAGGGTCCACAAGAAGATTTCCAACAGACGCTTTCTAAAGCTACCCTCTCTGTCTATCGCGGCAAGCAAGTCTGCGAGTGGAAAACGTTTGATACGTTCATCGGGCCGCTCAAGTATTGGAGTTGCGGATTCAAGAGCACGTTCACATGCACCGGCACCGTTATTGGTAGACTGTCGCAAACGGAGTACTTGGGTCTGTCTGCTGGGCACTGCATCAGTTGGAAGGACGAGGATAACTACTACGTCGGTTCGACGGTAGAAGATAAGCCGGTTCTCCACAAGGCCAAGATATACAAGAGCGAGAACGACGACCGCTACGACTACGTCATCTTTATCTTTCACAGCGTTAGAGAATTGCCCATCATTAAGGTAAACGCGTCCGGCGGTGTTCCCGTAATCGGAACCAAGGTAATGAACGTGAACTTCGCTGAGGGAGTTGGGAAGCAATACACCCACGGAGAAGTTAACAGCGAGCCTCTCGATGACGCTCGCATGGAAATGAAACAGAGGTTTTTGATTACCAACGGTATGGGCCCGGGCGCATCAGGCTCGGCCATCGTTTCAGAAGAGACCCATGAGATAATCGGCTTGTGCGAATTCGGATTTCCGGGTGCCCAAATGGGAACCGGCGTGATTCCGACAGGCAAGAAATATGTCGATTTCGTTGACGATGACTCGGCGGGATTGAAGCCTCTGCCAGAAGTAGCAGAGCCGGAAGAGAAAAAAGAAAGTCTCTTCTTGAGAATTTTTAAGTGGATTACTTTTATCATATAGGATAACGCATATGCCGAACGACACAGCAGGACCAGAAGGCGCAGCTAAGGCGGTTGCATCGGCCAAGGCAGCGTTGGCCGAATCGCATAAGCATTTTGGCGACAACCCAACCTACGCTCCCAAGGATACCGGAGTGTCGCACGCACAGACGTCGAACGCACCGTACCACATGGCGCACTCAGGCGGACACGAACCGATCGGCGGCACCACGGCGCAAGAGATCAACAACCGCCGGGCCACTGCTGACGCAGCGTACAAGTCGCTAGAATAATGAACAACGACCTAGCTCAAAAGACGGTCGAGCAAGCAAAGCAGAATTTGGCGCAAGCCAGCAACACGACACAGACTGTGGTCGGCAATCCCACCCAGTCCTTCCAGCCGATAGCATTTCCCATGGCGAAATATAAGATCGCCCGAGCGGCCCGGAAGCAATAACAGAGGTTTCCAATGGCACTCACCGATGCCCAGAGAAAGCAGAATCAACGTGATCGAGACGCAGGACTACCAGAGACGTACAAGCGGGAGATCAAGCCGTCACGGGAAGAGGTTGAAGTCCGTATCACACAGCACCACCGTGATATGGAATGGGCGCTGGCTCAGGATGCCACATGCAACTTTTACAAGAGTGAGGCTCGTAGTTGCGTTGACCTTCTAGCTATCTACGAGGGGGCTGACATCACGGACAAAGAGTCCGTTGAGGAAGAAGACCCAGCGGAAAAGAAGAAGGCCGCCAAGAAGAAAAAGAAGAACGTTCCGAACCCGTCCAAGAACAAGATCACGATCAAAGCTGTGGTCTATGAGCAAGAGATGGAGATTGGTAACGGCGTCAAGGTCAAGGTGACCAAGCCGATCGAGCCTGATTGCATCGACGATTGCGACCACACAAACTGTGGCCACGACCATCGCCGCGACAAGGAAGTCGATTACGTTGTTTCGTTCCAGCACTGGCTGGACCTTCGTGCCAAGGCACGTAAGGACCTGTTCTGGCTGGGCCGCCTACTGGGCTACGGACTGTACCACATGTCCCACCAGTATGTCTGCGAACAGTTCGTGCAGAAAGATTTCGAAGGCAAGTACTTCCCGGGCTACACGCTAGATGACTTCCATAAGGCGATGCGCCAACAAAAGCGTTTAGCTAACATGGGCACACCTCCGACAGGCGTCGAGTTGTGCGACATGCAGACCCGTGAAATGCTGTTGCTGGAACCCCGTTCGTCGTACAAGTCGACGATCAACCGTATCGATACGGTTCAGTGGCTGATCAACTGCCCTGACATCCGTATCATGTTCATCACGGCGTTCAAAGACTTGGCAAAAGAGTTTGCGGTCAGCATCAAGAAGGAACACTTCTGGCTGCCGTTGAGCGCTGAACCGTCTGCGTTCCAGATGCTGTTTCCAGAGTATATTCTCCGGGGCATCGACGGAACGTCTGAACAAGACATGGAATGCCCGGCGCGAAATCACCCGCAGCCGCAGGCAAGCGTCTGGGCCACCTCGATGGAGTCGTCGTCGACTGGTAAACACTGCGACATTTGTAAGTTTGACGACGCTGTCGACCCGAAGAACTCTGCTGACGAAGAGATGCGCGAGAAGTTGCGCTTCAAGATCGACGGCTACGACGACGTCCGTGACCCGTGGGGATTCACAGATTTTTGTGGAACCCGCTACTTCACGATGGACTATTACGGTACCCGCCAGCTTCCTCAGGAAGAAGATTCCAAGGACGTGGCACCGATACGGTATAGCTGCCGTGGTTCTTGGGTACTCAACGCCGACGATCAGTTCGCCTACGATCGTGGAGAGCTGACCTGCCGCGACATCATTAAGCAGCGCCGCGCCAAACTTGTCCACCCGTACAAGCTGACGTGGGCCGAACTCGACAAGATTCTCAAGAAGAAAAAGTTGCGTGGCTTTAAGAACCAGCAACTCAACGAAGCGACAGATCAAGCGACCGAAGACGTCTATATCAACCAGTTTAATCTGGACGTTCTCCGGGCTCATTCATATGCTCGCACAGCAGCACCCGCGCCCAGCGAGATGCGTATCATCCAGACATGGGACATCGCATACGGCGAGCGTAAGACATCCGACTTCTCCGTTGGCGTCACGGCGGGAATCTACCTGACCCAGCAGAAACAGGAAGCGGTTGTTATTCTCGACTTGGTTCTCGACAAGTGGAAGTCGTCGGAACTACCGATGCAGATGGCGGCCTTCTACGAGAAGAACAAACATCTCGGAATCCAGAAGGTGTACATCGAAGAAGCACTCGGCGTCAAGTTTCTGGTCAATAACATCAGCAACTTTTGTAAGATTCGCGGTCTGGACTACTCGTCTAAGATCGTGGTCGTGCCGATGTCAACGGCAGCCAACGCCAAGAGAAACAGAATCAAGAACCTTGAGTTCTTGCTCGGCCAAGACCGTCTGTGGTTCGTAACAGGTTCGTGGAACGACGATGTCTTCAAGCAATTTACGGAGTACCGTGGCGGCAAGAGTACGGCGTACCGAAAGGACGACGGGCCAGACGCTATCGCAATCGTAACCGAAAGAATGTCGCCCACGGCACTGACCAGCAACCCCGACCCGAAGGTAGTAGAACAGGAACACGAGAAGAGACAGCAGAAAGAAGCAATGATGGCTGTCTATAATCGTATGCACGGCGGACCATCGCCTACAGCACAGAAACCAACTGTGCAGGCACCGGAACCACCACCTACCGACCCCCGTCGTGATCAATTACGGCGACTGATAGGAAAGATTCTACCGCCCGGGATGAGAATATAAATGTCTGACCAAGACCAGCGTATAGCGCAGAAGATTCACGATCTCTACATCGAACCGGCGGCGCAGATCACCGCAGACAACACATCGGTCGATGAAGAGACGAATACGATTACGTACAATGATTCTGCTGCAGTCAAGCTCGTCATTGACGACGCTGAACGCGTAGACACATATTTGAACATTCAGCAGTGGGCTAACGGCTGGACCATGGCCGACCTACTGTACCAGTCCCCGGCAACGCAGTCGGCATTTGACGGCGGCAACCAAGGGCAGGCATCGGTACCGAAGTACATGGTATCGAACCACATCAGTTCGATCGTGCCGAAGGTTATGGAAGGCATCTTCTACGAAGAGCCGCCGTTCCTTCTTCGCCCACGTCCGAACACCAAGCAGGAAGTCGTTACGGCCAAGACCGCAATCTTCTCTGCTCAACTCGACGCCATGCACTTCGAGGAAGAGGTCGAGCGTGCGCTTGAGCAGTGCGCCCTGCTAGGTACCGGCATCCTCAAGTGGGGATATGTCGAGTACACCAAGAAGATGCGCCGCTATCGTCGCACGGCAGATAAGACTCCGCTGACGCAGGCAGACGGCAAGATCAAGATGATCGATACCCCGGCCTCAGACGAGTACGAGGTCGAGTTCTACGACAAGAAAATTTCACACCCGTGGATTAAGTGGGCGGATATCCGTACCGTTCTCGTCAACCCGGGCTGCCGCGTGGGCGACATTCGCCGTGCAGGCTGGGTGGTCTACAGAGACTACGCAACCTACGACGATCTGAACCTCCTACGTGGTGTTGCAGGCTACAACATTCCGTCAGAAGAAATCCTAAAGGATATCTTCCTGAACGGAATCACGAGCGGCGCAGACAACATCACCATGACTCTCCCAGAGGGCATGATGGGCTATCTGCAGCACTCGATGCCACGCAACTACAAGACTTCAACTGACCCGATGCAGGCCCCGCTTGAGATTCTTGAGCGTTGGGATAACGACCGAGTAATCGTCGTGCTTTGCTACAACGGTCACAACATCCTTATTCGCAACGAAGCGAACCCGTACGGCAAGATTCCGTTCTTGTCGTTCAACTGGCGCAACATCCCTGATAATTTTTACGGACAGGGGTTGGGCCTACTCATAGGAAGCGAGCAGATCGTTGAACAAGGGGTCACGAACTTAGCACTTGATCTATTGAACTATGGTTTGCAGCCGACAGCGGTTCGCAAGAAAGGGTTCCAAACACCGACGCAGGACGTAAGATGGCGGCAGGGTGGCATTATCGACGTTGAAGAAGACGTTGACAAGGCCTTCAAGTTCCTGCAGATGCCACCAGTTCCGGGCGAGGCATGGCAGTTCATTTCACAAGCACAGTCCGCTGGCGCTGCAACATCGGGCGCTAACGAACAGGTGATACAGGGTGCGGGTGCCGCAGGCGTTAAATCGCTCGGCATGCGCTCGGGTACCGGAGCGGCGGCAGTCATTCAAGCTAACGCCAGCCGTCTTGACGGCCCGACGAGCCGTTTCATCAGACAGTGCTTCGTTCCATGGTTGTACATGATGGATGAGTTGAACAACTTGCTGTTGCCGACATCGGTAATCAGAGACATATTGGGAGAAGAACTTGGTGAACCGTACTTGGTTGACCACGTTGACTTCCGTAACGCCAAGATCGAGTACGAAGTTTTGGCAGGCGCACACTTGGGTGCCAAGAAAGAGATGGCTCAGGCCCTCCCGATCGTCATCCAGTTGCTGAACAACCCGACGTTCGTGGCTAATGCCAACGACGCAGGCTATCAGTTCGACGCACCAGCAATCTTCAAGGCATTCACAGACGCAGCAGGCTGGAAGTTCAGTCAGTCGTTCCTACGTCCGATGACACCAGACGAGCAAAAGCGTCACCAAGCAAATTCACCAGCAGCGTTGCAGGCCTCGCAGGCCGCAGCCGCCCAGAAAATGGCCCAACAGAAGTTCGAACAGGAACAACAGTTGGAAAATCAGAAACAGTTGGGTAAGGCAGGCAACGAAGCCTTCCGTGCCTCAATCGAGCACGCAACAGAACCAGAGCTAATGAACGGCGAACCGGGCAATAAAGGGTTCGGTTCGACCACGACTTTATAATAGGGAGTTCCAATGGCTGAGAAGAAAGAACTAGTAACCATACTGTGTCCAGATTTGTCACTTGCGGAGAAGACGGCGCTTGCACATACCGTCATGACCCCGGGCTGGCAGGTTGCGATCAAGATGGCAAACGAGGCATGTCTTCGAGCCACGCAGGACTGTATAAAACTTGACCCAGAATCCGCAGATTACGAGCGAATCGCAGTCGAAAGACAGCGTCGTGCTCGCAACATCACGGAGTTCAGCGATTTGTTCATGAGATCGGCCTTTGCCCACAAAGATTCGATCGTGAAACATAACGCCATGGAGGAAAAAGAGGCTGTGGATGCCGTAGCCAACCGGTTTGGCATCCACACCACACCACCGGAAGCCGTCAAGAGCATTTACGGCATCCACCCGGCCAAACCGAAGCCGCGTTCGGCCAAGAAGCAGTAAAATCCCGACAGGGACGCTGTAGAATGAATGAACCAAGAGGACAAAATGAGTAAATTTACTCTCGACTGGCTTAAGTCAGTCACGCAGGCCGAGTTTATGGCCGAAGCACGCAAAATTCAGCAGGGTTCTCAGGAACTCGCTGATTTGAACGCCGTTCTGTCGTCAGAAGAGGGCAAAAAGATCGCCAGCGACATGCTGAACGACCCGGACTACGTCCCAGTCTCAAAGCGTGAGCCAACTCCTGAGGAAGCGGAGCAGATCGCAGCCGATATCGCCACCGCAACCGCTCAGGCAGCCGAGCAAGAAGCCGCTCGTGCAGCCGCAGCCGTAGAAGAGGCCACCAAGGCCGCTGCAGCAGCCGCTCCGAAGGTCGAAGAGCGCAAAAAGATCGTCGTTGACTACCAAGCAACCGACGAAAACGGCAAACCGATTGGCCGCCCGACGCACATCGAGGGCTGGACCAACGAAGAAGTCGTAGAAAAATTGAAAGCGGCGCACATCAACGCCGTCCGATACGCAGAGCGTGTCAAAACCAACCGCTTCAAGCAGTCTGCCGAAGCCGTTGCAGTCATCGAGACGACCCAAGTAGCAAAGCAGATGAAGCAAGAGAGTGAAAAGCTTGCTGCCGAGGCCGTCGCAGAGAAAGACCCCGCTAAAATGCGGGAGTCGGTCGAAAAATCGGTTCAGGCAGAGCGCGAAGCTCGCATCGCCGAAGAAACCGCCAGACAGCATGGTAAGATCATTGCTGACACTTGGATGGAAGACCACAAAGAAGACTTTGTACCTTGTTTGGCATCCTCAAACATCATAGGCGAGTACATGAAAGCTCAAAATCTTTCACTCACCTACGAGAATCTTGAGAAGGCCTTCGAGGCCACGAAAACTCGACTGCCAAAGGTCGAGAAACAACCAGCAGTCGAAGCAACCCCTGTTGCAAAGGTGGACAATCCGCCTGCCGCAACACCCGCAACGCCAGCCGCAGCCCCGGTGTTAATCACGCCGCCTGCCGCAGAGCCAGCGGTGACAGAACCAACAGCGAACCCGCCAGCGGTGATACCTACCGCAGCGGCTCCCGCCCCGACCTCTACGCCTGTAGCAGCGGACAAATCCGCAGAAGCTGCCCGTAGACCGGGGGTGAACGGCAGTGTTATGCCGGGAACGATGTCTGCAGCACGTCCCACGGTACAAGCACAACCGACTGACACCAGAGCCACACTACTGAAAGAGATTGCAAAGATGCCAGCGCAGGAATACCGCAAGAAGCTTCGTGACCCAAATTACGTCAAGAAGTTGAATGCGGCTGGAATCAAAGTAGTCGGTTCATAACACCTCAACGGTGAAACTCTAGGTAGAGAACCGAAATGAGCGGACCAACTCCCTCAGCATCAAACGTATCAAATGTACTCACCGCACAGGCTATCCTGTTCGACAAGGAACTTATTCCTAACCTAAATTAACTTTGGGTCACTCGTAAGAGTGAGAATCTTCTCTGATTGTCTTCAACCCTGAAACGGGAAGAAGGGGCAAGCGAAAGCAGCCTGAGAGACTAAGCGAGAAGACGCCGAAAGGCGATGCGATAGTCCGTTCTAACGAGAATAGAAATCGTTAGAGGTTGACAGAAATGATCAACCCCTCGAAAGAGGTAACAAATAAAGAAAGGGTGAGACGGACGCATTTGTGGCCGTAGCAGAACGCCGTGTGCAGGGATTGCACATGGGCATCAACCGTCAGTTCTTCCAGTACAACACCCTATCGGGTGACACTGTACAGGCCGCTGACGGCAACGTTGGAGCACCAGAAGTTATCTCCCAGATCAGCGCCCCGGCGCAGGTCGGCGAGTGGAACAACTACTCCAACTTCTCGGCATTCGCAATCGCTTCGTCGATTGACGAATTGGTCGGGAACTCGGCAGTCGAACTCGGCTATCAGGCCGGTCAGTCGATTTCCGAACTGTACAGCGCAGTAGCAGACAGCGCATCTTCTGTGGACGGCAACGTTTCGCAGAAC
>Ga0247688_1000469_pt1 | contig 11149 bp, 2 predicted proteins | sample CNK29_metaG_FD_182718 | JGI IMG/M metagenome (GOLD analysis project Ga0247688, IMG submission 182718) | Soil microbial communities from Purdue University Martell Research Forest, Indiana, United States - CNK29 | ecosystem: Environmental > Terrestrial > Soil > Temperate forest > Bulk soil | place...
TCCGGAGATCCGGCCAATCTTTGAATCAGAATTTGCCAGCATGACAACGCAAACCGCGGCCAGCGTTCACCGGCCGTGGCAGCAAATTCCAAAACGCCCGGCGAAAGTTTGAGACGGACGGCTTCAGGTTGGAACAGAGTTTCTTCTGCGAATGAGTTTTCAAACGGCAGAGTTACCTCAGTTTGGCGCGACGCCGAATTCGAAAACTGTTTTCTTGTCGCCGGTTCTTCCGACTCCAGAAATTCGTGATGCCACTCAGCAAAATCGGCATACTGCATCGAACCGAACGCGATCGCCTCACCGGCTTCATAACACGCCGCAATCTGCTTGACGATGTTCTCCAGCGAACGAAGGTCAGCACACATCGCCGGCGCCTTCAGGATCATGATCGTTTGTTCAGGAGAGAGCTGTACGAGGTCGCAGCGAAACAGCGGCAAGCTATCGTAGTTCGCCGGCAGATCTGCCGTGGTGTCGCAGGAATTTGCGTCAAGTCGTTTGACGCAGCCAGGAGAGTGTTCATGGATGACCTGCACGGGCAAGGTCATTCCCGCAAGCACTGGAAAAGTTGTGCGCAGGATTTCATGCTCGTCGACTACTCGATAGATCGCCTGCTCGAGCCTGTTAAGATCGACACCACCCGCAACTCTAACCTCACAATGTGACCAGAAGACAGGACCATCTGCAGCTTGATGCAACAGCCAGAGACGTTTCTGCTGTGGTGATATCCGATAGCCTTGAACGGTTCCTTCTGACATCGCAGAAATTTCGGTAACTCAGTTTTCTGTAAGCTGTCCCATGCCAACCACGATCTGGCGAGGACCGCGATATGGGTTTCGGCCGTGAGCCTTAAGGACGTTGTCGAGAATCAAGACATCACCCCGTTGCCACACGAAGGCGACCTTTTCTTTCTCATAGACGCTTCTGATGTGATCGAGCGCTGCTTCACTGATTTCTGAACCATCCCCGAAGAAAGCATTGCGAGGTTCATCTCCGCCCGGCCCTGATGCGCCAGCTTGCAACGAACTCCGCAACTCCACGTCGAGGCTGGAAATGTGAAATAGATGAGCCTGGTTAAACCAGGCCCACTCACCGGTGACAGAATGTTTGGTCACTGCCTGGCAAATTTGCGAAGTGCGAAGGTGCTTGTCTCCATGCCACTCAACCTTCATTCCGGCTTTCGCGCAATAATCCTCAACTTCGGCCTTGCTGTCAGTTTGGAAAACTTCGCGCCAGGGGAGATCGAGCGCATCGTCATAGTTCCTGACGTACATCACCTGCTTGCGAATGAATTCCTCCCTGACTGCCGGATCGATTTGCTGGAAAACTTTGCGGCTGTCGGCGATCGGTGTTTCGCCTCCCTGCGTGGCCGGCTCAAGACAAAAGAACCCGATGATCGAGGGCCATTGCCGCGAGTATGACATTTCATTGTGAAGCGCAATGGTTTGATGAGCCGGATAACTTGTTGACGTGTAGATCTTCCCATTCACGCGCTCACGTGGAGTCGAACGGTATGAGTAATCGAGCAGTTCACCAGAAATGCTGGTGAGCAACTGCTCAAAATCCGGTATGGCCAGCAGATTGAAATCGCGAAACAAAACCGCGCCTGCGGTCTGCAAGTTATTAATTACAAGCTGGCGATTCGATTCGAGCCATGGCAACAGGCTCAAGCCTTCGACAGCCGGGCGCAGTTGAATCGCACCGCGCGCGATGGCCGACTCCTGCACCAGGTTCTCAGGCGACAGCGTAATCCCTTTGCGGCGGGCGGTAGTCATTTGTCGTGGTGCGTTCTTGTTCACGTCTTCGCGCCCTTCACGTTTCTGCTGGAGCAGACGTCGCAGTTCACTGCAATGAATCTCGGGTTGTTCCACGACCCGCGCAAGCAGCAACGAAAACTCTTCCGCCATTCGCGACACCGTTTGCAAATCGAGAATGTCAGTGTCGTAAGTGAAAGCCGCCTTCAGAGCCGCCGGACTTTCCCACAACGTCAATTGCAGATCATGCCGCGTCACTTCAGTCTCCAGCGGATACGACTCGACTGTTAACCCGGCAAAATCTCGTCGCTCGGCAGCGCCACGGCCGGCTTGCAGCACAAACCAAACCTGAAATATCGGGTTGTGACTGAGCCTGCGTTCTTTTTGCAATCTTTCAACTATTCTGGCAAAGGGAACGTGCTCGTGGTCCAGAGCAGCGACCGTCGTCTCAGCAACCCGATGCAGCACGTCGCGGAAAGTCGGGTCACCGGCAAAACTCGTCTTCAACGCTAGGGTATTAACGAAATAACCAATCAGGTTTTCCGTACCCGGAAGGCGGCCGGCACTCGGAGAGCCGACGACAACGCGATCGTGCTTTGAGTAGGTCCAAAGTAAAGTTTGAAACGCTCCCAGCAAAGTCATGAAAAAAGTGATTCGCTCTGCTTTGCCAAGCTGCTTGAGCGCCGCGCTTAAGGCGTTTGGGATTTCAAAAAGATAACGACTGCCGTGGAAACCGCGAACGTTTGGACGCGCGCGATCTGTCGGCAAGTCGGTGACGTCGGGCGCATCGGACAATTGCTGCTGCCAATAAGCTAAGGAGTGCTCGAAGTTGTCGCCCTGAAGCGAGTTAGACTGCCAGTGCACAAAGTCCGCGAATTGAATCGGAAGCGGCGCCAGTTGTGGCTGATTCTCCGTGATCAAATCGTTGTAGCAAGAAATGAGTTCGCCGAAAAATATGCCCATGGACCACCCATCGCTGATGAGGTGGTGCATGGTCACGACTAGCACGTGATCGTTCTCGTCCAGGCGAAAGAGTGCAGCTCGCAGCAATGGGCCTGCCGCCAGGTCAAAGGGCCGCCGGCATTCTTCATTCATCTGGCTGCGATCAAGAATCGCGAGCTTAACGTGGCAATCGGGATTAACCGTGGCGAATGGCCTGCCGTCAGCGCTGCGAAATACCGTTCGGAGTAGTTCATGACGCGAGACGATTACGTTGATGCTGCGTTCTAAAGCCTCGGTCGCCAGACTTCCTTTCAGCCGCAGTGCGCGCGGAATGTTATAGGCACCGGTCGCCGGATTGATCTGCTCGATCACCCATAGACTCTCCTGCGCGAAAGTAAGCGGGAGTTCTCCGTCGTGTGAAACTGGAACGAGCCGCGTTTCGGAAACAGAGGTATTTGCGGATCGCAGGTTGGCAATGGTTGACGCCAATTCGCTGACTTTGGAGTGATCGAAGAAGGCCCGCAACGGCACGTTTACTGCGAACAACTCAGTGAGGCGGGCGGCGACCTGCGGGATCAACAGCGAATGGCCACCAAGCTCAAAGAAATCGTCGTTGATGCTGATTTCATCAAGCTTCATTACTTCAGCCAGCACGCCGGCCACGATCTCCTCGGTCAGATTTCGCGGCGCCATGTAGTCCTCGCGCAAATCAGTAGGGCTCGGCAGACTCAAGCGATCCACTTTTCCGCTCGCGGTTTTCGGAAAATCTTCGAGCACGACTACTGACGCCGGGATCATGAATTCCGGTAACTCTCGGCTGAGAAAGGAACGAACCTCTCGCTGCGACAACGACTTATTACTGCTGATCACATAAGCAATTAGCCGCTTGTCACCAGCAGCGTGTTCCTTCGCTAACACGATCGCGCCGCCTATTTCCGGGTGCAGGGCCAAGGCGCGTTCGATTTCGCCCAGTTCAACTCTGGAACCGCGAATCTTTACTTGATGATCAGTTCGGCCCCGGTATTCAATCGCGCCATCTTCACGAAAGCGTCCGAGATCTCCCGTGCGGTACAAACGCCTCCCAGGATCATCCGCGAATGGGTGCGGAACAAATTTCTCCGCCGTTAACTCCGGACGATCAAGATAGCCACGCGCCAGCCCATCGCCTCCGACATAGATCTCTCCTGTTATTCCCACCGGCACGGGTTCGAGATTGCGATCCAGCACGTAAACCTGCGTGTTGGCGATCGGATATCCTAAAGGAATTTCTCGCGGCTCGGTTTCTGTCACGTCGTAGTACGTCACATCAGCCGCTACCTCCGACGACCCATAGAGATTGAGCAGCGCGGCGTCCGGCAACTGGCGTTTGAGACTGTTTGCCAGATCCAGCGGTAAAGCCTCACCGCTGCACGTCCATGATTTCAGGCGCGGCAATCGTTGCGCGATACCGGATTGCAGCATCGCTCGGAGCAACGAAGGCACCAGGACGATGCGAGATACTTTCGCCTGATTCAACTCTTCAATAAACCGATCGATGTCCTTGACGTCGTCGTCCGGAAAGACCACCAACGGAACACCGGCGAGCAGCGGCCCAAAGATCTCCCAGATCGAATCCACAAAACTCAGCGATGTCTTTTGGCAGCAGACCTCGCCCGGCGCAAACGGATAGCGCCGGTACATCCACTCGAGGCGATTTACGGTTGCGCCGTGCAAACCAACAACGCCTTTCGGCCTGCCCGTTGAACCAGACGTGTAGATCACGTAAGCCGCTGTGTCCGCAGTCGCCGTCGCCGGCGGATTCGCAGCACTCTCATGCTCTATCTCTTTCCAGTCGCGATCGAGAAACACCAGTCGATAGTCCGGCGGCGGAAATGTTTGCCACTGAGCCTGGGTTAACACGACGCGCGCGCCTGAATCCTGCAACACGTAATTGGTGCGCTCTCGTGGATACCAAACGTCGAGTGGAACCCACGCACATCCAGCCTTCAACACTGCTAACAACGCGACGATCATGTCCGTCGAGCGTTCGAGAAATACGGCTACAGGCTCCTCAGCGCGGACACCAGCGCGTTTGAGATAATGCGCCAGCTTGTTCGCGCGCGCGTTCAGTTCGGCAAACTTCAGTTGCTCGTCGCGATGGATTAAGGCGACGCCGTTCGGATTCTGCTCAACCTGTCGCTCGAACCGTTCTTGCAGTCCCTGAAAATCTCCGAAGTCGTGATGAGTGTTATTCCAATCGACGAGTGTTCTACGGCTCTCCGCCTCCGAGGTGATTGCCAGTTGACCGATGCTCCGATCCGGATCAGAAACGATGCTCTGCAACAGAATCGTAAAGCGGGAGATCATCGTCTCGATCGTTTCGCGGTCAAACAAGTCGGTGCTGTATTCGATTTGAAACTTCAGCGCTCCATCTCTTTCGTAAGCGCCTAAAGAAAGGTCGACTTTGGAAGTCTCGCTTGCAACCGCCTCACCCATGAATGTCAGGCCGTCGAGCGCGACAAAGCTGCGGGGTCCGTGTTGATACTGAAACATCACCTGAAAGAACGGCATCCGGTTCGAACGTTCAGGCTTCAGCTCTTCTACCAGTTTTTCAAACGGCAAATCCTGATGTTCAAATCCTTCCAGTGCCGTGTGCTTTACACGGGCCAGAAGCTGGCGGAAGGCCGGATTCCCGGATATGTCGATCCGGAACGGCAGTGTGTTGATGAAGAAACCGATGAGGCCTTCGACCTCTGCGCGATTACGTCCCGCGATCGGAGTGCCGACAACTATGTCGTCTTCGCCTGAATAGCGATGCAAGAGGACGCTGAAAGCGGAAAGCAACGTCATGAAAACTGTCGCGCCATTGGCTAAACTCAAATCACGAAGTTGCTCGGTGAGCGAGCCGGAAATACTGCACGTGCAAGTGGCGCCGCGATCTGTTTGCGCCGGCCGCGGGCGGTCTGCAGGAATATTCAGAACTGCGGGCGACTCACTAAGCTTGTTCTTCCAGTATCCGAGTTGCGTTTCGAGAACCTCGCCCTGAAGCCAGTCGCGCTGCCATTCGGCGTAATCGCCGTATTGCAGTTGCAACGGAGTGAGCGGCGATTCCTTGCCCTGCAAGAACTCTCTATAGATGGACGTTAATTCCTGAAAGAAGACTCCGGCCGACCAGGCGTCGCTAACGATGTGGTGCATAGTCACGAGCAAGAGGTGGTCTGCGTTGTTGAATCGCAGGATGCGTGCTCGCAAAACGGGACCGGCGCCAAGATCGAAGGGAAGCGCCGTTTCGTGTTTTATGGTTTCCGCTGCGCGAACTTCGCTTTCATCCAGTGACAGGTTGGCAAGATCGATAAGTGGAAGGTCGATGAGCACGGATTGATTAACAATCTGTCGCAAGCTTCCATCGATCAACGCGAAGTGTGTCCGCAAAGGTTCGTGACGCGCGACGATTTCGTTGAGGCTGCGGTGCAGGACTGACAGATTCAGGTGCCCGTTGATTCGAATCGCGCGCGGCACGTTGTACGCAGTGCTCTCCGGTTCGACTTGCTGAAGAAACCACAATCGTTCCTGCGCGAATGAGGCGCGCTGTGATTCGCGGCGTGTTCGCGCAACGAGCGGGCGCTGCCTGGATCCGCCTTCGTTTCGTCTTGCCAGGCGGCGTTCGAGCAACGCGCGTTTGGCGGGCGAAAGAGTCTGCAGCTTTTTCTCTAACTCATCCATCATTAAACGCGGTCGCCCTGCTCCGCATTCAGCAAACGTTCCGCCTCGTCGTCAGACAACGACTCGAGCAGATCCAGCTCTGTTTGCAAATCAAGTTGATCGTTATCGGTGACACGCTCGATGACAACAGCGAGCTTGGCGATTGTCGGAGCGTCAAAAATACTCCGCAACGGTATGTCCTTGTTGAAGGTCTTTCTGACGCGCGACACTAGCTGAGTCGCCAACAGGGAGTGGCCGCCCAGATCGAAGAAGTCATCGTGTACGCTCAGTTCTTCGAGCTTGAGCAACTCGGCCCACACTCTAACCAGTTCTCTTTCGGTGATTGTCTGCGGCGCTACTACAACCTTGTCTGTTTGCGAGTCATCCGCCGGCAGCGCGTCACGATCCACTTTGCCGTTCGCGGTTGTGGGAAATGATCGCATGACGACGATCGCCGAGGGCAGCATGTAGTCGGGTAGTTGCTGTTTGAGGAATTCGCTAATCTCGTTTGCGTTCGCTGCGCGCAGACGCGGACCCATTGCGTACGCGACGAGCCGTTCGCGACCATCGTCGCGCCGCAGCATGACTACGGCCTGTCGAATAAGCGGATGCTCGTTGAGGGCGGCTTCAATCTCACCCAACTCAATCCGGTAACCACGAACCTTCACTTGCGAATCAAGGCGGCCAAGAAACTCGACATTTCCCTCGGGCAGAACACGGACCCAGTCTCCGGTTCGGTAAAGACGCCGATCGGCATCACTGGAAAACGGATCGGGAATAAAGCGAGCCGCAGTTTGATCTGCATCGTTGAGATAACCGGCGGCAACGCCGGCGCCTCCGATGTACAACTCACCCGCCACTCCGCTCGGGCACACACGCATGTATTTGTCGAGAATGTACGCGCTGGTGTTTGCAATTGGCCGGCCAATCGGCACCGTGCGCGCGACGTCGGAAATTTCGTGATCGCTTACGCCAAATGTCAGCGAGCCGACCGTAGTTTCAGTCGGGCCGTAATGGTTAATGATCTCGCATGTATGTGGCGTGGTTCGGATCAAGTCGAGAAGCTGGCGCGGGAATGCTTCACCGCCGAGAATCAGACACCTTGAAGGCAGCGCGGCCTGTTCGCCGCCCGACAGCAACGCTTGCAAATGCGAGGGAGCAATCTTCAAGACCGCAATCCGATGGCGCCGAAGATAATTGCTGAAGCGGCGCGATTCGAGCGCCACATCCTGCTCGATCAGATGCAAGCAACCGCCGGAAAATAGCGCCGGAAAGATACACGTGTTGCCGAGGTCAGCACTGATTGTCGAAACCGTTGCGAACTGCAGCGGCTCTTCAATGCGCAAACGGTTCAGGATGAATTGCGTGTAGTTGACCAGGTTGCGATGACGAACCGCTACCGCCTTTGGCGTTCCCGTCGATCCTGACGTGTACATCGCATAAACCAGCGCTTCAGCACTCACGGCAACGATCGGGTTGGTGCACGGCTGCCGTCCGAGCAACTCTGCGTCTCGGTCGAAGTCGATGGTTTTTACGTTTGCTTCCAGTGCCTGGGCCAGGTTGTGCGAATTTGTGAGGCAAACAGCAGCTTCACTCTTTTGCAACTGGGCCCGCCATCGCGCCAGCGGGTGCTCCGGATTCAACGGCACGTAGGCCGCGCCGGTTTTGAGAATTCCGAGCAGGGCAATGATCGAGTCAACCGAACGAGTCAGGCACATGCCGACACACGTGTTTGGTTTCACGCCCAGGTCGATTAACAGGTGTGCAACCTGATTCGCGCGGGAATTCAGTTCGTCATAACTCAGTTGCCGATCACCGCAAACGACGGCGACAGCAGCGGGCGTTCTGCCGGCCTGTTCTGCAAAAAACTCGTGAACACATTTTTCGCAGTTGTACTCGGTCGCCGTGTCGTTCAATTGGGCCAGCAACGCGTGCCGCTCAGTTGCGGGCAGGATGTCGATTGCGTCGAGCTTCAGGTCGGAACGAACAGCGGGCGTCGCTGTCGCTACTGCCTGAATGAGTGTTTGTAAGTAGTTGAGAATTCGTTCGCAATTTTCCTGCTGAAGAATGCGACGGTCATATTGCAGTTGCAGCACCAGTCGATCGCCGGACCTTGTGCCAGAGAGTTTCAGCTTGAATGGATTACTAAAAACAAACTGCCTTGCAAGCGAGACGGTGAAGGCATCGGAAGCGAGCGTTTTGAGTTCAGCCTTTAGGCTGCTGTCTTTAGCGCGCAAGCTAAAGCTCGAACTCCAAACTGAATCTGTAAACTCAAAGGCGATTGCGTTGCCGGAAACGAGCGCTTCATCGAGCGCCGGCGCATAACAGAGCGCGTCTGCGGCGTGCTTGAGTTCCGCCGCCAGCGAGCGAAGTTGATGGTCGAACGGGTCGCTCGCGCGCGCACAGTGTATGGGCAGGTATTGTTCGAAGGGCCCAAGTGCGCCACGCAGCTCCTCGTCCTGGCGAGCGTCACCACGTTTGTAAATTGTCAGCTCGCGCTGGCCGGACAAACGCGAAATAAGCGATTGCCAGATAACAAAGAGCAGATCTTGAACGGTCGTGTGAGTCTCGCGTTCGAGCGAGTCCAGTTTGTTAACGAGTTCGTCGTCAAGCTCGGTCGTGACGACGCCATATTCGGTAGCTTGTTCGTTGGGATAAATTGATTCGTGCGGCAGTGTTGGAGACGAATCGGGCGCGTTCTGTTTGTTTTTCCAGTAAGACTTTCCGGCCAGCGCATCCTCATCATCTGACTCGAGTAGTTGATTCTGCCACTCGGCAAAATCGGCATACTGCGCCACTTCGCCGCCCGGCAAATCAGCCTGAAACATCTCTTCGACAATATTGAGCGGTGTTTGCGAGTCAGCGCATAGCGCCGGCAACGACAGCAGCAGCACGCCGCTCCGCTCCGCTGTCTCCACCAACTGCGCGCGCACAACTGGTCCATCTTCAAACGAGAACCGTTCGTTACACTCGGCCGTAAACAGGGCATCAATCTGCGCTCGCTGTTGCTCTTCATCGAGCTGCTTCAGATCGACCACTCGCCAAAAGAAACTTGCTCTTTCGGAGATAACTTGAAACGGAATTTTTATGCCCGCTGGACGGACAAAGTTTGTCCTGAGAATTTCGTGCTTCTCGACGATTAGCGCCAGCGATTGCCGTAATTGCTCATGGTCGAGATCGCCGGCCAGAGTGAACGCCGTCACCACGCGAAACGCCGGATCTGGATAAGCCTGCTGCGAAATCCAGATCTGCCGCTGCTGCGGAGAGAGACGAAAACCGTGGGAGGATAGATCGACCGTCATTGTTGAGATCTGGGCTAATTGATGTCGGCTTGATTGACTATCTCACCGAGGGCCACAACTATCTTTCGTGTTCCACTAAAGGCGTTGCGCGAATGGGCGACCAACATATTGTTGAGCATCAGAACGTCACGCTCCTGCCAGCGAAAACTCACTGCGAGCCGGTCGTACACATCTCTGATCTGGCCTACGGCTGAATCCTCGATCGGCGAGCCGTCGCCATAATAAACGTTGCGCGGGAAATCCTGCTCAGCAAGCATCGAGCGGAGCGATGCCTGCACCGCGTTCGGCAGGCAGGAAACGTGATGCAACTGAATCTGGTTGAAGAAAACCTTCTCTCCCGTGTTTGGGTGTTGGACCACTGCCGGCGAACGTTGGCGAATACGCAAGCTGTCGTCCTTCCACTGAAGCTCAATTGAAGCTTCGCGGCAGTAGGCTTCTACTTTCTCCCGATCCTCAGTTTGAAAGAAGCTTTGCCAGCTTACGTCCAACTTGTCGGTGAAATTACGAACGTACATCAACCCCTTCCGCTCGAAGCGATCGCGCAGACTCGGATCCAGGTGCTGATAGACTTGCCGGCAATCGACGATCGGTGTCTCACCGCCGCGCTCAGCCGCCTTGACGCAGTAAAACCAGATCAGCATCGGCCAGCGGTGCATGTGGGAACTCTCATTATGAAAGAGAATTTGTTCTTCGGCCGGATAGGGTGTCGAGCCGTAAACTTTTCCGCCGAACTCTTCCCGCGGCAGATCTCCATAATCACCGAACAGATCCGCGCAGGTGGCGTTGGCAAAACTCTCGAATTCGGCAGCCGAATCCACGCTGAAGCCTCGAAAAAGCAACGCCCCATGTTTCAACAGATTGGTTTCGATAAACTCGCGGTTTGCACTGGCCCAATCACTTAAATCGATGTCGGCGGCAGCGGGTGTGATGACCAATGGCATGCCGGTATTTGGCAGTAGCAATTCTGTCTTAACAGTGCGCAGTTGGGCCATATCGACACCGGTTCGACGCGTGGCTTTGAATTTCCTGGCGCGAGATTCCGGCGGCTGTGGCGACGTCTGTTCTGCTTTGGCGTCAGTTTTGGAATTCATGGTTAACGCGCTTAGCCGCGCCTGCGGATTCGCGACTATGCTGGCCAACAGAGTCTCGAACTGAGCGGCGAGGTTTGCAATTGTCGTCGAGGCGAACAGGTCCGGATTATATCGCCATAAACTCTGCAGCCCATTGTCGCTTTCACTTACAAACACGGCCAAATCAAAACGTGAACTCGCGTTTGTTAACTTGAACGGCTCAACCGTTGCACCAGGCAAGCGGAGCGCGCGTTGTTCGGTGTTCTGCATGACAAACAGGACCTGCACGATTGGGTTGCGTCGCAGATCGCGTTGCGGCTTCAATTCTTCGACAAGTTTTTCGAACGGTAGTTCCTGGTGCGCATACACATCCAGGATCGACTTCGAAGCGCGCGCCAATAAC
>Ga0247688_1000470_pt1 | contig 11128 bp, 7 predicted proteins | sample CNK29_metaG_FD_182718 | JGI IMG/M metagenome (GOLD analysis project Ga0247688, IMG submission 182718) | Soil microbial communities from Purdue University Martell Research Forest, Indiana, United States - CNK29 | ecosystem: Environmental > Terrestrial > Soil > Temperate forest > Bulk soil | place...
CGTGTGCGGCGCGCCCGCTTTCAGAAACACGACTCGCGCCTCGTTTGCGTCCTGCTCGATTCGCAGCACGGGCGCGCCGTAAATGATCTTGCTTCCCAAATGCTTCGCGAACGCGGCGGGCAACAAATCCGTTCCGCCTTTGATCTTTTGCCAACGCTCCGGCGCGCCGCCCAGGTCGCCGCCGTAATGCGACGTCATCGCCTCAGTGAAGCCGTCGATCGGCACTTCTTCCCGGCTGCCGCGATCGAAACGAACCGCATTCAGCCGCGACGGATAAAATGGTTCGAGCGGAAGGTCAAATGCTTTCACATACTTCAACGTCAGATCGTGATTGCTCGGAATTCGCGCGGCGCCTTCTTCGGCAAACAAGCCGTCGGAAAAAGGTGCGCGCAGCGTGTGAACGCGGCCGCCGGGACGCGTGCGAGCTTCGAGTACGGTGACGTCGTGGCCCAGTTCGCTGAGTTCGTAAGCAGCAACAAGCCCGGCCATTCCAGCGCCGAGAATCAGCACTTTCCTGGCCGGGCCTTTGGTGACTATGGCGGTCGCGCTGTGTGCGAGAGGAGTTCGAACCAAACTCGCGCTCGCCACCGCGAGTGCGCTACGCCTCAGAAACTGACGGCGAGTTAAGGCCAACAGACTCCTCCAGCCACAAAAGCACAAAAATTCTTGTGCCTTTTCGCGGCCAAAAAACTAGCCGCGACCGCGCGGTGTCGACCTTGCCGGCGAACCGCTCGAAGTGTCCGGACGGCGTGGAGCCGGTGCGGGCGTTGATTCATCCGGCGGCTTCGGCGGCATGTCCGCTTTCGACAAGCGCGGCAACAGATCGTCGCGCATCGCGAGTTGATAAACCGACCACGCCATCACCATCGCGTCTTTCTTCACGTCGTCTTCGAGAATTCGTTCGTACGTGTCGAGGTTCGTGTGCCACGTGTTCGAGTTGTATTCAATCGGATCCTGGCCCATGCCGATACCCGGCAGTCCGGCCTGGTTGAACGACGTGTTGTCCGAACCGCCAAGCCTGCGGCTGCGAGTGACCACGGCGCCAACAACACCATCGCTCTTGAACGGCTCGAGTATCTCGCGCAGAATGCCGGCCGCTTCCGGTGGCCCGAAAACAGAAGCGCCACGCACCCGGCCGGTGCCGGAGTCGATATTGAAATAGCCGCCAAACTTTTCGTAACCCGCCTTCGGATCTTCAAACGAGCCGAAGTGTTCTTTGACGTACGCCTGTGATCCCAGCAGACCCTCCTCTTCGCCGCTCCACAACGCCACGCGAATCGTGCGACGCGGTTTCACGCCGAGAGTTTTCAGGATGCGCACAGCTTCCATCATGATCGCGCAGCCAATGGCGTTGTCGGTCGCGCCCGTCGCTGCATGCCATGAATCAAGATGCCCGCCGAGCATGATCACTTCGTCCGCTTTATCGCTGCCGCGAATCTCGGCGACGGTGTTGTAAGACGTCGCACCTTCGGGATAGACGTGATTCACGATGTTGAATTCCAGCACGACGTCGGTGCCGTCATTCATGATGCGCGTGATGCGGCCGAAGTCTTCGTTGCTCATCACGATGGTCGGCGGAACCGCATTAACGTCGTACGTGCTGTTGTTAAAAGCGCGAATTTGGCGAAACTCGCGTCCCGCGTCGTTCACCTGGACCAACGCGCCGCTGTCTTTCAGAAACTCAGCCACTTGCTCGCTGATTTGCCGGCCCGTGAGCGGCTTCGGCGCATTCGGCGCGGGCGTAGGCGTTGGCGACGGTGTCGGGAAAGAAAACGGCCGCGCGTTTGGGCCAAAACGCTGTTCCAACTGCTCGTCGTTCATTCGCTTCGCCGGTGGATTCAGATTCACCGGCACGACGGCGGGTTTTCCCACCAGCACGATGCGACCGCGAACACGCGCTTTGTTGTCGGCAAAGAACCTGGTCAACTGTTCCTGCGTCGGTCGTTCACCCTTCGGCCCTTCCGGCAACACCAGGTTGTAAGCCTTCGCTTGCACGGTGCCTTTCGTGCTTGGTGTCCATGCGAGCACTTCACACACGAGCGGATCCTTCACCGGCGAGATGATGTGGGCCGTGAGTCGCTCATTCAGCCATCCCGGATGTTTGAAGTCCCACGGCTCGAGATGCGCGTTCTCAAGTCCCCACGCCGTCATCTGCTTGACGGCCCAATCAGCGGCGGCTTTGTGATTGGGCGAACCCGTGAGCCGCGGGCCGTAAACGTCCGTGAGCATGTGCATGGTTTTCATGATTTGCGAACGCTCCATCGCTTCGGCGCGGATGCGGGTGACCAGGTCACCGTTTCCGTTCTGAGCAATCGCGGGCAGCGTCAGCAGCAACAAGACGAGCAGGAAGGCAACAAACCGTTTCAGCATTAGTGTCTCCGGAAAAGTCGATTAGGTTGGGTCCTAGCGGCAAGATTATACTTTGCCCATGAGCGCAGGAACAAAAGCAACACCGATCGACATCAACGAAAACAGGTCATTGCCAAACTCGCGGCGTGTTTACGTCGAAGGCAAACTGCCCGGCGTGCGCGTGCCGTTTCGCGAGATTACGCAGAGCGCGTCGCGCGAATTTGACGGGACTCTCGCGCCAAATCCGCCGGTGCGTGTGTACGACACGAGTGGCCCGTGGGGCGACCCGCACGTCAGTTGTGAAAGCGTGAACGGCTTGCCGGCGCTGCGGCGTGAATGGATTCTCGGGCGCGGTGACGTCGAAGAATATTCCGGTCGCAACGTGCAGCCGATCGACGACGGTTACCTGACGTTTGCGGCCGCGAATCGGGCGCGTGTCAAAGACGTCGGGCGGCTGGAAGAATTTCCTGCGTCGCGGCGCGCGGTGTTGCGCGCGAAGCCGGGTTCGTGTGTGACGCAACTGCATTACGCGCGGCAAGGCATCATCACGCCGGAGATGGAGTTCATCGCAATCCGTGAAAATCTCGGGCGCGAAGCAATGTGGGAAACCGGCGAGGCGCCGCGTGATTCGTTGTTGCACCAGCATCCGGGGCAGTCGTTTGGCGCAGCGATACCGAGTTATGTCACGCCGGAGTTTGTGCGTGAGGAAGTTGCACGCGGCCGCGCGATCATTCCCGCGAACATCAATCATCCCGAGTCTGAGCCGATGATCATCGGACGCAACTTCCTGGTGAAGATCAACGCCAACATCGGCAACTCCGCCGTGGCGTCGTCGATTGAAGAAGAAGTCGACAAGATGCGCTGGTCCATTCGTTGCGGGTCTGACACGGTGATGGATCTCTCGACCGGCAAGAACATTCACGCGACGCGTGAGTGGATCATTCGCAACTCGCCGGTGCCGATTGGAACGGTGCCGATCTATCAGGCGCTCGAGAAAGTCGGCGGCAAAGCTGAAGAGCTGACGTGGGAGATCTTTCGCGACACGTTGATCGAACAGGCGGAACAAGGCGTCGACTACTTCACGATTCACGCCGGCGTGCGTCTTGCTTACATACCGCTGACAGCGCGCCGGACCACGGGCATCGTGAGCCGTGGTGGTTCGATCATGGCGAAGTGGTGCCTCGCGCATCATGAAGAGAGTTTTCTTTACACGCGCTTCGCTGAGATTTGCGAGATCATGGCTGCGTACGACGTGTCGTTCTCACTCGGCGACGGCTTGCGCCCGGGCTCGATTGCCGACGCGAATGACGAAGCACAATTTGCCGAACTCGAAACGCTTGGCGAGTTGACGAAGATCGCGTGGGAACGTGATTGCCAGGTGATGATCGAAGGCCCGGGTCACGTGCCGATGCACTTGATCAAAGAGAACATGGACAAGCAACTCGAGACTTGCCAGGAAGCGCCGTTCTACACGCTTGGCCCACTCACGACCGACATCGCGCCGGGTTATGACCACATCACGTCGGCGATTGGCGCGGCGATGATTGGCTGGTTTGGCACGGCGATGCTGTGTTACGTGACGCCGAAAGAGCATCTCGGCTTGCCGAACCAGAAGGACGTGAAAGACGGCGTGATTGCTTACAAGCTCGCGGCGCACGCGGCGGATCTCGCGAAGGGACACCCAGGCGCGCAGTATCGCGACAATGCGTTGTCGAAGGCGCGTTTTGAGTTTCGCTGGGAAGACCAGTTCAATCTTTCGCTCGATCCGGAAGTCGCGCGCGAGTATCACGACGAAACGTTACCGCAGGAAGGCGCGAAGCTCGCGCACTTCTGTTCGATGTGTGGCCCACACTTCTGCTCCATGAAGATCACCCAGGACGTCCGCGAGTACGCCGCGCAGAAGCAGCTCGACGAAGCCGAGGCGCTTAACGTGGGAATGAAAGAGAAGGCGCAGGAGTTTGTCGATGCCGGCGGCGAGATCTACCAGCGGTAAAAGAGGTGCTTAGTCAGTTTAGGGCGAAGTAGTTATTCTTTACGCATGAGCAGTTTAATTGAACTCGAAAAGCTGGCCCTTGAGTTGAACGAGCGGGAGCGCGCAACGTTGGCCGCAAATCTCCTCCACTCACTTACTCCAATTCTGTTCGATGAAGACGAAGGTATTGCTGAAGCTTTACGCAGAGACGCGGAGATGGGGGCCGATTCGACGCAGGGCATGTCTTTGGCTGAAACAATGAAGTTCATCTCGATAAACTCACGGATGATTTTGGGAGTTCGATACAACGAAGTTACTCGTGAAATGGACATCGTATTCCGAACTGGTGAGAAGTATCGTTACAAGAAAGTTCCACGATCGATCCTTGACGGATTATTAAGCGCGGATTCTCACGGCCAGTTCATGCATAAGAAGGTTCTGGGTCACTACGAATATGAGCGGCTTGATTAATCCGCAATTCCCGCGCGGCGTTGCATTTCGCGCAGGGCTTCGGGAATGAATGACGTGATTTGATAAGTCTCTTCGCGGCCGTCGGCGAATGTTTGATAGAGATTGAAGTCCGGCAGCGAGAGGCAACTGAGCGGCGAGTTGTAGTTGTAGCCGGTGTCGAGCCCGACGGCGCTGTGCGAGATATAAATCCCGTGCCGGCCCAGGCGCCCGCGCAGCGGCAATAGCGGCGTCGGCGTATGACCAAAGACGCACGGCTTGCCGCGATAGTTTTTATAAAAATCCATGTCGCGCATCCAGAGCAACGACATCTTTGAACTCTCACTCGGATGCTTGCCTTCATCCAACCCGGCGTGGACGTAAATCGCGTGCTCGTCTTCGTAGTAAAACGGCAGCTCCTGCATAAACTCGAGATGCTCTGACGGAAACGACTCCGCAAAAATCCGCCGCATCTCTTCCTGATCAGCTTCACTGCGCGCGTGCACCGGATGATGCGTGTACTGCTCAAACGTGCGCTCGCCACCGGTCACAGGCGTCAGCCAGATCGTGCTTTGTCCCTCGAGAAAATCCAGCAACATTTGCTCGTGATTGCCACGCAGGCAGATCACGCGCTCGGGATTCTCGCGGCACATCTTAACGATGTGGTCCACGCAACCCGGCGCATCGGCGCCGCGATCGATCAGGTCGCCGAGGAAAACCAACGTGTCTGTTTCCGGATCTCGCGGCAGCATGTCGAGCAGGTTGAGGAGCTGCGCGCAACGGCCATGTATGTCACCGACGACAAAAGTTCTCATGCAGTCTGGTCCCTGGCCGCAGGCTTTTGACTCTTGACTCCATTCATCAACTCCACGAAGCGCGCATCTTCGTGCATGTCCGTCCAGTTCGGATCCGATTCAAACCAGCGATAGTTTTCGTTGCCGAGATGAATCGCCGATTCCAGCCAACGCAGCGCTTCCACTTGCTTGCCCTGAAGCAGATAAGCCGACGCGAGCCAATACGCGATGTCGTAATCGGCTTCCGCGACCTGACGCACCTTGCTGGTTAACTGTTCATTCGCCTTCGTGTGTTGGCCCTGCGCGCTGAGGCAGATCGCGAGAATCGGCCTGATGCCGTCCATTTGCGGATGCCGTTGCAGCACTTGCTGGAGAATCTGCGTCGCTTCATCGATCTCGCCGCGGTAGAAAAGTACACGCGCGCGAAAGACCTTGATCATCGGGTGTTCGGGTTCGAGTGCCGCGCCTTCGTCGAGTTGTCGCCACGCTTCGTCGTACTGCCGTTGATACATGAAAATGCGCGCGCGATTGTAACTGGCGAGCACGCCTTCTTCCGGATTCAACTTCACCATGCGATCGAAACTGCGCAGCGCGGTTTCGTAGTCACCGTCGAGCCGGGCAACCACGCCGCGGACGAACTGAATGCCCGAGTCGTTCGGATATTCGTCACGCAGCGATTCGACTTCCTCGCGCGCTTTCTGTTTTTGCCCGCCGGTGAGATAGACAAACACCATGTGCCGCCGCGCTTCGAGCAGCTTCGGATCGAGCGCGAGCGCTTTGCGAAAAGCCTTCTGGGCCTTCTCGTGATCGCCGGCCTGGCCCAGTCCTTTCAATACGCGATTGACGTACGCACTGCCGAGCGCCGAATAAGCGAGCGCATACTGGGGATCGATCTCGACCGCCCGACGAAAATGTTCGATCGCGGAGTCGAGGTGTTCGCGTTCGACCGTGTGATAGATGAACGTGGCGAGGCAGTCGCGGCCGCGCAGGTATTCTTCGGACGCGGCTGCATCGGCGGTAGCTCCGCGCGCGAGTTGCACTTTTTCGTCGGGGCTCAGTTCGAGACGCAAGCCCTCGACGATGCGCTGCACGATCGTGTCCTGCACGCCGATGATGTCGCTCGCGTCGGCGTCGATTCGTTCGCTCCAAAGAATCTCACTGGTGCGCACGTCGAGAAGTTGAGCAGTGACTCGCAGTCGATCACCGGCTTTCAAAAATGTCGCCGTAAGAATTGCATCCACGCGCAATTCGCGGCCGGCTTCGGCAGGATCGACGGTCTTGTTTTGATATTTCACGATCACCGACGAAGGCCGCACGACGAGCGACCGCACGCGCGCGAGTTCGGTGATCACCGCGTCAGCCAGCGAGAACTGGTAGAAGTTGATCTCCTGATCGTTGCCGACGTTTTTGAACGGCAGAATCGCGACGCTCTTGCGATCGCGATCCCCGAGGCTCGTCAACGGGCTCTCGTGTGGATCGCGTGAGCGCGTCGGCGATTTGCCGCCCGAGCCACCGGAACCGCTCTCCGCGGTCTTGTTGCCCGCCAGCCAACGCAAAGCACGCGTGACCGGGTTTCGTGGAGTTAAGTGTTGCGGCGCAACCGGCGCGGCGCTTTCATCCATTCCGGGCAGCGACTCAACCCCGATTTCGCGAATCAGCGAGCGCAACTCGTCCGCAAGCTGCGAGATTCGTTGATAACGATCGCGCGGATCCTTGGCCAGCGCTTTGTCGACGATTGCCTGCAATCGCGCGGGCGCGCGGCCCGGTCGCATTTGCGCGATCGACTTCGGTTGATCGTTCAAAACTGCGTGACGCACTTCGACGGCCGTCTGGCCCTGAAACGGCCACGTGCCGGTCAGCATCTCGTAAAGCAAAACGCCGGTGGAAAAAATATCGGCTCGCGCATCGACGCGATCGCCGCGCGCTTGTTCGGGCGCTGCGTAGGTCGCGGTTCCATAGGGAACGCCGACTTCAGTGATTTCAGTGTGATGAATGCCGGAAGTGCGCGCGGCGTCTTCGTCGAGAAGTTTTGCGAGCCCGAAGTCGAGTACCTTGACCTGGCCGGTGGGCGTGACCATCACGTTGCCGGCCTTGATATCGCGATGAATGATGCCGCGCGCGTGAGCGGCGCCGAGTGCTTCGGCAGTTTGCAACGTGATCGAGAGGGCGCTTTCGAGCGAGAGCGGGCGGCCGTTCACGAGCTGCCGCACGTTGCGGCCCTCGTTGTACTGCATCGCGATGAAATGGACGCCGTCGATCTCGTTGAGATCGAAAATGGTGCAGATATTGGGATGATCGAGCGCGGAGGCGAGCCGAGCCTCGCGTTCGAAACGCTTGAGATTAGCTTCTTTAGCGGTGAGTTCGGCCGGGAGAACTTTGATGACTAAAGTGCGGCCGAGCTTTGAATCGATCGCCTTATAGACTGTTCCCTGGCCGCCCTCACCGAGCTTCTCGAGGATCTTGTAATTCCCCAGCGTCGAGCCGATCATTGTCGTGCGAACTCCATCGCGGTCGTCTATTTAACCCTCAAGCTCTATTGCGCCGCAACTGCTTAAAGAAAGAAGCGGGCGCGCTGCGCAGCGCGCTCCACTTTGTAACCGGTAACTTCTTAAACCGGCAGCGCGTCTTTCTTGAGCCTCAATCCTGTTTCAACTTTCTTACTATGCTGGAAATGCTAGATCAGCGCGCTGGCGCAGTTGGTGAGGACAGCAAGGGACTACTAGTTGGTCGAGCTTCGGATCGTTTTATGAACTGTGAAAGGAGAAGCAGCGGGCGTGCTGCCCCCTTCCTGACTTGTTCTGTTCTAACATTGCTGTGATCGAGAGCAAGCAGGCGGAACACAAAGAAACAGTCAGGAAGGGGGCAACGCCCCCGCGAGCCGATCATTCCGTCGTCAAATCCGAAACACCCATTTGCCACAGCATGAACGCGTAGTCAAATGCGGTTTCGCGCAGAGCGTCGTAGCGGCCGGATGAGCCGCCGTGGCCGGCGCCGAAGTTGACCTTCAACAACAGCGGATTGCTGTCGGTCTTCAGCGCGCGCAGTTTGGCCACGAGTTTTGTACCTTCCCAATAAGGCACCTGGCTGTCGTTAAGCGAAACCTTCACGAGCATCGCCGGATAATTCTTCTTCGCGACGTTGTCGTACGGCGAATATTTCTTCATGTACTCAAACGCCGGCTTCTCGTTTGGATTGCCCCACTCGATGTACTCGCTCGTCGTCAGCGGCAACGTAGCATCGAGCATCGTGTTGAGCACGTCGACAAACGGCACGTGCGACACGACCGCCTTGAACAAGTCAGGCCGCATGTTGCTGACCGCGCCCATCAACAAGCCGCCTGCACTCCCGCCTTCAATCACCAGCCGGTCGCTCGACGTGTACTTCTGCTTCACCAACGCGTCGCCGCAGGCGATGAAATCAGTGAACGTATTGATCTTGTTCATCATGCGGCCGGCCTGGCGCCATTCTTCACCCAACTCGCCGCCCCCGCGAATATGCGCGATCACGTAGATCACGCCGCGATCCAACAGGCTCAACCGCGACGAAGAGAATGTCGGCGGAATCGAGATGCCGTACGAGCCGTAGCCGTAAAGCAACAGCGGCGCAGAGCCGTCGAGCTTGACGCCCTTTCGATAAACCATCGACATCGGGATCTTCGTGCCGTCAGACGCCGTCGCGAAAACGCGCTCGGATTGGTAGTGGTTGCGATCGAAACCACCCGGCACTTCAGTCTGCTTCTTGAGCGTCGACTGCCCGCTGTTCATGTCATAGTCGAAAATCGAAGTCGGCGTCACGAGCGAGTTGTAGCTGTAACGCACGACGGACGTGTTGAACTCGCGATTCGACGTCAAGCTGGCAGAGTAAACGGGTTCGGGAAACTTGATGCGGGTTCGTTTCTGCGTTTTGAAATCGATGACTTCGAGTTGTTCGAGGCCGTTTTCCCACTCGGATAACACGGCGTGATCGGCAAACAGATCGATGCCTTCGATCTTGATCGCCGGCCGGTGCTCGACAAATTCTTTCCAGTTCTTTTCTGACGGATCGCTGACCGGCGCGGTCACGATGCGAAAGTTCTTCGCGCCTTTGTTTGAGCGGATGTAGAAAAGATTGCCGCGGTGATCGACGTCGTACTCGTGTTCCGGTTGGCGTGCCAGAATCACTTTCAACGACGCATTCGGCTCATTCGACGGCAGGTAACGAACCTCGGTTGAAGTTTTGCTGAAAGCTTGCAGGAAAATAACCGCCTTGTCGCGCGAACGAGCGGCGCCGATGTCGAAGAGTTCGTCTTTCTCTTCGTAAACGAGATCCGTTTTGTCCGTGCCGAGTACGTGTCGGAAAAACTTGTCGCTTCGTTTTGTGACCGCGTCTTCAGTCACGTAGAAGATGGTTTTGTTGTCAGTGGCCCACGCGAGATTGTTCACGCGGTCGACACGTTCAGGAAGGATCTGGCCGGTGCGAAGGTCTTTGATCTGTAACGTGTATTGCCGGTAGCCGGTGTTGTCAGTGCTGTAGGCCAGAAGGTTGCCGTCGTCACTCGGCGCGATAAAGCCGATGCTCATGAACTTCTGGCCCTTGGCGAGTTCGTTCACGTCGATGATTACTTCTTCCGGCGCCTCGGTGCTGCCGCGTTTGCGACAGACAGTCGGATACTGTTTACCTTCTTCGGTGCGTGTGTAATAGAAATAATCTCCCCAACGATACGGCACGGTCTGGTCCGTTTGCTTGATGTGGCTGAGCATCTCGTTGTAGAGCTTTTCCTGCAGCGGCGCCGTCGGCTTCATCACCGAATCGGTATAGGCGTCTTCCGCTTTCAAGTGCGTGAGCACCGCGGGGTTAGTTTTTTCGCGGAGCCAGAAATAGTCGTCGACGAGCGTTTCGCCGTGGATATTGGTTGTCTTTGCCTTCTTCTCTGCCATGGGTGGTTGACTCGGCGCGGAGCCTCCGTTTGTTTGTGCTTTCAACGCGCCGCTAATCGAAAGCAGGGATGATACAAAAAACACGACCGCCCAAAGGTGAATGAAATTCTTGCGCATGGTGCAACTCCCTCATCGAGTCAGATTTGTGGAGAGCAAGGCAGGCTTTGTGTTTGTGAAAGCCGGCGCACGGCCGGCTTAATCGTGAACGGTTCAACCGCGGGGCGGGTTTCCCCAACCCGACTTAATATATTTGCCGTCCTCGACTATGCACGGGACCGTCGGGTCGCCGTTTGAATAGGAAAGCATTTCGGCGCGATAGGCTTTGTTGGTTTGCGCGTCGCAGTCGAGAAACGAAATCCCTTTGCTCGTGTAATACTCGCGTGCTTGCTGGCAATACGGACATCCCGGCTTGGTGTAAATGACTAGGGCCAATTCCTTGAACCTCGCGTTTTTGTTACAAATTTAGTAGTCAGGGATTATAATGCCGCTGCCTATGAGTGAACAAAGGGCAGCGAACAGCGGCGTGAGTGAGTTTGCTTCCGATCTGCTCGATCCGTACGAGAAACTGGTAGACATTGAAGTCCTCGGCCGGCGGGTCTCCGTGCCGGAGAAGAACCGGCTGCTGCGATGTTTTCAGTACTTGTCCATCA
>Ga0247688_1000471_pt1 | contig 11124 bp, 6 predicted proteins | sample CNK29_metaG_FD_182718 | JGI IMG/M metagenome (GOLD analysis project Ga0247688, IMG submission 182718) | Soil microbial communities from Purdue University Martell Research Forest, Indiana, United States - CNK29 | ecosystem: Environmental > Terrestrial > Soil > Temperate forest > Bulk soil | place...
CCTCTGACAAATCCGATCGGCGAAGGCGCGAGCGCGTACTTCCAACTGAACTCCGGATCGGTGTATTGCGAGCCCGGCAACATGAACATTCGCGCCAGCGCCTGCTGCGGCGTAGTTGCGATATTACTCGGCGGCCAGCGAAGCTGTTGCAGGTTACCGGCGGCGTAAGTCATCTCGATCGATCGAAACTCGTCGATGCGATTCACCGGCCCCATGACCTGAATCCAGCCGCCGTTGAAACCCGGAACCACGCGATTGATCTCATCGAAGGCGTCGTCGCCGTTCTCCTGCACCCACAAAGCGCCGCTCAGCGGATCGAAGTCGACGCCGAAACCGTTGCGCACGCCATAGGCAAAAACCTTCTTGACATTCGTAGCGGCTTCGCCGGTGAGATTCGTTGGCGCATTGAAGAACGGATTGTCTACGGGCGTCGAGCCGTCGTCGTTGAGCCGGAGAATGACGCCGGTCAGGTGTGCGTCGTCAGGTTCCGGCCCGCCAAACTGATCGTCGGGATTCGGGCCGCCGCTCGCGAGATTCTGCAAAAAGCCGCGCCGGCCGTTGTCGCCGATGATGATGTAGACCTTGCCGTCCGGACCGATGCGCAACACGCCGCCGTTGTGATTGCCGCGCGACGGTTGGCCCGCGTCCTGCTGCAGCGAGCGCAACTTGATCAGATTCCGATCGAACGTAAGCGTCGAACCATTCCACACGTAACGATCGACGCGATTTCCGAGCAACGGCACCTGATCGATATTCGCCGTGTCGACGCCGGTGCTGCTCTCGGTCCAATAGAGATAGACGAAACCGTTCTGCGCAAACTTTGGATGCAGCGCGATGCCCAGCAAGCCGCGCTCAGACGCGTTGTTGACGGCGAGATCGAGCGCTGTGCCTTGCAGAACGCCGTTGGTGATTCGCTGCACCTTGCCGGTGGCTTTTTCCAGCACGAGAAAATCGTTTGGCCCAATGAACGCCATGCTGGTCGGCTGATCGAGACCCGCGATCACGGTGCTGACGGTGAGATTGTCGTCGAGCATGACCGGCGACGCGGCCGCAGGTTGAATCGGCGTCGTTGCGGTCGCGGTGTTGTCGAACGGATCGGGATCGCTTTCGCTCGCGGTGACCGTCGCCGAGTTAACGATCTCGCCCGGTGCTGAAGGCGTGACGTTGATGGTGACGACGGCAGTGCCGCCAACAGCCAGGCCGCCGAGATTGCAATTCACCGGACCAGTGCCGTTGCAACTGCCTTGTGTCGTTGTCACCGATCCAAACGCAACGCCGCCGGGCAGCACGTCGGCGAGTTGCACGTTCGTGGCCGCGGCCGGCCCGTTGTTGGTGACGAAAAGGCGATAGGAAAGCGTAACGCCGGCTTGCCCGGGATTTGGTGACGCGGTGTTCGTGAGCGAGAGATCGGCGCTCGCCGGATTCACGACGTTCAAGTTTGCGGGCGTTGAATGAAGCGTCGCGCCTGACTGCGCGTCGATGTTGAAAGAATGATTATTGATTGGCGTACCCGCGGTCGTCGTCAGCGAAAGCGAGGATGTTTTCGAGTTCGCGTCGGTGAGGTTGACCGATGTCGGGTTGAAGAGCGCCGTCGTTCCCGCCGGCAGGCTGCTCGCGTTGAGATTTACCTGGCCGGTAAAGCCCGCCAATGGTGTCACGGTGACGGTGTAAGACGTAGCGCCGCCGGGCACAACGCTTTGCGACGATGGGTTGACGCTCAACGTGAAATCAGGCGTCGTCGAAGCCGGAGCGGAAACGACGAACGTCTTGTAGATGTAGTCGCCCGAGGTGTTGCCGTCGTTGTTCGCTTGATTGCCGGCGGCGTAGAACACGACCGGGCCGGCGTCGGTTGCCGGCGCGGTCCAGTTGAACGTCCAACTCGCGCCGTTCTGTTGACCGATGAAAGTTCCCGACGCGGTGTGTTCGATGTACTGGCGCGCGGAGTTTGGGCCGGCGTTGTTCAGGATCTGCGTGAGGCCGTTGATGTTTTGCAGTTCGCCGGCTTTTTCGTCGTTGGCGGTGTCGAGCACGGTCAACTCGAAGCCCCAGCGCAAGCGCGTGAGATCGGTGTTCGTGTGCGTGACGGTGATCGGATAGGTCTGGCCGGGAACGTAGGTTGGCGGCGCGGTGATCGAGATCTTGCCGGTGCCGGCGTCAGGCGGAACGTGACACTCGGCGCACGCTGCGGGTTCTTCCTGCGGCGCGCCCGTGTAACCGGCGGGTGGACCAGCGGAGAACGCCTGCACCGGACGCGTGCCCGCGTTGTGCGAGAGTAAAAATCCAAAGAGCGCGATCAATATGCAAGGCAGCGCGACGGCACGAACGGTTTGCCACAAAGAGGCACAAGAAGAATTTTGGTGCTTTCTTGTGGCCATCCGGTCTTACGCCATGAAACCCAGGTTCGCGCTCGGGAAGCGATCGATCAGCGGAAACACAGCCGCGAGATCGACAGTCGATAGCCCGTACCACGTCGCCAGCGTCGCCGCGTATTGTTCGACTGACGTCGTCGGAATCCAGCGCCCGCGCGGATTTGTACCGCCGTCGGTGTCATCCGGCCCACCGAGGCGCAGCGTCGGATACGTTCCGTAAAGCGTGTGGCCCAACACCGAACCGCCGACGATTAGTTGATGATTGCCCCATGCGTGATCGGTGCCGACTGTTTGCGCGCCGGTGCCCGCGGGTTGCAGAGTGCGCCCGAAGTCAGACATCGTGAACGTCGTGACTTTATCCTGCACGCCGAGTTCGACTGTTGCTAAGTAAAAGGCACTCATCGCCTGGCTCACTTGCGTCAGCAAACCACCCTGGCCGCCGATCTCAGCGGAATGCGTATCGAAGCCGCCGAGTTGCGTAAAGAAGATCTGCCGCTTCATGTTGATGCCCGCCGCCGGATCCGTACACGCCTTGATGAGCAACGCGACCTGTTTGAGTTGCCGGCCGAGCGTGGTGTTTGGAAAGACTGTAGCCAGCGTCGGGCTCACGCTGCTCAACGCATTGTCCGTCGCGATCGAACTCGAACGAATGTCGCTCGCGGCTTTGACCAGCTTGAAGTCGTTGTCGAGCGTGCGCAGTTCGTTGAACGAAACGAGGCGCGACGCCTGTTCGGCTGAAGTGCCTGACATCGTGAGTTGCAGCACGTTGGCGAGCGACGTATTCGAATCCGAGACTGCGAGTTGTCGCGTGTCGGCGCCGGTGAGCAGCAGATTGATGCCGGCGATCGAAGTGTTGTTGGGGAATGAAGCGATGCCGTTCAGTGACTGCGTTTTGTCGGCGAGACGTCCGGCCCAACCCGTTTGGCTCACCGTGTTGGCAACAGCGGTTTGAAACAGGCCGACTTGATCCGAATGGGAGAAGAGTTGCAGCGGTTTCTTGCCGACGCCGTTTTGATACGTGGTGCGCGTGAGTGGTTCTACCAGTGGGCCATTGTTGCAGAGCACCGCGAGTTTTCCCTGGTTGAAGAGGTCGCGCAGCTCCGGCATGTTCGGATGAAAACCGTAAGAGCCGCCGCTCACGGGCGAAACCGGCAGCAGGTTCGCTTGCGGGATCGCGAGACCCGCGGCCGCGCGCACGTTGGAATAACCTTCGATCAGGCTGCCCGCCGGCCCGTTGTACTGATCGAGCGAGACGAACATGTTGTTGCCGTCGTTGCCGCCGTTCAGAAAAACACAAACCAGCGCTTTGTAATCGCTCGCCGCTTGCGGCGTGAGCGCGTGTACGACGCCAAACGTGTCGATGCTGGAAACGAGTGCCATGCCGCCGAAGGCACAGGCAGTGGAACGTAAAAAGTCCCTGCGTTTGATGGCCATGATGGTTATCTCTGAATGTCGTACTGCGAAGACGTTGCTGCCAAATAGATGGCGGCGCGCGCGCGTTTTTGGTTGCGCGTCGTGACGTTTGCGTCGTTGATGGCGTTCATCGCCGTGATGATCGACGTGCGCATCTGCGCGTTCATCGTGCCGTGCAGCAGCAACGCATCGAGCGCGTTGACGACGTCGATCGGATTACCGGCGAGCGCTTCGAGATTGGCCGTGTCGATCGACGTGCCCTTCGGGCGATCCGGACTCAGCGCCGTCGGCGTCGTGTTGGTACTGACGCCGGTGTAGATGAGCGTGTTGATGTCGTTCGCGCGTCGCAACGTCGTCGTCGTCGACAGAATGCCAAACGCCGGGCCGAGCACTTTCGCGCCGGGAATCTCGTAGCCGGGCTGGTAGTAACTAAACACGGTCGGCGGCTGGAAGATCGGCTGGTCCAGTGTGCCGGTGAAGTCCGTGGTCGATCTGGTGCCCAACACGCCGTCGCTGGTTGAGAGCTTGTCAAACGACTTCACGTTGAAGGCGCGCAGGAAGCCGGTGACGTACTGCGCCGGCTCGCGCAACTTGCCGTAGCCTGACGCGGTCTTCACGTCGCCGCGTGCTTCGGGATCTAACAGAATCGCTTGCACGACGAGCTTCAGATTGCCGCGCGTGTTGGTGCAGCCTTGCGGATAGAGCCCGTTGCAATCGTTGTTGAAGACTCTCGCGACCCGCTCGACGTAAGCGGGACTCGGGTTACTCGTCACCAGATGCTGAATGAGTTGCCTGCCGATGAATGGGCCAACGTTCGGATGCCCCGAGATGTGCGTCATGATCGCCGTCATGTCTGACTGCGCACACGCGATGTTGGCGGTGCCGTTCGGGCTCGAGCACGCCGGCAACGTGAAACCGTTGAGCAGCGTCTTCGCGCCGGCGTCGTGATTTTGGCCGCCGCGTGGCGCCATCGGATCGCGGTAGTTGGTAATGCCGGCGCCGATAGCGGTGGCGAAGTTCCAGCCGGTGAAGACGCGCGTGAATTCGGTGATGTCAGCTTGCGTGTAGGTCGGGATCGGATTGCCTTGCGCATCGAGCTGCGGCGTGCCGTCGAGATTGAGCACGACGGTGCCGATCGAAAACAGTTGCAGCACTTCGCGCGCGAAGTTCTCGTTGGGGCTGGTCCGCGTGCTGAGTCGCATGTCGAGAAACTCACCCATAGCCGGCGTCAGCGCGATCTCGTTCAGCAGCGTTTGGTAATTGCCGAAAGCGTTGCGATCGAGCGCTTGCAGGTACGGGGTCATCCAGCTTGGTCGATTGACTTCGCTGTTTCCCGAAACAACCATGATCTGGTGCAGCGCAAACGCGACGCGCTGGCGCAACTGATCGTTGCCGTAGAGCGCGTTGCTGAAGAACGTTCGCTGCAACGGATACATCGTGAAAAAGTCGCGCGTGCAGACGGCCTGGTTGTAGTTGGGATCTGCGGGATTGGTGGTCGGGCACTGCTGGGTTGAATCGTCCAACGGGAACGTCAGGTCCGGATAGTTCGAGCCCTTCGCTGCATTGGCCGGCGGCAGGTTGAACTGCTCGTTGAGATAGGCCATGAAGCCCATCGCTTTTACGCGCGCGACTTCCGCGGGCGTTGGTCCCCAGCTCGCCTGTTCGAGAAAGCGCACGGTGTCGGCGTCGGAAGCTGGGCCAGTGAATGGATCCGGCACGAGCAGCTGATCGGCGGGCGGCGGTGTGACCGGTGCGGGCGTGGCGACGGCGCCGGGATCGTCGGCTGGACCACCGCCGGCGTGCCCGATCGCGACGCGCACGCGATTGCTCGCCATGCCGTGCAAATTTAGTCGCAACAGAACGTCACCGGTATCGCCGAGATCGTCGGCGAGCCTGACGACGATCATTGTGATGCCGGGAAAGTTTGGCACCTGGCCCACGTACTCGACTTGCAGGCCGTAGAGTTTGCCGGCGCTGTCCTGAACGTCGGCGGTGAAAGCGTTGGCGCCTTCGCCGGCGAGCAGTTCGAGATTCATCGCGAAGATGCAGATGCGCGTGCGCGTGTCGGAGCTGAAGGCCATGGACGCCGTTGTGGGAAACGGTTCGGCTTTCAGCGTGACCGACTCGAAGGCGACGGCGCGCGTGTTGGTGGCCTGGCTCAGCAGTACGGGTGATTTGTTGGTGGCGGCTTTGGTCGTGCTCAAGGCCACGAGGGCCACGGGCAAAAGAAGAAATGGGTAGATAAAAACTTTTGCCGCAGAGCGTAAAAAGCTGGTTCTCATACAGGACGGGCTCCGTCGCGATTTCCGAAATGAACTTGAACTAGGTGAGGTCTTTCACTAGATCGAGGGGCCACCGTGGCTTGTTACCAGGTGAAAGTCACTATAGCACTTTTCGACTTGTTGCCGGCCACTGATTTTAGACGAGGCTGGACCGCCGTTGGTCTGGAAGTTTTTTCCCCAGATTCCACAGATTCTATAAGCCAATCTGTGCTTGCGTGGACGGACGCTTAAACGTATCGTAGCGGCCAATTCGCGGCATGCGTTCAGCTTTACGGAAACCTTTCGTTTTGATGCACGTATTTCGCTGCTAACCGTCTTATCTGCAAGGCCGTTTCGCCAACAGTTCTAAAAAGGTGTCCTGCGCATGAAATATGCAAAACTGATCTTCAAGAACATCCTGCGGAACAAGCGACGCACGCTGCTCACCATCTCGAGTCTCGTGGTCTCGCTCTTTCTGATCATTACGCTGGCCACGATCCTGACCGAGTTTGAGCGCGGCACTGAAGAATCAAGCCCGCTGCGACTCGTCACGCGGCACAACGTTTCGCTGACCTTTCCGCTGCCGATGGCTCATCTGCAAAAGATCAAGACCGTTCCCGGCGTGAAGGAAGTCATGCCGTTCAGTTGGTTCGGCGGCATCTGGAAAGACGAGAAAAATTTCTTTGCCAACTTCGCCGTCGACGCCACCAAGCTGCGAGAGGTGCTTTCGGAAGTCAAAATGTCCGACGCCGAATGGCAAGCATTCATCAACGACCGGCAAGGAGCGGTGGTCGGACGCAAGCTCGTGATGCTTTACGGCTTCACGCCCGGACAGCGAATCACGCTGAAGAGCCCGATCTACGACAAGAGCGTCGAGTTCATCATTCGCGGCGTTTACACCGGCGCTGATGAAAAAACTCTCTACTTCCATCACGAGTACCTGAACGAGTTGCTGCCCGAAGGCCGCAAGGACATCGCCGGCACGTTCAGCATTCTCGCCAATTCACCCGAAGACGTGCCCCGCGTGGCCCAGGCAGTCGACTCCATCTTCGCCAACACCGACGCGCCGACTAAAACCGAAAGCGAGCGCGAATTCGCGCTGAGTTTCCAGACGATGATGGGCGGAGTGAAAACGTTTCTCTACGCCATCATGGCCGCGATCACGTTTTCACTATTGCTCGTGATGGGCAACACGATGGCGATGACGGTCCGCGAGCGCACGAAAGAAGTCGGCACGTTGAAAGCGATCGGATTTCAGCGCCGCACGATCGCTGCCTTGTTTTTTGGTGAGGCCCTGGTGGTCGCCTGTATCGGCGGCCTAATCGGCATCGGCGGCGCGGCGCTGCTCTTCCGCGCCATTGATCTCAGTCTCTACATTCCAAACTTCATTTCGTTTGTGCCCACGAAGGAAACACTCGCGGCCGCGTTTGCGTTGTCGGTTCTGGTGGGACTCGTCAGCGTGGTTTATTCGGCTTATCGAGTTTCAGGCCTGACGATCGCGCAAGCATTGCGGAGCACTGAATAAGATGGCACTCCCGCTCAAGTACAACATTCGGAACATCGTCGTGCGCAAAGGCAGCACGCTCGCCACTGCGTTCACCATCGGTTTGACCGTCGCTGTTTTCCTGATGGTGATGGCGCTGGCCCGCGGCATCGATCTGACGTTATCCAGCAGCGGCGAGCCGTTGAACGTAATCGTCGTACGTGAAGGTTCGACCGCCGAGCTGAACAGCTCATTGACGCGCCAGAACTACAACGATCTGCTCTTTCTTGACGGCGTCGCGCGAGATGGTGATCACCCGCTGGCCACTGGCGAGCTCATCAACCTGATCTATAAACCTCGCAAGGGAATGACTCAGGGCTCGAACGTTACCGTGCGCGGCGTTGGCCCGATGTCGTTCACGCTGCACTCCGGCTTTAAAACGGTTGCCGGCAGGATATTTCAGCCGGGCCTGACTGAGGCAGTTGTCTCAAAGAGAATCGCGGAAAGATTCCAGGGCCTCGACATCGGCGACAAGTTTCGCATTCAGACCACTGACTACACGGTCGTGGGATTGTTCGACTCCGCGGGCAAGGCGTTTGAGTCGGAGATTTGGGTCGACGTCAATTCGCTGGCAAGTACCATGAAGCGCGACGGCTACTCGTCAGTCTTGTTGCGAGCCAAGGATCAGAACGCACTGACCGCGCTCACCAAGCGAATCACTGACGACCCGAAGCTTCATTTGAAAGCCGTCTCCGAGCGTACCTTTTACGAGGACCAGCAGGGCGTTGCTTCCGGCGCGCTCAAAGGCCTGGCGGTCTTTATCTCTTTCATCATGGCGATCGGCGCCGGTTTTGCCGGCATGAACACGATGTACGCTGCGGTCGCCAGGCGCACGAAAGAGATCGGCACGTTGCGTGTGCTTGGATTCAGCCGTCTCAGCATTCTGATCGCGTTTCTTTTGGAGTCGATAGCAATCGCGCTGATTGGCGCCGCGATCGGCATCGTGTTGTCGTTGCCGCTGAATTTTGTTTCTACCGGCACGTCAAATTTTGTGACGTTCAGCGAAATCGCTTTCAACTTCCGGGTCACGGCTGACTTGATGATCATGGCGCTTCTCTTTGGCGCGATCATCGGGTTAGTGGGATCGTTGTTGCCGTCGATCCGCGCGTCGCGTTTCAGGATTGTCGACGCTTTACGAGCTTAGAGTCACCACGGGGAACAAGAGGTAGATGGTAACTAATCCAAAATCGGGCGACGCGCAGGAAGACCTGAACAAGCGGTTGCGAAGCTTGAAGATCGATCGTGGCCCGGCGCCGGTGCGCGCGGGCGGCTCGAACCGCTCACCAAAGCTCCTGCTGCTGGGAATTGCCGCGCTCGTTGCCTTGCTCGCGCTCGGTTACGTGTTTCTCTTTTCACCGGCGAGAGCGATCTCGGTCGCGTCGGTGCGAACGGAAACCGGCGGCGCGTCGGCGGGTGAGAGTGTTCTTTCCGCGTCGGGTTACGTGGTGGCCCATCACAAGATCGCCGTCGGCGCGAAAGTGATGGGACGCGTCGCGTGGATTGGCGTCGAGAAGGGCGACACGGTCCAGTCAGGACAAGTACTCGTCAGGCTCGAAGACAGCGAGTTTCGCGCGCAAGTGAATCAAGCGCAGGCGAATCTCGCTGCCGCGCAGGCGAATCTCGATCGACTGCGGACCGGTTCACGGCCTGAAGAGAAGTTGAAAGACAAGGCAGCGGTGTTGCAGGCGGAAGCAAACTGGCGTAACGCCGATGCTGAATACCAGCGCACCGAGGCGCTGTACCGTTCCGGCGTCGCTTCGAAGTCTGACTTGGATCGCGCGCTGGCCCAACGCGACACGACGGCCGCTTTGGTCCAGGCGGCAAAACAGTCGAGCACGATGACCGACATTGGGCCGCGCCAGGAAGACATTCGCGCCGCGGAAGCGGCGGTGCGACAGATGCAAGCCGCGGTTGACTACAGCAACACACAACTCGCGGCGACCGAGATCAAAGCACCCGTGACCGGAACGGTGTTGGAGCGCATCGTTGAGCGCGGTGAAATGGTGAGCCCGTCCGCGTTTGGTGGTTCGGGCGCGCGCACGTCGGTGGTCGACCTCGCGGATCTGACGGACCTGCAAGTCGAACTGGACATCAGCCAAACGGACTTCGCTCGCCTCAAGCCGTCGCAGCGAGCGGAGATCATTCCCGACGCGTATCCGAATCTGCGTTTCAGCGGGTTTATCGCGGAGATCGCGCCCGAAGCAGATCGCGCGAAAGCGACAGTGCAGGTCAAGGTGAAGATTGAAAATCCGACCGAGCAGTTGCGGCCCGAGATGAATGCGCGCGTCAACTTTCTTGCCGACAAGCCGGCGGCAAGCGATGCGAAAGTCGCTGCCCGAGTATTGGTGCCGAAGGCGGCTGTCGTGAAGAAAGACAACAACGCGTTCGTGTTCGTAGTGAAGGGAAACAAGGTGGAGCAACGCACGATTCGGACCGGCGAAGAGTCGGGCGATGCTTACGTGGTGATCGACGGCTTGAGTGGCAGTGAGACGGTGGCGGTGTCGGAAGTCGAGAAATTGCGCGACGGCGATCGCGTGAAAGTTCAGTAATGAGAGGGAAAATTATGTCTGACGCGATAGTGCGAGTGAGCAATGTGACCAAGAGCTTTACTCGCGACGGGTTTGAGGTAGTTGCTTTGGATCGAGTCAATCTCGAGTTGTACCCCGGAGATTTTCTCGCGCTGATGGGGCCGAGCGGCTCGGGCAAGTCGACGCTGCTGAACCTGCTCGCGGGAATCGATCGCCCGAGCGAAGGCGACGTCGAAGTGATGGGCACTCAACTGACGCGGATGAGCGAGAGCCAGTTGGCTTCGTGGCGCAACGTTCACATCGGTTACATCTTTCAAACGTTCAATCTCGTGCCGGTGCTCACAGCTTTTGAAAACGTCGAACTGCCGCTGCTGCTGACGAAGCTCTCGAAGGCCGAACGCCGCAAGAACGTCGAGACCGCACTCGACCTCGTCGGCCTGAGTGAACGCATGGACCATCAACCGCGCCAGCTATCCGGCGGCCAGGAACAGCGCGTAGCGATCGCCCGCGCGATCGTAACCGATCCGGATCTGATTCTCGCCGACGAACCGACCGGCAACCTCGACGCGCGTTCCGGTGAAGAGATTCTGCAAATACTCTCGATTCTTAATCGCGAGTTGAAGAAGACGATCATGCTGGTGACGCACGATCCACACGCGGCGAGTTTTGCCGCCGAGCAGATGCATCTCGAAAAGGGGTTGTTGACTCAACTGCCGGAACTCGCAACGTCGCGGCAAACTGTTTAAGCGACCAAGAGGCACAAAAACAACAATGAAAATAACTCTCCGAAGGACGCTGCTGGCGTCCTTCATGCTGTTGAGTGTTGTGACAGTCGCACAAGCGTCGGACGTGGTCCAAACCGCAAATGGGCCAGTTGAAGGACGTGGTGCGCAATCTTCGGGCGTTCGCATTTTCCGCGGCATTCCTTTCGCACAACCGCCGACAGGTGAGCTTCGTTGGCGCGAGCCGCAGCCGTTGAAAAAGTGGAAGAGTGTGCGCGCGGCGATGGA
>Ga0247688_1000475_pt1 | contig 11037 bp, 6 predicted proteins | sample CNK29_metaG_FD_182718 | JGI IMG/M metagenome (GOLD analysis project Ga0247688, IMG submission 182718) | Soil microbial communities from Purdue University Martell Research Forest, Indiana, United States - CNK29 | ecosystem: Environmental > Terrestrial > Soil > Temperate forest > Bulk soil | place...
CTACGATTCACTGGGCGTCGTCTCGCAAGACACTTTCCTTTTCAACTCAACCATCGAGGAGAACATCAGGTTCGGACGAGTTGATGCTACTCACAAAGAAGTAGTCGAAGCAGCGAAGAAGGCTCACCTGCACGACTTCATTCTCAGCCTGCCTGCCGGATACGGCACTATCGTCGGCTCGCGCGGAATGAAGTTGTCAGGCGGCCAGCGCCAGCGACTGGCTATCGCGCGGATGGTCTTAAAGGACGCGAAGATTTGGATACTCGACGAATTCACTTCCTCGCTCGATTCGAGTTCGGAGAATGTTGTCTATCAAAACCTCGATCCGTTGCTGCAAAACAAAACGACGCTGATCATTGCGCACCGTTTCTCCACAATTCTTTCGGCGGATTGCGTGGTCGTCATTCATGACGGCAACATCATTGAGGCCGGCACGCACGCTGAACTGTACCGCCTAGACGGTGTGTACAGGAAGTTGTTTGACACGCAGTTCCGGCATAACAGGGTTTTTATGGACATCGAGCAGATTCACGATTCATTCACGACCGCAGGAGCACCATCAGCATGAGTTCGCTGTACAACATTACGAAAGAAGCGACGCCGCTGGCAGCACTGAACCTCATTCTCCCGGCAAAGGATCCAATCGCTTTGGTCTACATGCCTTGGGGTTCTGTGTCTCGCGGGTCGATTGCGATTGGCATCTTAAAGGAATGCGCCAAACAGATTGGCGTTAAGCCCGACGTTCACTACCTGAACATCAAGTTTGCAGAGAAGATCGGCATCGAACTTTACGAGTCAATTTCGGAAGCTTCAGCTTTTTTCCCGGAATGGTTCTTCTCATCTGTACTCTTCGGGCCGCAAGGGCTCGGTTTGCTGAAAAACTCCTGGACGGATCTCCTCAGTACGGAATTGGGCAGCAAAATGGCGGAGCGATTGAAGGAGTTGACCAATGGTTCCGAAGAGTTATGCCTAAAGATGGTTAACGACCACGTGCCACAGTACATCGATGAATGTCTGGCAAGCATCGACTGGTCGCAGTACCGGGTAATCGGCTTCTCAGCAACGTTTGCCCAAACGCTTGCGTCGCTGCTGCTCGCGAAACAGATCAAGGATCGTCATCCCGATGTCAAGATCGTCATGGGCGGCGCCAACGTAGATTCTGGGATGGGCTTCGAAGTGATCAAGGCGTTCGACTGGATCGACTACGTTGTACACGGCGAGGCTGAACGAAGTTTCCCGCAGTTGCTGAACAATATCTATAACGACGAGGGGTCGCAGAAAATTCCGGGCGTTTCGATACGCCGCGGGACGGAAGTCGAACCCGGCTTCAACGACGCCCAATTGCTGCGCGATCTTAACGAATCTCCGATGCCTGACTATTCGGATTACATTAAAGAAGCGCAGCGCGCAAATATTGACAAGCAGCTTCGCATTAAACTTTCTTTTGAATCTTCGCGCGGTTGCTGGTGGGGAGCGAAAGCTCATTGCACGTTCTGTGGCTTGAATGCGAACAACATGGCGTTTCGCAAAAAGGAGCCTGGCAGAGTTTACGAAGAGATCCTGAAGTTGGCCGGACAGTATCGCTGTCTGACGCTAAATGCGACCGACAACATTCTGGACATGGGTTATTTCAAACAACTGCTGCCGCGTTTGGCTGAGGCAGATTTTGACCTTTGCCTCTTCTACGAAGTTAAGGCCAACCTAACGCGCGAGCAGGTTCGGAAACTTGCGGCTTCCGGCATTACGCAAATACAACCCGGGATCGAGAGCTTCGATACCGAGTTGCTGCGGCTGATGCGCAAAGGCGTTACCGGTATTCAAAACATTCAACTGCTCAAGTGGTGTTACGAGGATGGCATCGATCCTTACTGGAACATTTTGTACGGCTTTCCCGGCGAGCGGCCCGAGCAATACAAAAATCTGCCGCGACTGCTCCGCTTGCTGTCTCACCTGCGGCCGCCCAGCGGTATCTCGCCGGTGATCTTTGAGAGATTCAGCCCGTATCATTTCGATAAGGACAAGTTCAAGCTTACGCTCACGCCGTTTCCGCTTTACCCGATGCTGTACCCTGCACCCGTCGACTACGACAAAGTCGCATACTATTTCCACGGAAAGTGGGAAGGCCAAACGATCGATCCGCAGGAGTACATCAGTCCGTCAGTCGAGGTCTATCAGGAGTGGCAAGCTCGTTGGGACGAGGGGAGGACGGTCTTCTATTACGAGAAGGGGCCTGGGTTCATTACGCTTTATGACAATCGACCGCTCGTAAGAGGCGCGGGGTTGCGTTTCCGGCGGCTCAATTTGAATGAAAAACAGGCTCGGGTCTACCTTTTCTGCGACGAGAAGCGCTCATTTGATGCCATTCACCAGATGTTGAATGAGGGTAGTGAGAATCCGCTTCCGAAAAGCAAGCTGCGCATCATGCTGGATCAGTTTGTGGACCAAGGGCTGATGTTCTCGGAGGATGATTGTTACTTGTCGCTCGCTGTGAGGAAGAGCGCGGTAAAGGGTCACGTCCGCGCCAGCGCGGACGGTAATCAATAGGTTGATGTGCCGTGGCTCTGGAGGTGGTGCTTGCCACCGAGATCTTAGGCCATTAAAATTATTCCACTCTCAAACGAACGAACCAAATAGGGGGATTTTGGTGATGCGGTTTTTGATGCAGGATCTTCGTTATGCGTTAAGAATGTTCAAAAGAAACTGGGGTTTCACACTCACTGCCCTGGTCGTTATGGCGCTTAGCATCTGCGCCACTGTTGCCATCTTCAGTGCCGTAAACGCCATCATTCTAAGACCCCTGCCTTACCAAAATTCAGAACGCCTAGTGACCGTCTGGGACACGCAGCCGAAGGTGTCCAAGGCTCCAACTTCACCCGCAGAATTTCTCGACTGGAAGACACAGACTACAACGTTTGACTCCATAGCCGCTTACAGCGGTCAGAGCTTCAACCTCACCGGGGCCGGTGAGCCTGAACGCATCGAAGGCGCAGTAGTCTCACCAAATTTTTTCCAGCTAATGGAGAAGCAGCCGCTCCTCGGCCGCACCTTCAACGAAACCGAAGAGCAGGGTAGCGGCAATCGCCTGGCGCTCATCAGTGAAGGACTTTGGCGCGGCCGCTTTGGCGGTGACAACAGCATCATCGGATCCAAGCTACTGCTGAATGATGAGAGCTTCGAAGTTGTCGGAGTAATGCCGCGAGATTTTCAGTTTCCGGAGCGTGTCGATCTTTGGGTTGGTCCAAAACAGAGAGTTCCCGAACCACCGGTCCGGCTTGGTGGCAACTTCCTTGAGATGCGCAACGTTCGTTATCTGGGAACCGTGGCGCGACTCAAGCCTGCTGTAAATCTCGCGCAGGCCCAGGCTGACATGAGTGCGATTGCCGCACGTTTGGCACAACAGTATCCAGACACTAACGAACAACACGACATCAAACTGGTTCCTTTGAAAGAAGAGATCGTCGGGAACGTAAAGCCAGTGCTCTTCATGTTACTTGGGGCGACGGTGCTGGTACTGCTCACTGCTTGTTCCAATGTCGGTAATCTCCTGTTGGGTCGTGCTCTCGCCCGGCGAAAGGAGATAAGCACGAGGCTCGCGCTTGGCGCCAGCCGCCTCCGCATCGCCCAGCAAGTATTGACGGAAAGCGTGCTGCTCTCGCTGATAGCCGGCGGACTCGGATTGCTGCTGGCGCGTTGGGCCATCAAGGTACTGATCGCGATTGGTCCGACGAACATACCACGCGCCACTCAGATCAATATTGACGGCACAGTACTCTTCGTCACTTTGCTGATCTCTGTTTTGACCGGTATCAGTTTCGGGTTGGCGCCGGCATTACAAAGCAGGACCACGAATATCATTGATGCACTCAACGAAGGCGCCCGGGGATCCAGTTCCGGGCCGGCCCAGCATCACGTTCGCAGTGCGCTGGTCGTCTCGCAAGTCGCTTTGAGTTTCGCGTTACTGATCTGCGGCGGATTGATGTTCAAGAGTTTCTACCGCCTACAGAACGTCAACCTTGGTTTCGATCCGGACAGTGTCTTGACGATGCAGATCTCTCTGCCGCGGGCAAAGTATGTCGATCCGAACCAGGTAACCGGGTTTTACGAACAGGCATTGCAGCGACTGCGCTCGCTTCCAGGTGTGAAGAGTGTCGGCGCGATCAGCAAATTACCGCTGACGGGTACAGGGGTCAGTGGCGGCATTGAGATCGAAGGCCGGGCCAATAATCCTTCGGAAGAGCTCAGAATGGAGCGGCGCACGGTTACGGAAGATTACTTTCGTGCGATGAGCATACCGCTCAAGAGCGGAAGGTTTTTCAATGCGAACGACCGGACCAATCTCCAGGTCATTTTGATCAACGAGACCGCCGCCAAGCGATACTGGAACGGCGAAGATCCTGTGGGCCGGCGGCTTCGCTTTGAAGAAAACCAGGACAAGTGGGTTCAGATCGTGGGAGTGGTTGGCGACGTCAGGCAGGCGAGCATTGAAGCAGAGCCAAAACCCGAATTGTACATTCCGTATTTTCAGAGCCCGGCAAACAACATGACGGTGGTGGCAAAGATGAATGCCGGTGGGACTGGTTCGGCAGCTTCTTTTCGCAGTGAAGTCACGGCTGTCGACCGAAGCCAGCCGGTTTACAACATTAGGACCATGGGCCAGGTGGTGGATGAAGCGCTGGCGCAGGCCCGTTTCAGTGTGGTCCTGCTTGGCATCTTTGCCGCGACTGGCTTGCTGCTGGCGATGGTTGGTCTTTATGGAGTGATGACTACAGCGGTCGCGCAACGAACACATGAAATCGGCATCCGGATAGCGATTGGCGCACGGCCGGCAGCGATCGTGAAGATGATTCTGGTTCAGGGCGCGATACCGGTTCTACTTGGATTGGGTCTGGGATTGTTCTTAGCGTTCGCCTTGACACGAAGTCTCTCGAGTCTATTGTTCACCGTGCCTTCGGCGGATGTCAGCACGTATCTGTTTGTGTCGGCATTTTTCCTGTTGCTGATGTTTGTGGCGAACCTGATTCCGGCGTACCGGGCCAGCAAGCTGAGCCCGGTGCTCGCGATCCGCGAGCAATAGCCGCATTTTCTGGCCCGATCATCCCGGGCCATGTGAGCTAGCGCCTCGGCACGATTTGCTATAGCTGGTCAGTTTGTCAGATTGGTGAGCACGATTCAATTCGTTTTGAACGATTTATTCCACTGCTGGCCGGGTCAACGAGGTTTCCTCCTTCCAGGGAGGTGACCGTTGATGGGCCACGCACGCAGGCGGCCGGAACGGCTCGCCGAAAAACCCAAGAAGATTCGAATCATGCTTGGCCTTTCTCAGACTGAACTCCACAAAAGTTTAGGAGTCGAGGAAGACATTCCGTACACCAGAATCTCAGATTATGAATTAGCTACGTGAGTGCAACAGCAAAAGCTTCGTCATTATCAGGCGGTTCGGGAACCTGATTTTGGTGCTGACTAGTCGAGGGCTCTATGGCGTCGTTCGTTTCGATGATGTGTTTGGCGTCGCTTTGAGACGCGACGATCACTGGTTTTCCAGCAACATCTCCGAGTGCATCGTCTTTACAAAGCTGCGGAGAAGCTAAGTCAAACCCCGCATAGATGAGAAACAGGATCGCAATCGCTCGGACAAGGCGCCGCCGTTTTGCATTCTCGTTTGAGAGGAGAGTCGTCATCGCACAATTGGAGCGTGTTTTGTAGCAAGGACGGCGAATACAGTCAAAATCGTTTCACACGTTCCTACTCATACCGGAGCGCCACCATCGGATCGACGCGGGCGGCGCGGCGAGCCGGTACAACACAAGCGGCGAGCGCCACGCCCGCCAGGATCATCGCTACGAGAATGAAGGTCAGGGGATCGCGGACGGTGACGCCGAAGACGAGGCTCGACAGTGTTCGCCCGAGCGCGAGCGCTCCCACGATCCCGATTCCGATCCCGATCATTACGACCTTCATGCCTTCGCCGACGATCAGTCTCAAGACGCCAAAATTCGTCGCGCCCAAAGCCATGCGCAAGCCAATTTCGCGAGTCCGCTCGCTGACGGAATAAGCGAGCACACCATAGATTCCTATGGCCGCGATCACGAGCGCGATAGTGGCAAAAACTCCGAGCAGCGTACTGTTGAGCCGCGGTTGCGCCGCGCTGTTCGCTAACCACTGGTCCATGGTCCGTACGTTCGCCAACGCCAGCTCACCGTCGAGTGCGTGTACTCGCTCCCGGATTGTGGGCAACAAGGCCTCCGGTGATCCGCTGCTCCTGACCACCACATCCACCAGTGCCGAGACGCGGCGCGCCATCGGGTAATAGAGCGTGGGTGATTCCTGGTTGAGTGCTGTGTTACGCACGTCACCAACGACTCCGACGATGGTAAACGGCGTCTGTGGATCTGCTGAACGAGTTAATGTCCGGCCGAGCGGATCAGCGTCGCCCCAGAATTTTTTCGCCGTTGCCTGGCTGACAATCATGACCTTGGCTGCTTCTGGACCATCCTGATCAGTGAAAGTCCGGCCGCTCAAGAGCGGAATTCTCATGGTCTTGAAATAGTCTGGGCTCACGATCCGCCAGTCAATGGGCACTGCGGTGTCGGGCGGCAGGGCGGACTGCCCAGTAGTGAGCATCGGATGAGTCGTATAGTTCCCGGCGCCAAGCGGAATGCCACTGGATATAGCTGCTCCGGTCACACCCGGCACCGACTGCAGAGAATCAAGCAGCGCACGATACAGAAGTGGAGCTTTGCTGGTAACCGGATACTTGATCGCAGGCGGAGCGAGCTGGAAGGTGATTAGTCCCGGCGACTCGAACCCGAGTTGCACTCTTTGCAGTTTCGACAGAGTCTGAATCAGCAATGCGGCTCCAATCATTAGAATGGTCGCCAGCGCGAGTTCGGCCGCAGCCAGACTCTGGCGAAGGCGTACCGCCGCACCGCTCGATGAACTGCGCCCTGTCTGTTTCAGCACTTCATTGATGTCCGGCCTGGATGCTCGCCAGGCGGGGGCGATCCCAAAGAACAGGCCAGTGACAATAGTCAAGCCAACGGCGAACCAAAGTACGCTCGCTTCGATCGGTACCGAAGGCACCGGCAGCAGGGTGGGTGGCAACGCGCGGTTAATCGCCTTGACCGCGAACACCGCAGCGAAGAGACCAATGGCGCCGCCCGCACTCGAGAGAACTATGCTCTCCACCAGCAGTTGGCGGAGCAGCCGCTTGCGGGTAGCGCCCATGGCTGTTCGCACTGCCATCTCCTTCTGGCGAGTGGCCGCTCGGGCCAGAAGCAGGTTTGCAATGTTTGCACAGGCAATCAGCAGCACACAGGCAACCGCAAACAGCAGGACCAAGAGCCCGGTTTTAAGTTGCGGACTGACAAATGTGTCGAACAACGTAATCAGGTTTATGCCCCAATCGCGCACTTCCGGATATTGCTCACCCACTCGCACCGCGATCGCGTCCATCTCGGCCTGGGCTTGCTTTAGCGAAACGCCGGACCGTAGCCGGCCGACTACGACATTCACATGATTGAGACGTATTTCCTTCGCTGGATCAATCGCTAGTGGCGTGTAAACCTCGCCTCCCGAGAACAAGTTCAAGGCGTCAGGAGCAATGCCGACGACTGTTGTCGGTTCACCATTCAATGAAATGGTGCGGCCGACTAGAGTCGGGTCGCCGCCGAAACGTCCTCTCCAGACACGCTCGCCAATCATTGCCACCGGGGGAGCGCCGGGCCTCTCCTCATCATTCGAAAATGAACGGCCGGCAAGGGGAGCAAGCCCAAGCACATGCATCAGTGCGGGACTGATGCGGTTACCTGAGAACTGCTCGGGTTCACCGGCCCCACTGAGCGTGTAATTGCTAAATCCAATTGCCGCCAGTTCCTCAAAGGTCTGTGTTTGTTCGCGCCACGATACGAAGTTCAACGCCGAGGCGCCGAAACTCGGGAGATTGAGCTTGTCGTTCTTCTCGGCCACCTGGACCAGGCGGTTCGGTTCTTGAAACGGCAGCGGCTTGAGGAGCACTGCATTCACGACGCTAAAGATGGCGGTATTCGCAGCAATCGCAAGCGCGACGGTAACGATGACAACCGAGGTGAACATTGGGGAGCGGCGCATCATCCGAAATGCATAGCGAACATCGGTTAACATAAGGCTCTATTCCCTTCATCCTCGTTTCTGAACTACGCATAGACCGTAACGCAGAAAGAAGCAAGAGAAATGTTTAGAACGATGAAGCGCCGCCTAACAAGGTTGGGGGTTGACTGGCTTACGGCTCAGCACGCTGGCTCGCCTGAACGCTTGCTCTAAGTCAGTTATCAAATCGTCAACATCTTCGATGCCGACTGAAAGACGCACCAGATCACGCGGAGGACCAAGGCGGCTTCGCAAAGACCTTGGGATACTGAGATGCGACATCTCACAAGGCAAGCTAATAGTCGAACCGACAGAACCAAAGCTGACGGCAATTTCGAACAAAAGCAGCGACTCCACAATTTGTGTCGAGAGTTCGGGATCGCCGGTGGTGAAACTCATAACCGCGCCGTCGCTCGTGGCCTGCGTGCGCTGAATGGCATAACGGTCTGGCTCCGCGAATGCCGGATAGTAGACTTCTTTCACCTGAGGATGGGCCTTTAAGAATTGGGCGATCCGGGCAGCAGTTTCGCTTTGTCGCTCGACTCTTAACGCAAGCGTCTTCAGTCCGCGAAGCAATAGCCAGCAATCAAATGGACTGAGAGCGGCGCCTTCAGCGTTCTGCGTGAAGGCGATTTGCTTCTGCAAATTCCAATCATTCGTGATCACGACTCCAGCGATTACGTCCGTATGCCCGCAAAGAAACTTCGTTGCGGAGTGAATAACCAGGTCGGCGCCGAGCGAAAGTGGTTGCTGAAAAATGGGAGACAACATCGAATTATCAACTGCCAGGATTGCTCCGACTCTATGCGTCGCCTCAGCCACTTTGCGAATATCGGAAATACGAAACAACGGGTTGCCGGGAGTCTCGATCAGCACCAGCCTGGTTTGCGGAGTTAGAGCTTCGTTGAATGCCTTCAGATCAGACGTGTCGACATAGGAGATCGAAACGTGTTCTCGCTCGCTAAGACTCTCGAACAAGCGCACGGAGCCACCATACAAATCAGCACCCACCACTATGTGCTCTCCATTCTTCACCAGCCGGGTAACAGCCGTGAGGGCCGCCATGCCACTGGCAAAGGCGCACGCATAAGTTCCTCCCTCCAGCGCCGCAAGCTGATCTTGCAACAACGTACGAGTAGGATTACCGCTCCGGGTATAGTCGTATTCACCAAAGCCTGAGGCTGACGGTTGGCGGAATGTCGCGGTCTGGTATAGCGGGGCGCAGATCGATCCGTAAGGATCATTGCCTGGGCCATGATGAACGCAGCGAGTAGCAGCCCTCATGCAACCTGTGCCTCCAGCGCAGGCTGGGCCGTAATTCTGCTTACCCGGAGATCAAAGAGATCGGCCATCACCGCTTCGGTGGTGGGCCAACGGCCGGCGCCTTTGCCCGACACGATTACGCGCTCACCATTCTCCGTCTCCACAATCAGCCGGTTTTCCACGCCTCGTGTTTGCGCTAGCGGATGATTGAATGGCAGTTTTACCGGTTTCACATAAACCTGAAGATCTGCGCCTGAACGACAACACGCCGCCACCAGCCTGATTGTATTGCCGCGAGTTTTAGCATGCTTCAATTCCTCAGTAGTTAACTCCTCAATTCCCTGCCGGGGCACTGACTGAGGATGCAGGTTAACGTCAAAGGCGGCACGGACCAGGAGGATCAGTTTTTGCGCTGCATCCATACCGCTGAGATCAAGCTGTGGATCGGCTTCCGCAAACCCCTGCGCTTGTGCATCCCGGATGGCGAGTGGCAAACTCTCGCCGGCCGCCAACCGATCGATAATGTAATTACAGGTGCCGTTAAGAACACCAGACAGCGCCTTGATGCGACCTCTCGTTCTTACCTGTTTGATTGTTTCAAACGCCGGCAGACTTCCACCCACCGCCGCGCTGTAACGCAACTCTGTGTTGTGTTTAGTCGCTAGATTTTCCAGGTCTTCGGCTTTGAAAGCGAGCAGTGCTTTATTCGCCGAGACGACGTCGCGGCCGAGACGCAACGCCCGTTCGGTCAGGGATGCCGCCCGTGTGGTTCCACCGATCAGTTCCACCACGATGTCACACGGACCGTCAACCAGGTTTTCCAGCTTCGATGTGATCAGGTGTTCCGGAACACCCGCAGATCGAGCATGGTCACCCTGGCGAACGCCAACGCCCGTTACCGTAAATAAGTCAGGCAGCGCTGCCAATCGCCGATAGACTCCCGCGCCGACAGTCCCGCAACCAAGCAGAGCAACGCGCAATGTTGCAGAGCTATCAACAGAACTGCTCAGCCGGTCGGCTGATGGTCCTACTTGCGTCACTCGACTTGAGCCGATGCTGGTAATCGCGAAATGTAGTTTGTGAGCCGCTGCAAACTGCAACGCTTTCTGCTGTACGATCTTTCCGCCCAGGCGTAGCGCAGTTTCGTAGCTCGCCTGGGTGAACAGTGGAGGACGAGAAGAAGTACGTGTGGGATCGATCGTGTAAAGCCCCTCGGTGTCTTTGACCAACACACACTGCGCGCCCAATTGTTGGGCCAGGAAGAGTGCAGAATAGTCTGAGCCGCCGCGGCCCAACAGCGTTACGTCACCGTGTTCGTTGCGACCGGCAAAGCCGGGCAACACTACCACCGCATGCCGCACTTCGTTTAGCACTCGAACAAAATCGACGGAAATGGGTTCAGCATCCAGGTGTCCGCCGGTCGTGCGCAGTCCAATTTGCGCTGCATCCAACAAACGGGCCGAGATCCCCGCACGGGCCAGAGATAACGACAACAACGCCGCGGAAGTCGCCTCGCCGGTTGCGAGCAGGCTAGCTAAGGCCGCGGGTTCTGGTTCAGCGGAAGTGCACTGTGCCTGCCGTATGAGTTCATCCGTTGTATTGCCGATGGCAGAAACGACTGCAATCACGCTCGCGCCTACACGCCAGTGA
>Ga0247688_1000476_pt1 | contig 11034 bp, 7 predicted proteins | sample CNK29_metaG_FD_182718 | JGI IMG/M metagenome (GOLD analysis project Ga0247688, IMG submission 182718) | Soil microbial communities from Purdue University Martell Research Forest, Indiana, United States - CNK29 | ecosystem: Environmental > Terrestrial > Soil > Temperate forest > Bulk soil | place...
CTCGGCAATGATCTATCCATCAGCCGTTATCGTGATGGCCATCGGCGCGGTGGCCGTGATCATGATCGTCGTGATTCCGCAATTCCAAAATATCTTTATGGGTTTGCTCGGTCCGGGTGAGCAACTGCCGTTGCCGACGCGCATCGTGGTCGGTTTCAGTAACTTTCTCGCGGGCTGGGGCGGCCTGGCGATATTGGCTGCGATAATTGGCTCCGCCGTCTCCATTCGTTTCTATTACAAAACACCGGCGGGACGAAAAAATATCGATCGGCTGTTGCTGAAGATTCCGATCCTGGGCGACATCACCCGCAAGATTTCCGTGGCGCGGTTCTCGCGTACGCTCTCAACGCTGCTCTCTTCCGGCGTTCCGATCCTGCAATCGCTGGACATCACGGCCAAGACGTCGGGCAACATGATCATCGAAGAGGCGATCAGCAAAGTGCGCGCTGGGGTTGAGCGCGGCGAAAGTTTTGTTGAGCCGCTGAAGGCGACGGAAGTCTTTCCGCACATGGTTGCGCAGATGATCGGCATCGGCGAACAGACCGGCGCGCTTGATGCGATGCTCGGCAAGATCGCCGACTTCTATGAAGCTGAAGTCGACTCCGCCATCGCTAACCTGTTGACGCTGATCGAGCCGTTGCTGATCGGCTTCCTCGGCGTGACGATCGGTTCAATCGTGATCGCGATGTACCTGCCGCTGTTCACGCTGATTGGGAAGCTCTCGACGGGACACTAAAGTATTTCAAAAATAACATTTTCCAGGGGCGGCACTCCGTGGCCGCCCCTTTTTGTTATAATCCGTCCACCCCCCGGCTAACCCCCCTGAACAATCCTCCTCAATAACGTGCGCAGAGATACGTACAGGTATGCCCAAAGACGCTTCGCAAGGCGGACTCGCTCAAAATTCAGCGACAGATCAACTTACTGATCTGCAAAGTCCGGAGCTTGCACCGTACTGGCTCGCGGCGATTATCGAATCGGCAGACGATGCCATCATCAGCAAAAGCCTGGAAGGAATCATCACCAGTTGGAACAAGGGCGCTGAACGGATCTTTGGTTATGCCGCCGACGAAGTGATTGGCAAGCCGATCACGATCATCATTCCTCCCGATCATCTCAACGAAGAACCGGCTATTCTCGCGCGGTTGCGCGCAGGTGAGCGCATCGAGCATTACGAAACCATTCGCATGCGCAAAGACGGCAAGCGCCTCGACATTTCGTTGACCGTGTCTCCGATCAAAGGCCCGAACGGCCAGATTGTCGGGGCTTCAAAAGTCGCCCGCGACATCACCGGCCGCAAGCACAACGAGAAGATGTTGCACGAACAGGCCGAAGCGCTGCGCACGCTGAACAAAATGGGCGAGCTGATCTCGGCGGAACTCGATCTTCACAAGACAGTGCAGGCCGTTACCGACGCCGCCACTGAATTGACGCGCGCTGAATACGGCTCGTTCTTCTACAACGTGCTGAATGAAGAAGGCGCGTCGTACATGCTGTTTACCCTTGCCGGCGCGCCGCGTGAACTGTTCGAGCATTTTCCGATGCCGCGCGCGACCGATCTGTTTGGGCCAACGTTTCGCGGCCAAGGCGTCGTGCGCATCGCTGACGTCACAGTCGATCCGCGATACGGCCGCAACTCGCCTTATTACGGAATGCCCGAAGGCCAACTGCAAATCACCAGCTATCTGGCGGTGCCCGTTGTATCGCGTTCCGGCGAAGTGTTGGGCGGACTCTTCTTCGGTCACTCCGAGCCTGATACCTTTACCGAACGCGACGAGATAGTTGTCGCCGGCCTGGCGGCGCAGGCCGCGGTTGCGATGGACAACGCGCGGCTTTACGAGGCAGCCAAGCGCGCTCACGCTGAAGCTGAGCGAGCGGCGGAAGAAAAAGAACGTCTTTACCGGCAAGCGGAAGAGTCGAGCCGGTTGAAGGAAGAGTTTCTGGCCACCATCTCGCACGAACTGCGCACGCCGCTGAGTGCGATTCTGGGTTGGGCGCGCATGTTGCGCATGGGCCAACTGTCGGACGAGCACGTGGCCAAAGCGCTCGATACGATCGAGCGCAACGCCAGAGCGCAAGCGCAACTCATCGACGACTTGCTCGATGTGTCGCGCATAGTTACCGGCAAGCTGCGCATGGACGTGCAACCGGCGGATCCAAACGCCTTTATCGACGCGGCGGTTGAAGCAGTGCGTCCGGCCGCGGAAGCGAAAGGCGTTCGCGTGCAAACGATCATCGACACCGCGGCGATTACGATTCCGGGTGACCCGGTGCGCTTGCAACAAGTCGTCTGGAATTTGTTGTCAAACGCGATCAAGTTCACGCCGCGAGGCGGGCGCGTGCAGGTTCGTTCCGAGCGCGTCAATTCGCATCTCGAGATCACAGTGAGCGACACCGGCCAGGGTATTGCTCCGGATTTTCTGCCGCACGTTTTCGATCGCTTCCGGCAGGCCGACCAGAAGACGAGCCGGCAACACGGCGGCATGGGACTCGGACTGGCGATCGTGCGTCACCTGGTCGAGATGCACGGCGGCAGCGTGCTCGCGAACAGTGAAGGCGAAGGAAAAGGTGCGACGTTCACCGTCATGCTGCCGATCTCACCGGTCTATCAGGTGGATGCTTCAGGGAGTCGCGTGCATCCGGCGGCGAGAGATCTGTTGTCGCGCGTTGATGATTGCACGGATCGTTTGGACGGCTTGCGAATTCTGGTGGTCGACGATGAATCAGACACTCGCGATCTGTTGAAGCAGGGACTTGAATACTGCGGCGCGAAGGTTAGCATGGCGACGAGTGCGGCGGAAGCGTTGCAAGCCGTGTCCGGCAGTTACCCGGACATTCTGATCAGCGATATTGGCATGCCGCAGGTTGACGGCTACGAACTCATCCGGCAGATTCGCCGGCTGCCGAAAGAACACGGCGGCAAGGTCCCGGCGATCGCGCTCACTGCTTACACGCGCACTGAAGATCGTTTGCAGGCGTTGCGCGCGGGCTACGACATGCACGTGCCGAAGCCGGTTGAGTTGGCGGAGTTGGTGGCTGTCGCCGCGACAGTCGTGCGGCGACATAATTAAGCCGGGCGCGCTTTCGCGTTCAAGGTTGGGAGTAATTCCCTTGCGGGTTTATATGCCGGGGACGTTTTCGGTATGTTTGAGAGACGCTTCCGCAGATCGGTTAACTCTTTCTTGTCGAAGCCGTCGACCGTCGTCAGCAAGTAGACTCTTTTTCTCGTGTCCGGCGGATGACTCGATAAAAGTCTCAGGAACTGCTCACTCGTTTGCGAAGCCGCCGCACCACCGGCGATCAAACTGCCGCTCAGAATCAAGAACACCAGGCCATATATTCTTCGGTTCATCATTATTTTGTCAGCATATATTAGCCACAGATTACGCGGATTGAACAAATCAAATCTGTGTGATCTGTGGCTAAGAAACCGGCACTCCCCCTCATACTTTGACAGTCTAGGCATCCTCTCGTATGATGCCTACCCGTTCTAGGTATCGACCGCGTTTGAGGAGATTGCTGTGGCTAAAGACAAGGCCGACCTCTTGCAGGGCACGCTCGACATGCTCATTCTGAAGGCACTCTCGCTGGGCGAGTTGCACGGGTACGGAGTTATTCAACGCCTTCGCCAGCTTTCCGATGAGATGCTGAAAGTCGAACAAGGCTCGCTCTATCCCGCGTTGTATCGCATCGAGCAAAAGGGTTGGGTGTCGTCGCGTTGGGACGTTCACGACACCGGCCGTGAAGCAAAATTCTATAAGCTCACGCGCGCGGGCCGCAAGCAACTCGAAACGCAGGAAGCGAGCTGGGATCGCCTGGTTCTCGCCATTGCCAAAGTGCGCCAGGCTACCTGATTTCAAAATTCAAAACACGTAAAGGATTTAGCAATGAAGTGGTTCAACGTTCTCCGCGATCGGCTGCGTGCTCTGCGCCAACGGGAAACGGTAATCAATGACATCGACCGCGAAATGCGTCTTCATCTCGACCTGCAGGTTGAGGCAAACGTCCGCGCCGGCATGTCGCCGGCGGAAGCGCGCGAGCAAGCGTTGCGCAGTTTTGGCAACGTCAATCGCGCGGTCGATGCGGCTTACGACGTGAAAGGTGGCGGACTGCTTGAAACCGTGATGCAGGACGTGCGTTATGGCGTGCGCATGCTCACGAAGCACAAAGCTTTCACCGCGGTGGCCGTGGTGACACTCGCGCTCGGCATCGGCGCCAACACCGCGATCTTCTCGGTCGTCAATGAACTGTTGCTGAGCCCGCTTCCCTACGGCGACGCTGATCGCGTCGTGATGTTGTGGGAAGTGACGCCCAGCGGCCGGCACCAGAACACGACCTCGCGCACGAACTATCGCAGTTGGCGCGATCAGAACTCGAGTTTTGAGCGCATGGCCGCGTTTACGGACCAGCGCGTGAATCTCACCGGCGCCGGCGAACCCGAAGAACTCTCGGTGCAGTTTGCGACGCCGGAACTGTTTAGAGTGCTCGGTGTCAATCCGATCCTTGGCCGCACGTTTGCGCCCGATGACGATGGGCCAGACAAAACTCCGCCCGCCGTGCTCAGCTACGCGCTTTGGCAACGCCGCTTCGGCGGACAGCAGAACATCATCGGGCAGCCGCTGACGCTCAACGGCGAGCAGTTCATTATCATCGGCGTGATGCCTCCGAGTTTTCAATTTCACATCAAGCAGCGATCCGGCAGCGGGCGTCCCGCGGAGCTCTGGTCGATCCTGCCGATGCCGAACGGAGGCGGTGACGCAAATCAGCACGGCCGTTTTCTTTCCGTGGTGGCACGCCTGAAAGACGGAGTGTCGGTAGACCAGGCTGGAGCTGAGCTGCGCACGATTGAAGCGCGTTTGTCGGAGGAAAGTCCGGCACACAACAAGAACTACTCCGCGGAAATTTTGCCGCTGCGCGAACAGTTCTTCGGCAACGTGCGGCGGCCGTTGTGGTTGATGTTGGGCGCGGTTGGTTTTGTGTTGCTGATCGCGTGCGCCAACGTCGCGAACCTGCTGCTGTCGCTGGCGACTTCGCGCGAAAAGGAGATCGCGTTGCGCGCGGCACTCGGCGCGCGCCGCGTGCGCATCATCCGGCAGTTGCTGACGGAGAGTTTGTTGCTGGCGCTGCTTGGAAGTCTTTTGGGATTGGGTTTCGCATGGCTTGGGATCAAGGCGCTGATCGCGATCAGCCCGCGCGATCTCGTCAGCTTTCAGAGCGTCGGCCTGAACGTGTTTGTGTTGTTGTGGACGCTTGGCATTTCGGTGCTGACGGGAATCATCTTCGGGCTCGCACCCGCGCTGCACATCTCGCGGCTCAATCTTAATGACACTTTGAAGGAAGGCGGCAAATCGGAGTCGGCGCAGGCGAGTGGCAATCGCCGGCTGCGCAGCGCGCTGGTCGTTTCGGAGATCGCGCTCGCGGTGGTGTTGTTGGCGAGTGCGGGCTTGCTGATCAAGAGCTTTCTGCGCCTGCAACAGGTCGATCGCGGTTTCAATACCGACAACACGCTGACGATGGTTGTGCGACTGCCCGAGGCCAGCTATACGAAGGATCCGCAGATCGTCAATTTCTTCGTCCAGGCGCTCGAGAAGATTCGCTCGTTGCCAACGGTGCGTTCGGCGGGGATGGTCAACTACCTGCCGCTGTACGGCGGTCTCGGATCGGCGACTGGTTTCAAGATCGAAGGCCGGCCGGAACCGCCGCCGGGACAGGGACCGGGTTGCGACGTGCGCGTGGTTGACGCCGGATATTTTCAAACGCTCGGGATTCCGTTGCTGCGTGGGCGCAATTTCACTGACGCGGAACTGAAAGAGCCGCGACACGTGATACTCATCAACGAAGCGCTCGCGCGCAAGTATTTTCCGAACGAGGATCCGATCGGAAAAAGACTCGACGTTCACATGTTTGAAAATCCCAACGTGACGGAGATCATCGGCGTCGTTGGAAATGTGAGATACGACAGTTTGATTGATGAGTCGCCGCCGGCGGTTTATTTTCCGCACTCGGAACTGCCCTATTCGTTCATGACGCTCGTCGTTCGCACTGACGGCGATCCGGCGGCGATCGCGCCGGCTGTGCAACGTGAGGTACGTTCGCTCGATCAGAACCAGCCGGTTTCAGACGTACGCACGATGAACCAGGTGATGGCGGATTGGGTGGCTCGTTCGCGATTCAACACGCTGTTGCTGGGACTGTTTGCGGCGTTGGCGACGTTGTTGTCGGCGGTCGGAATTTTTGGCGTGATGAACTACTCGGTCGCGTTGCGCACGCGCGAACTCGGGTTGCGGCTCGCGATCGGCGCTCAGCCGCGGCAGGTGCTGTTGCTCGTGTTGCGGCAAGGTTTGTGGTTGACGGTGTTGGGAGTTGTCGTCGGCCTCGCAGCGGCGGTGGCGTTGACGCGGTTGCTGTCGGGATTGTTGTTTGGGGTTGGGGCAGTCGACGTGAGCACGTTCACGACGATCTCGTTGTTGCTGGTCGCAGTCTCGCTGCTCGCCTGTTATCTCCCCGCCCGCCGCGCGATGCGCATCGATCCGCTGCAAGCGCTGCGCTACGAGTGAAGTACGCGGCGAGGCAATCCACAAATTACACAGAACAAAAAAAATCTGCGTAATCTGTGGATGTGATACGCTTTTCGCCCGATGACGGCGCCAGAACACACGGGCGAGTCCGGGAGAACGCCGGGGTCCAAACTTGGCTGGCTGATCGCCGGCCGACTTATCACCGCACTCCTCCTCAGCGTCTTCAGCATCATCTGGACCAGCGCCGGAGAAGCGCAACAGTCCATCAACAAGAGCCTCGTGCTCCTCACGATCGTCGCGTGCCTCACGATCGCTTACGCACTCATCTTTCGCCTCTCAAAAAACATCCTTTCCCAGGCTCGCTTTCAGCTTGCAATTGACATCCTGCTGGTCACCTGGCTCGTTTGGAACTTCGCCGTCGTCCAGTCGCCGTACATCGCGCTCTACATCGTCATCATCGCCATCTCGAGCCTGTTCCTTGGGCCACGCGGCGCACTCATCACGTCAGTCGCATGCGCGGTCGCTTTCACCATCTGCGCACTCGCCATCACCGGCATGCTCGGAACAACGTCGTCCGTAAATCTCGTCGGCGGCTCACTCTCGCAGACCGTCCAATGGCTCGGCCTCTTCGACGTCGCTTTCCTGGTCGTCGGCCTGCTCTCGGCCCGCCTCGCCGACCGCCAGTCGCGCTCCGACGTGCGGCTCCAGGCAGCCAAACAATCGCTGGCCCATTTGCGCGCATTGCACGAGCGCATCGTGGCGTCGATCCGCTCAGGCGTCGTCACCACTGATCTCGCGGGAAGGATCTACACGTTCAACGCCGCGGCCGAAGAGATCACCGGCTATCGCGAGGGGACAATTCGCGGCGAAGATGCTTCAATACTCTTCGGCGATCTCAAACAGCAAATCGCCGAATCCGTGCGCACACTCGAAAAAGGCGAGGCAAGCCCACGCTTCGAAGCCAATTGCAACACTGCCGAAGGCCTGCATTTGCGTCTTGGGTTCAGCATCTCGCCATTGTCTTCAGACACGGGCGAAACCACCGGCATGGTGATCACTTTCCAGGATCTCACGCAGGTCAGATCTCTCGAAGAAACTTCGCGCCGCCAGGATCGACTCGCCGCGATCGGCCGCATGGCCGCGTCCATCGCCCATGAGATCCGCAACCCGCTCGCAGCGATGCGCGGCTCGATCCAGATGCTGCGTTCCGAGGTGGACAACGATTCGTCACAGGCCGAACTGATGGAGATCATCCTGCGCGAATCCGACCGGCTCAATCGCATCATCACTGATTTTCTCAGCTACGCGCGACCGCGTTCGCTAACCCAGGCTCGCGTTGACGTCGGCGACCTGCTTCATCAAACGTTCGCACTGCTGCGACACAGTCCGGAGATCGGTCCCCACCAAACGATCAGCGAAGACCTTCCCGACGAGCCGATCTTCGCGGAAGCCGACGAAGGCCAGTTGAAGCAAGTCTTCTGGAACCTTGCGCGCAACGCGTTGCAGGCGATGCCGCAAGGCGGAACGCTCAACGCCACGCTGGAACTGAATTCCCACAACCGGCTGCGCATCGCTTTTTCAGACACCGGTCGTGGCATGTCGCCCGATCAAGTCGAACACCTGTTTGAACCCTTTTCTTCGACGACCGGCGGCACTGGCCTCGGCCTTTCAATTGTTTATCAAATCATTCGCGATCATGGTGGTACAATCAACGTCCGCAGTCGCGAAGGGCAAGGAACAACAATCACTATCGAATTACCGCTGCCAGCAGCAGCAGAAGAAGCTGTCGTCGCTGCTGACTAGCCAATCAAAAAAGATCTATGGCGAATCTTCTGATCGTTGACGACGAACTGGGAATGCGGCAGTTTCTGACGCATCTCTTCCAACGCGAGGGCCATACTGTGCGTGTCGCCGAGAATGGCCATCAAGCACTCACCCAGATGGGTGAAGAACCTCCGGATCTGATCATCTCGGACATTCGCATGCCCGACATGAACGGCGTCGAATTGCTGCGCGCCGCGCGTGCGCGCCTGCCCGAAGTCGAAATGATCATGATGACGGCTTTCGCCAACGTCGACACGGCTCGCGAAGCGTTTCTGCTCGGCGCTTACGACTTCGTGCAAAAGCCTTTCGATAACGATCTGCTCAAGGAAACCGTCACTCGCGCGCTGCAAAAGATCTCGCTCGTCAAAGAAAAAGAGGCCCTGCTCGAAGAGAACAAAGCGCTCATTCAGGGCCAGCGCACGCGCGGCAAACTCGGCAACATCATCGGCCGCAGTGCGCGCATGGAGTCGCTTTACCAGATGGTCGAAACAGTCGCGCAGGTGCAGTCGACCGTGCTCGTTACCGGCGAATCGGGAACCGGCAAGGAATTGGTCGCGCGCGCGATTCACGACCTGAGCCCGCGCGCCGAGAAGCCGTTCGTTTCGGTTAACTGCGGCGCGTTTACGGAAACACTGCTGGAGTCGGAGTTGTTTGGCTACGTCAAAGGCTCATTCACCGGCGCCAACACGAATCGCAAAGGATTGTTTGAAGCGGCCAATAGCGGCACGATCTTTCTGGACGAGATCGGCGAGATGTCGCCGGCGATGCAGGTCAAGCTGCTGCGCGTTTTGCAGGAGCGAAAAGTGCGGCCGGTCGGCGCGACTGAAGAACAAGTGGTCGACACGCGTGTGATCGCGGCGACGAATCGCGATCTCGCCAGCATGGTCTCGAGCGGCACGTTCCGCGAGGATTTGTACTACCGAATCTCCGTCATCCCGATCGAACTGCCGCCGCTGCGCGAGCGCGCGGAAGACATTTCAGAACTGGCGACGCATTTCGTGGAGAAGTTTTGCGGCCCGGCCGGACGAGAGTTGGCCGTCAGTGAAACCGCCATGCGCCTGCTCGAGCGTTATTCGTGGCCGGGCAACGTGCGCGAGCTGGAGCACACGATTGAAAGGGCCGTCGCACTCGAAATCACGGGCGCGATTCAGCCTGAGCGGCTGCCCGAGAAGATCACCAATTACAACCCGTATCGAGTGGCCGAAGCGATGGAGTTTCCGGACGAAGGCATCAACCTCACGGCCCACCTGGACCAACTCGAAAAGAGCTACGTTCTGGAAGCCTTGCGACGCACTTCCGGAAACCAAACCAACGCGGCGGAACTGCTGCGTCTCTCCGTGCGATCACTGCGGCACCTGCTCGATAAGCACGGAGTTCGCGGCCTTACGGCGCAGATGCGCGACGAGCGGCGCGGCCCGGATTCCACACCCCGAAGGCGCGCCACTGATACTGGCCCACGACGACGCGAGGAGGACAGCGGCGAGTTCGCCGCAGGCGTCGGCGAGGGCAGTTGAACCAACTGAACTGACGGGTCCTGGCCCTCTGCCAGAAACCGTCATAGCCCCTCTGCCAGAAATTGTCAGGCAAATTCCCGCCTGAGCCTCTCGCAGCAAAATTTCGATCAAAAAAGATCGCTTTTCTTCACTTTCAAACTCATCCCCGATTGGCACAGCGGTTGTTTTAAGACCCACCGACATTCGCGCTTTGCGCGGCTCACAGTGACGAAAGCCGGTGGCGCGAGAAAACTTAGGAACCCCCTATATCTTTTAAGGAGCACCAAACTCGAATGACTACCAAACGCCAAGAAGGCTTTTCGTTGATCGAACTTCTCATCGTCGTTGCGATCATCGGCATCATCGCCGCGATCGCTATCCCCAACCTGCTCGCTTCCCGCCGTGCTGCTAATGAAGGCTCGGCTCAATCATCCCTCCGTACCGTGCACAGCTCACAGGCCACCTACCAGGCGACTACCGGTAACGGCGCTTTCTCAACCACCCTCGCCGGCCTCGGCACCGCGAACTTGATCGACGGCGTTCTCGCCGGCGGATCGAAGAGCGGATACCTCTTCACGATGGCGACGGACACCCAGGGAACGGGCGCGACCGCTCAGTTCGGCGCGATTGCATACCCGGCCACCACGTCAGGCGTGAGCCAAACAGGAACCCGCCAGTTCGGTATCACGGAAGTCGGCGTCATGTACGGCGCACCGGTTGCGGCTGCCGCACCGACAGACCGCGCTGGCATCACTGGCGCCCCGATGGCACCACTCGGCAACTAATAGCGTTCTCTCTGAGAAAGCTGAAGAGGATGGAGACCTTCTCCATCCTCTTTTTTTATTTGGAGTTGGACCGAATGGTCCATTTCGCCGTGACAGATCGCGACACAGATCGATGCCGGTTTTTGTCAATTCCTGCAGTAAGTATCCAATAACAGGCGCAAACTCGTTTGGCACATGCTTTGTTAATGAAATGATTGACCCTCAGCGCAGGTTTGCGCAGTTTGACCCGACGTAAGGAGCTAATGACTCGAAATGAAAACCAATCGCCAACAGGGCTTCTCACTGATAGAGCTTCTCATTGTTGTAGCGATTATCGGCATCATTGCCGCCATCGCTGTTCCTAATCTCCTGGCCTCGCGGCGTGCGGCTAACGAAGGCTCAGCTCAATCCACCTTAAGAACCGTCCACAGCGCT
>Ga0247688_1000477_pt1 | contig 11028 bp, 7 predicted proteins | sample CNK29_metaG_FD_182718 | JGI IMG/M metagenome (GOLD analysis project Ga0247688, IMG submission 182718) | Soil microbial communities from Purdue University Martell Research Forest, Indiana, United States - CNK29 | ecosystem: Environmental > Terrestrial > Soil > Temperate forest > Bulk soil | place...
GCAAGCGGCGTTCTCGGTGGCGTACACCGAACTCTTTTCACTCGTGACGTGGACGTCGGTTGGCTTGATGGGCGCTGCGGCTGCGGTTGCCGGGCAGAATCTCGGCGCGGGCCAGCCGGATCGCGCCGACGCGGCCGTGCACGTTGCGGCGCGTTTCGGATTCGCCGTAGCGGTGGCGGTCGGTCTCTTGTTTCTGTTCTTGCCGCGGCAACTGCTCGCCATCTTCGGCATGCATGACCCGGTTGTAGTTGAGATCGGCGTGCAGTTAATGCGCGTGCTGAGTTTGTCGGGTCTGTTTATTACGGTCGCGCTGACGTTCACCGGCGGGTTGCAGGGAACCGGCGACACGCGCAGTCCGCTCTACATTTCGATCATCTCGCAGATTCTCGTGCCGCTTGGCATCTGTTACGTGATTCAGCGGACGAGCACGCTCGCGCCGATCGACATCTGGTTCGCGATTCTCTTGGGCCATGCGACGCGTTGTTTGTTGAGTGTGGTGCGATTCAGGCAGGGACGTTGGCGGGCGATCGCGGTGCGGATCGATTCGAAGTGATTATTTTTCCCCGCCGAGACTCTTCTTCAGGATTTGAACGAGATCGACGACCTTGTGATCCGTGTCTTCGTCGGTCTCGACCTGCACCACGTTGCCGCGCTGTTTTTCTTTCTTCTTCACCAGCTTTAGCAATTCGTCAGTCTGTTTGTCTTCCAGCTTCGCCGGCGAAAACTGTTTCTTTGTTTTCGTGGTGATCAATTTTTCAAACTTGCGCACGGTCGCAGCAGGCGCGGCCGTCTTTTTAGGCAGTCCAACGTCTTCCGGTGAACGAATCTCATCAGGAAACCGCATCGTCTCCGCGCGCAGGATTCCTCGTTCCGAAAAGATGGCGACCAGATACTCCTTGCCGCGCATGACAAACGTCGCCATGCCGGCGAGGTTGTTCTTGTCCATCGTTTCTGCGAGCAGCTTGTAAGCCTTCGTTGAACCTGCGGAAGGCGTCAGGAAATAGCCGCGTTCGAAATAGAGCGGCGGAATGGAATCGGCCGGAACGAATTGCGTCAGGTTGATGTCGCGCGACTTCTCCGGTTGCAGGCGTTCGAGTTCTTCATCGGTGACGACGACAAACTTGTCTTTCTTGACTTCGTATCCGCGCACGACTTCGTCCGCGTCGAGATCCTTGCCGGTTTTTTCAGCGTAGTAACGGCGCGCCAGCGGTTGCCCATCCGGGCCAAGCATGCGCAACGACGCCCGTCCGCCACGCGCCGCGGGAAACAGGCTCACCGGTACACTCACCAAACCAAACGTCAACGTCCCCGACCAAAATGGCCTGGCGCCGCCGGCGTTCTCTTCTTCAGCAGCCGGTGCTCGTTTGTGTGCCGTTCTAAGCAGCGCGTTTCTCCTTCTTTATGGCCGCGATGCTCTTTGCGAGCACGTTGTCGAGAGCGGCGGTTTGGCGTTTAGTCTTCACCGGTGCGAGCCGAGGCGCGTGGCCTTTGGCTTTGCGTTCGATGAACTCCATCACGCGTTTGCGATACTCGTCTTTATATTCCTTCGGGTTGAAGTCGCCTTTGAGCATCTCCACGAGTTGCTTCGCCATCGCGAGTTCTTTTTGCGTCGGCGCCGCACCGGCAGGTTTCGGCAATTCGTCGGCGAGAATGACTTCTTGCGCGTCGCGCAACGTGAACAGAAAGAGGTAATCGTCCACCGCGCGCAGTCCGCCCGCGTAATATTTCCCGCGCATCACCCAATGAGCAACGCCTTCGCTCTCTTTATTACTTAGTGCTTCGGCGAGCGCGAAATACTCTTTGTCGTCACCGTCCGGGCCGAGATAATAAGGACGGTCGTACCACTGCTGGCTAATCTTGTCCTGCGGCACGAATTCCACGATCTCGATATCGCGCGACGGCGGCGGTGCGAGTTTCTCGAGATCCTCGTCGGTCAGGATCACAAACTTGCCGGGTTCGACCTCGTAGCCTTTCTGGATCTCTTCGCCGGGCACTTCCTCGCCTGAGTCGGGGTTGACCATGTGCTGCTTCACGCGCGCTTTGCTCTTCTCGTCGAGAATGTGAAAGCGAACGGTTTGATCCTGAACTGCCGAGTACAGCTTGACCGCGATCTTCGTCGTGCCGACTTGCAGTTGGCCTTTCCACATTGCCCGGGCAGCCATCTATCGCGTCTTCCTTTCGCCGGAGCGTGCATCGTCGCAGCCGTCGCACAGCAGCCCGGCCGTTAACGTTTCGCGTACGCATAGTGAACAGACGTTTGCATCACAATCGAGACAGTAAGAGCCTGTTTGGTATGCGTACGATTGTTGGCACGAATGGCAAATCTCCGTGTCGCCATCGAACCACCACGGCCCTGGTGCAGTTGTGCGTTGCTTTGCGCGCGCCACGGGGAAAGGTTAGCGCAAACGAAATGCCAGAGAAAGGACGACGCTCCTACGGTGATTTGGCCTTGAGCTTCTTCGATTCGCGACGCTTGGCCCCGCGCTCGTATTCAGTGATCAGTTGAGCTTCTGCGAGTAGCGCGTTGCGAAACGAGCCGAGCACCTTCAGCAACAGGTCCAGTTTTTTCAGGCTCTCGCGCCGTGCGCGCACGCTGCCTAAAAAGAACTCGAGCTGAATGCGCCGGCGGCAATCGGCAATCGTCAGCATGCAATGGCCCCACTTGTATTCACCACCGCGACTCGATTCGACCTCAGCGAGAATATAAGAAGTGTGCCCGGTTGAAATTGAAGCCAGGAAGACTCGTTTGCGGAAAAAAGGATTATTCATGGTGAGGTAACAAGCTCACTTATTCGTTTTAGATCTGGGCTGAAACTTGGGTATCACTCGATACCCGTTGAAATAAATGGCCGCTCGCGTATAATACGCGCGCCCTCACACCTTGTCAACGATATTAGTTAAATGCCGTCCTCATTCAGGATGAGAAAAGAGAAAACAAAATGGACCTGCTGGACCACGTCGCAGCGAGAATCAAAGAGCTGCGCGTTAGTTACAACAGCGGCGAAGGACTGTCTCAAGAGTCACTCGCCATGCACTTGAAAGTTGCGCCCAATACGATCTCACGGTGGGAAACGGGAACTTATCGGCCGGGCCTGAAAGACCTCGAGCGCCTCTCGCGTTTCTTCGGCGTCTCCATCATGTCGTTCTTTCCGCCGGAAATCGTTGGCGCTGAAGAAGACGAGAATCTGAAAGCGTTGTTGCGTACCGCGCGGCAACTGCATCCGTCAGATCTCGAAGAGTTGCGCAAGTACGCCGAGTTTCGCCGGGCCCGCGGTATTTATCAAGGCAAGACTCGCCCGAAGCCGGGCCGCAAGGGAGGTAACAAGAAGTGAACCGACAGGCTTACTACGAAGACCTCAAACTCCTTGCACGCCAGGTCAGGGCCGAGCACGGCCTGTGTTCACCGCGCGTGCTCGCGAGCGATCTGCGCCGCATCTACGATCGACTCGGAATCGTGATCGACTCCTGGCCCTATCGGCTCCGGAATCTTCGCGGCGCCTTCATCAGCGATGATCTCGGAACAACGGTGATGCTTGCGACCGGGCTGCCGCAAGACCCGATGGTGTTTACGATGGCCCACGAGCTGAAGCACTTCTTTCGCGATCGCAATCTCGGAATCTCCTATTGCTCGGAATCAAATCTCAGTAAGACAGTGGAGATTGGCGCCGAGATTTTCGCGGCTGAACTCATCTTTCCGGATCCGGATTTCGTTAAGCACATGCGCATGTTGCGTGTGGGCATCGATCAGTGCCTGCCGAAGAACCTGGTGCAGTTAAAGATGAAGACCAGGACCACCTTGAGTTATGCGGGTTTGGCAATCAAGGCGGAACGGCTCGGATACGCGCCCCCGTGTTCGCTGACGCGGATAAAGACTTGGCGCAAGCTGGAAGACTTGTACGGCGCAAGGTTTTAGGGAATCGGCGTAATCTGTGGACCCGGTTTTTGGGTTGACAGGCTTAGGTGCGGTGGGATATTTTCCGCGGCCAAATGAAGGGATCATTTAACTGACTCGCCCAGAAGCCAGTCAGTTCTGTTAGTAGCACTGCCCACATTACCCAGCCCCTGGGAAAACAAGCAACAGTTGCGGTCATGCGCAACAGGGAGTAAGCTAAAGGCGCTGGGCCCTGGAGTGTTGGATTTAGTGACTACGTAATACCAAGGCTTTCAGACTCTAAAATTCGGGCCAACAAGCACGCTTAGTTTGCAAAAACGGCGGCCTCGGATTCGTGTTGGTCCAATCTGCTAAGTCCTTCACTCACTTCAACTTTTTTTGATCTTTTGCGTTTGAGATCACCCTCAGGCAAACAGTCATACAGACAACTTAAGCAGGGAAGCCCAGAACCTTTTATGTTGGATCAACGCCGCGCGGCGGCACAGTCTGAACCCAGTCGAGAACAGCTCTTCACGGAGCGTTACGAGGCCTTGCTTGCGTGGGCAGTGCAACTGACACGTCAGCAAGAGTCGGCGGAGGACTTGGTCCAGGATGCATTCGTCCAGTTCATGCTCGGCCGTACGCAACTGGAAGAGATTGAAAACATCGACGGCTATTTGAGGCGCGTGTTGCGCAACATGTACATCTCGCGCGTGACGCGATTGGCGCAACGCCTGCGTGATACGGCGTTCTCGCTTGCTGACTTCGATACGTTGCGGCTCGGTTGGACCGCGATCGAACCGCCACGCCGCATGCAGGCGGCGGAACAGTTGCACCAGATCTGCGCCTATTCCTGTTTTAGAAAAGAGTCGTCACGCGCGGGGAGCGTTCTCATTCTCAGGTTCTTCCTTGATTACTTCCCCACTGAAATAGCCAGCATTCTCAGCAGCAACCGCCATTGCGTGGACCAGTGGCAACGGCTCGCCCGCCGTGAAGTAAAGGTCTTCATCGAGGATCCGGCCCGCTTGCGGTTCGTCGATGCAAAGGCCAGCGCCGCTCGTCCGTGGGCCAGATATCCCTCGTCAGATTGCGATCTCATGCTTGCGTTGCGCGCGATGATTTTTGAATCGCGCCAGGGCGCTTGCCTCGCCCGCGAGGAACTCGAGACGGCTTATGACGCCGGCACGAGTGAGGCGCTATCGACGACCGAGTTGGCCCACGTGGTTAGTTGCCGGACGTGTCTCGATACCGTCAACGCGACGCTGGGGTTGCCGTTGCTGGAAGAGCGTTACTCTGCCGAGGACTGTTCGCGTGATGAGCCGCCGCGAGACGCCACCGGTGGCGGCGGCTCGGGTGACGAGCACGTTCCAGTGCCAAAAAAATTCAGGCAGCAGCTTCGTGAGATTCGAGAACACAAGCCGAGCGAATTGAGAATCGCTGTCAACGGCGTGGTGCTGAGTTCGCTGAAAGTCAGTTCGGAGCTGAGCGAGTTTGATCTCAGCCTGGCCTCTGATGAGGCGATACAGTTTATCGAGGTGTTCAGCGAACAGGACGCACAGCTTCTCTTTTTGAGTATTGACGACAGCGCGGCGCCGGTGGACCAGTGGGCCGAGATTGAGCTTAGCGAAGGGCGCACGCTTGAAGTCTGCTTCCGCCTGAATGGTGGGCCGGCGCTTCACGTTGTCTACCACAACCCCGGAGCAAGTGATTTGTTGATGGTGCAATCCGTGATTGAGAGCGTTTTGTCCTCACCCCTCACTATCGTGCCGAAGACTGAGGCGCAAAGCCTTGCCGCGCGCGCGAAAAATTTCTTCGGCGCTTTGGGCGGTGCCTTGCAGCGTCGGGTTGTGACAGAGGAAAGCAGATCCTCGACTGCGATGACGTCGCTCGGTTTGGCGCGGCAACCGGCGCAGGGATTTGGCAGTCGCTCGTGGAGATCGCCGGCGTTGTTAGTCGTGTTGCTGCTGGCGGTGGCCGCGAGTGCCTGGTGGTTACTTAGATCTCCGCTTAAGGCAACGCCGAAGGCCGGCATCTTATTGACGCAGGCGATCAGTGCGGAGACGGATCGAGCGGCGCTCGCGAATCATGTTGCCCACCGCACGATCAATCTCGAGATTCGGCGTTCGAGTGAGGGGGCAATTATATCGCGACAGGCCATCGAGTCGTGGGAGAACTACGATCGACGACAACGTATTCAGCGACTGTATGACGATGGCGGCCGTCTGCTTGCTGTTGCTTCGCAAAACGCAGACGGTAATCGCACTGTCTATCAGCACCATGCGAAAGGCCCGCAATCCCGCGCCGCCGCTCCGGACAACCTCCTGCTCGATCTCGACGACGTCTGGCAACTGACGCCGTTGGCGAAAGATTTCAACGCCATCGTCGCCGACACGGACGCGGTGACAGTGCGGCAGGACGCGACCAGTTATTTGCTGACGTTTGAAAAAGAGAAGGCGGTCGGTGCGAGCAGATTAGTGAAGGCTACGTTGACCTTAGCCAAGTCTGATCTTCATGCGATCGAGCAGACGTTGGTGGTTCAGCGAGCCAACGAAGTCAGGGAATACAAGTTTGCAGAAATCAAATTCGATCTCTTGCGCACGGAAGAGGTGAAGCCAAGCGTGTTCGAGATCGAACCGGAATTGAGAGGAGAGGCTTCGGCCGGCAGCACCGGAGATTCGGGGTTCCGGAAGCTCGTTGCTGGTCCAGCCTCCTCCACGTCGACCTCGGCTTTCGCCTCGTCGGAACTCGAAGTTGACGTTGCATACTTGCTCAATCACGTAAAGGCCGACCGGAATGAGCAAGTCACCCTCACGCGCAGCGCGAGTGGGTCACTGCGCGTTGAGGGGGTAGTTGAGAGTGGTGAACGGCGCGAGGAATTTCTGCGTGCGCTCAGTCCCGTCAGTAATAACCCCGCCGTCACCATACAAATTCAAACCGTTGCCGAAGCAAGCAAAGAATTCGGTCGAGGCCGGACCTCGGTGAGAGAAGCCGACGCGACCGCCAACGCGATCGCCGTCGATGAAGACTTGCGCAGCTACTACGCGAAGCGTGGCTTGGCTGGCGAGGCATTGGACGAGGCCGTGCGGTCTTATTCATCGCGCGTCGTGAACCATGGTTATCGAGCGTTGTTCCATGCCGTCGAATTAAAACGACTCGTGTCGCGCTTTGCCGGCGTGGACATGCGCGCCGTCGCTCCCGACGCGCGCTCGAAGTGGCTCGAGATGATGGCCGAACACGCGAATGGTTACGCGCGTGAGACGGCCGCTTTGCGTCGTGAGCTACAGCCGGTTTTTTTCAGTGAAACCTCCCCGGACGTAAACGAGGATTTTTTGATCGGCAGCGATGTGGATCTGGCTCGTGCCGCGGAGCGCCTGAATCGCCTGGCGGTCGCGGCGAACGATGCAATCGGCCAGGCGTTCACGATTTCCAAACAGAGTTCAGCGGCAGCGTTTAAGTCGTCCCAGTTCAGGCGCAACCTGGAAGCGGCAGCGAGATTGTCCGAACGAATCTCGCAGTATTCCCAGTAGCACGCCGACAGCTCCTCTCGGCCGTGCGTGTCCAGGGCGGGACGAGAGAACTGAAAACCAACACCCGCACCTGTGGCCCAGCAGGTGTGAACTGACAACAGGAGAAGGAGGAGAGTAAATGCCCAGCAGCCCAGAGGTCTGTCCGACTGTCTGTCCTCACGATGAACTGAACCTTAAGGTGTTTAGCTCGCACGCGTCCGCTCGTCTGCACGTGCCCGATCTTCATGGATCATTTTTTTTGCGTCTTCTTCTCGTTGGCTTGTTTCTTGTTTTTGCGAGCGCTGTAGTGGACGTGCCGGTCGCCAGCGCCCAGAGCCCAACCGCGACTCTTACGGGCACAGTGACGGATCAGAATGATGCGGTTATCCCGGGCGTGAACATCGCCGTCATCAGCATCGCCCAGGGCTTTCAGCGCTCCGCCGTGAGCGATGGCGACGGCGCTTTTGTCGTGCCGCTGTTGCCGCCGGGCAACTACACAGTAAAAGCCGAACGGGAAGGTTTTTCTGCCGCCGAAGCACGGGACGTTGTTTTGAATGTCAATGATCGCGTCGCCTTAAGAATACAGTTGAAGGTTGGTGCATTGACTGGCCAAACCGTTGAAGTTGTCGACGGCCCGTCACTAGTTGATGAATCGCCGGCCGTCGGGACGACAGTCGATCGGCAGTTCGTCGCTAATCTGCCGCTGAATGGCAGAAGCTTTCAATCGCTGATTGCGCTTACTCCGGGAGTAGTAACGGTCCCGAGTTCGGTATCCGGCAACATGGGCCAGTTTAGCGTTAACGGCCAACGCCCTAATGCCAACTACTTTACGGTTGATGGAGTCAGCGCGAATACCAGCAACGGCGGAGCTACGGTACCGGGACAGGCCACGAGCGGTACGTTGCCGGCGCTGACAACGTTCGGCGGTACAAATAGCCTGGTTTCGGTGGAGGCAATGCAAGAATTTCAGGTGCAGACCTCTACCTACTCCGCGGAGTATGGTCGTTCTCCCGGTGGTCAGATATCGATCGTCACACGTTCGGGAAGTAACGATTTCCACGGATCGATTTTCGAGTACCTGCGCAACGACAAGCTCGATGCCAACGACTGGTTCGCCAACAGGGCAGGCCAGCCGCGACCTCCTGAACGGCAGAACAGCTTTGGGGGAACCTTGGGTGGCCCAGTGCTGCTGCCTCGTTTCGGTGAAGGTGGGTCTCAACCCTGGTATAACGGAAAAAACAGAACGTTCTTTTTCTTCTCGTATGAAGGCCTAAGGTTACGCAGCCCGAAGTTTGCGGTAACGAATGTTCCGTCGCTTAATTTGCGGCAGACAGCAGCACCGGGCATTCAACCAATCCTGCGGGCCTTTCCGCTTCCCAACGGCCGCATTCTGGCAAACGGCTTCGCTGAGTTTTCAACTGGTTACTCCGATGCCAGCACGCTGAACGCAACGAGTATTCGAATCGATCATTCGATCAACAACCGCTTTACGATATTCGGTCGATACAACCTCGCGCCATCGAGTAGCGAGCGTCGCGACGGGCAGAGCAACCTCGGTACCAACAGCATCACGGACCTGCGGCAGGAAGTCTTTACTGCCGGCGCTACGATGGTCTTTACGCCGGCCGCGACCAATGAGATCCGGTTCAATTACAGCCTCAATCGAGGCAGGTTTCTTGTGCAACAGGATGGTTTCGGCGGGACAGTGCCGGTGCCGCTCGGCGTCTTGTTGCCGCCCCAGTTTGCTCCGCCCGGGAGTCACTGGAATGCCGGTGGAAGTTTCGCCTTGAGCGGCCTCTCGACGGCTTTTTTCCCGCAAGTGATGCTCAATGATGCAGCCTCATCGCAGCGTCAGGTGAATGTCGTTGATACCCTTTCGTTAACTGCCGGGGTGCATCAACTGAAATTCGGGGTTGATTACCGGCGACTGGCCCCGATTCTTTCTCCGCGAGCCTACATTCTCAGTCTCATTTTCCTCTCGGCTGCCGATGTCGCTAACGGTATAGCGCCCGCGGCTCAAGTCGGAGCTGGCGTCGAAACGCGACCTGTCTACAACGAGTTTTCGCTTTTCGGACGCGACGCCTGGAGAGTTTCGAGGCGGCTGACGCTTGACCTGGGTCTGCGCTGGGATGTGAACCCTGCGCCGAGTGAGGCTAATGGCAACGATCCACCGGCCATCGTGGGCCTGGACAACCTTGCAACTTTGGCGCTCGCTCCGGTAGGCACACCGCTGTGGAAGACTACGTACAATAACTTTGCTCCTCGCTTTGGAATTGCCTATCGCTTGTTTGAAACATCGGGTCGTGAGGCGGTTTTGCGCGGTGGCTTCGGCGTCTTTTATGACACGGGGAATTCGCAGGGCTCAGCAGGCTTTGACCGCTTTCCCTTTGTGCCGATCCGTGCTCAAGCCGCTGTGGCTCTTCCTTTGTCTCCTGCTCAGGTTGCGCCACCTGCGTTCACGCGTTCTCCGCGATATGACACTCTCGTTACCTTCGATCCGGAGCTTAAGTTGCCATATACGCTCCAGTGGAATTTTGCGTGGGAGCAGTCACTCGGCCGCGCGCAATCACTGACTGCAACGTATGTGGGTAATGCGGGACGACGACTGCTGGTGCAGCGATCACTCACGCTCACCCCGTTCAATCCAAACTTCACGAGTGTGCGTTTGGTGACTAATGACGCCACCTCGGACTATCACGCATTACAGCTTCAATTTCAGCGGCGCCTGTCGCGTGGGCTGCAAGCACTCGTTTCATACACCTGGTCCAAGGCTATCGACGTCGTATCGTCGGACGTCAACAGCAGTCTCTTGCTTCGTGGACCCGCTGATTTTGATATTCGCCACACTTTTGCCGGCGCCGTTACCTACGACATCCCGGCACTCAAAAGAGAAGGTTTGGCGGGCGCGATTCTGAAGCAATGGTCAATCGATACTCGATTCAATGCGCAAACTGCTTTGCCATTGAATATCACTTCCGGTGTCATTACTGATCCCAATGACGGCACACAGATATCTCGCCGCGTAAACCTGGTCGAAGGCGTACCGGTCTATCTCGAGGATCCAAACGTTCCAGGGGGTCGAGTAATCAATCGAGCGGCGTTCTCAACTCCGCCCACAAACCGGCAGGGCACTTTGGGACGGAACATTATTCGTGGGCTGCCGGCCTGGCAGGTCGATCTGGCGCTGCGGCGCCAATTCGACCTGACCGAGAAACTCTATCTTCAGTTTCGCGCCGAAGCCTTCAATATCTTCAATCATCCCAACTTCGGTACCATCAATACCAATTTGACCGGCACCACCTTTGGCCAAGCAACGAACATGCTCGGAACTCAATTGAGTGGCTTGAACCCTCTGTACCAAATTGGCGGTCCTCGTTCGATGCAGTTTGCAGTTCTGCTCCGATTTTGAATCTTCGTCAATCGAGGTAGCTCTTGATAATCAGACGTATCTCGACTGTTCGCGCTTTCTTGAGCCGGGTACTTTCATGTCTGCTTTTATTTGGCTTGATACGGGTGCCCGTCCAAAACCACGCAGCGAATGCCTTTGGCCAAGGTCAATCCGCGCCGGCCGTCAGCAAGTTTCGCAAGATTGATCGCGAACGATTGATTGCGGCAAAGCTTCAGGGCCAGCGAGAAATAATGGTTCTGCTG
>Ga0247688_1000478_pt1 | contig 11021 bp, 6 predicted proteins | sample CNK29_metaG_FD_182718 | JGI IMG/M metagenome (GOLD analysis project Ga0247688, IMG submission 182718) | Soil microbial communities from Purdue University Martell Research Forest, Indiana, United States - CNK29 | ecosystem: Environmental > Terrestrial > Soil > Temperate forest > Bulk soil | place...
GCAGCAAATCAGCATGATTTTTGCACTCACATTTGGAGTGGGTTTTTAAATGAGGCAACGAATGCTATTTCGAGTGGGTTTTTACGTGAGGCAACAGGCGGGAAGCCAAGGAGGGCATTTCGTAATAGATGCTATTCAGGATTGGATCTGGCGACCGACGATCTTCAATCCGCACACGGCCGTCTACAGGGTCAATCACGGTGGTCCACCCCAACCCCCATTTCAGACCGCGGGTGTTAGCGAGCGGATGCAAATCTGGTGGGTTATGCGGTCCGAGCACAGGCCGAGCCACTCAATTAGCTCTGTCAAGGGAGGCAGTCTCCGCTGAACCGCTGCCAAGCCGCCTATGTTGTATCCACGTCAGTATTGCTGGAGGGTGAGCGCCTAGCTTCCGCATGAGTTCGAATACATCCGGTCGGACCAAAAGATCACAACCTTCTAGCATGAGGTTTTCCTCGTCTACCGAGTCTCCGACCGGACGCACACCCCAACTGCGAAAGACAACGGACGCGCCAGACGCGTCGGTAAGCGCGAGCTGATTTTGCCACGAAGTCGGGCCCTGCAGCTTCAGACGGGCTGCAACAGCGGGCTGTAGCGACAGGATAGGAGTTCTGCCTATTAAATCATTCACCGGATCTAGCCCTACCGCGCAGCCGATGAAGCCGTCCGGCTGTTCAGGAATGAGATCGTAAGGTGCCCACCATGAATCCCCATTTCCCATCGCGAGCGGGATTTCTGTCGGATCGAAGATGCCGGGCATACCGGGGAACTGAACGCCTGCTATCGCTGTTGTGAATCCGTCACAGGAGAACATTCCTGCCTCGCCTACTCGTAGTTGGCTCTCAAAATAACCGCAACGGTACCAGCCGGCATACTCGTTCCCGTCACCCAAGGGGGATACTGCTTCGACACCTTCTCGCTGATCAGATGGGAGCGGTAGCGGCGGGCGCGTAACTCTACTATGCCAGTTGGCAACCTGAAGGTGGACCCGAGGGAGCACCATTGAGCCTACCCGCGAGCGTGCGCCGGCGGTCCACACATCGTCGTGTGAAAGCTGGTCGTCAATACCGTTCAGCACTTCGTGAAATACGCTTTCAAAAAGCTCCTGCTCCCAGAACAGCATCGGCGTCGGCGGGAGTTCTGTGCGCACCCGGCTGTGAGCTGCTTTATACCTAGACTTCGCCCGTTCCTTTATCAACTTATGACCTTCCCACAGATAATCGAACCTGCGGGCGACCAATTGCGGAAAATCCTCCCAAAGTTCGGCCACGCCCTCAACGCGCTCGCCCCAATCAATTAAAAGAATCCCTTCCTGCTTCTCTTCAGTCAGCGGCGACGACATCGCCAATGTGTGCCGCTGGTTCACTGCATGGAGTTCTTCTCCCGCCCGCTCAAGCAGCGTTTCAGCAAGCAACCGAAGACCGAACATATCTGAGCCCGACAAGGATCGGAGTTCGTCGCGCAGTGCGAGTGTCACTGGATATGGATGGGCCTCCGCCTCCACAAGCGCGTGCAAGACGAGCAGGGAAGAACTGATAGGGGTATCTACGCTCAAAAATTCTCTTAGTGGTCGCACAAGCGAGTGAGGGTCTTGCTTGGCGGCGGCCGCTATACCTGCGAGTGCTGTCGTTTTCCTGCGCAACTCCGGATGGCTCACTCTGGCGAGGAGCATCAAGATGAGTGCTTCGCTCAGCGTCCACGTCGTAGTCTCTTCCGGCACATAAATTTCGTGGAAGATGCTGTCATCGTTTTCGTTATCAGGCAGCCGATGCCGGATGACCTCGTAAGCGGCGTGCCAAGTTCGGAACGCTATTTCTGGATCAGGCTCTTGCGCAACGCACAATTCAACGAGGTGGCGTGTGATACCTAGTATGTAGCCGCGGTCATTGAGCAAATGCGCCACTTCGTTTGCCAAGGTCCGGGCGGCATCTGGCTCGGACAAGTCGAACGCCCTTGATGCCCACGGCAAGTGTTCGCGGTCACCGAGAAAGTTCCACCCGCCGTTGCCCCTAGAACTCGCGTAGGCAAGCGCATATGTCACCGAGGACACTCTGGTATAGCCGTAACGCTCAAGACCGGCAGCGAGGTCGGCTAGCGGGGTGGCCCCAATGCCGAAGTAGCTCTCGCGGGAGAAATGACGTATCAGCCGGATCGCCTGCTCCTCATCTCCACGGTCGAGCAACTCTACCAGACGATAGCCGAAAGCATTGACGAAGCGGTCGTCGCTATCCGCAGCCCTCTCGCTGAATGACCGATGACTTAACCTCATGCTCGTCATTAAACGGAGTGGTGAAGCATCAACGGCAAAGACTGGCTCGTCTTTAAACTTAGAGAGCGGATCGGGTTTCTGCGAATAGTCCCGCTCTTTCTCCACGTCCGTACCTATGGAGCGATCGACAACAGGCAGGCGTAAACTCTTCGCTGCGGCAAACGCTTCGACCTTGGCGTAAGCTGCCGGGTTGAAGTGCTCCGAATCACCGTGGATTTGTGCGGCGAGTAAGCGGAGAGCGTGTTCGCCGGTAGTCGTGTTGTGATCGTATAGCCTCGCTATGACCTTCAACCGGGCCTCAGCATCTTCAACCCGTTCATTAAATGGCAGAGTCGCTTCAATGAAAAAGATAAGGAGGGGATCGCCTGAAGCGCGAACATCATCGATCAACTGCTCGGCAGCATCTTCGTGTCGCCAATCGATTACTCCACCGTATTTAACCAACGAGCGGGCGAGCAGCACCACCGCACCGGTAGAATCAACTTTGCCAAGCGCCCCAACCCAATAAGCAGGGGCATGTTTTGTCTCCTTGCCGTCGGTGTGCTCCACCACCGCGTTGACGAGCGGTTGAAGGGCGGCGAGCGCAGAACAGGCACGTGTCTTGTCGAGTTTAGCGAGGGCGGGAGCGCTCTCTATTAACTCGAAAATAGTCGTGTCTTTTCGGAAGCCGTATGCGGAGAGGTGAATTGACGCTGATCGCCATAACTCTCTCGCCTCTGCGACATATCCGCCCGTAGCGAGCGCGCGAACGACGAGCAATTCCAGGCTGGCATGTACGTCGTACAGCTCTCCGCCCTGTTCAATGTAGTCGAGTTGACTCCTCATCGTGCGGACAACGTACTCATTCACCTGGGCATCGGTGATAAATGCCATCAGCACCTCTATAAGCGCCTCAGGCGTTAATGGTCCGCTGGGCGAACGCTGGAGATATGTCGTCGTCCCACGAGAGATTTTTTCGAGGTGCCGGAGCGCCTCGCTCCAAGCTCCTTCATCACGAATCATGCGAAGGCCTCGCGAAATCGTTTCGTGAATAACGCCATGGATACGATACAGATCGCAGGCGCGCGGGGTGCCGACGAAGGGACGGGTGTCGCTGGCGAGATCAGCGAACGCCCTAAGAATGCTGGCTTGTGCCCCGAGTTGGTCGGTAGCGAACTGTGCTTCGGCTCGCACCAGTGAAATGACGAAGCGCAGCCAAGCGCGATACCATCCTATCCCGTTGATCCGACGAGAAATCAAATCAAGTTCCTTCGGACTCGTTACCGCCGCAATCTTGACGCCAGCGACCCACTGCCTCATTGCCTCAGTTTCAAGATGGTAGCGCTCGCCATTCAGAGCAATATCGATGTTGCTCAGATCAGGCAACAGTCGTGCTACCTCGCTTTTGTCGGCCCCGAGGCTGAGGCATTCGGCAAGCAGTTCGATTGATTGGCCCTCGCGGGCGGCACGCGTTGCCGCGTCATTCGCAACTCCATCCAGTCCTGCGCTCGCTAACGCTAGGGAGAGTTCTATTAAGACGACACTTCGCACCTCGTCTACCATCCGCGCCTCGGCAACTATGCGCGAGAGGGTGTCGACTCCGGAGAACTGCACTACCCGCCTGAGCAGAGGACGAAGATATTTGGTGGGTGGGGAATCGAGCTGTTCCAAATATCTCGTCAGACGCCCGAATACCTCTTCGCCGTGTTCAAGACGGAGTATGCCGTGAGCTGCTGCGACAGCGAGCGTTTCCCAATTGCCGTCGGAAGGTGGCGTGGCTTTGCCATGACGCCCGTCGGTTTCTTGGTCTAAATCGAGGTATGTTTGCCACGGTGGGATTTCGCCAGCGTCATCACACAGCGAGCAGAAGATAAGTCCGAGCGACGCTGAGAATGTCGGTCGGCCATCAAGTAACAAGCGATCATTAAGTGCTTTAGCCCCGAAAATCGCAGCGTAAGCGCGACCGAATGACTCAACGTCCAGCAGCTTCTCTTCGAAGCATGTGAAGCACGAACGGAGGAGTTCAGCGCAACGCGCGAGCGCCGCCCAGTCCGTCTCATCCGCGGCGACATAAGTCGCGAGCTTCAGGTTCTCCTCTATCGCCCGCCTTGAATGCCCCGCGTAAACGCTGGAGGATACGAACTGGGCGTCTACTATCTCCAATGCCTCTCTATTGCGTCCGGCTCGCCTCAAGCAAGGAAGCAGGAATCGGTACGCCTTGGCATCCTCGTAGAAACCGCGCAACTTAAGCCACTCGATTACGGGAGCAATAACGTCTGCGACCGCGCCACCGCCCTCTTTGAAGCGCTCGACGATGAAGCGTCGAAAACTCTCATGGTAAATGCGAACACCGCCCTGCGCGGAGAGCTGCGTCAAAACCGGAGATAAGTGTGAGAGTGATGCAGGAATGTGGCGGGTTAGCGCAGGGAAAATGGCTTTCAGGTCTTCCTCGGTAACCCCGAAATCAATCAACCCGAGTAGGTCGGCGACGACATCTGTCGTGTTGCCCTTTTCCAACCCGGCGAGTAGGTATTTGTAGTAACGCGATATTTGACCGTCAATGAGCGGCGCCTCTCGCAGGGCGAATACGGGGTCGAACGCCGCATTAGCAGTGATCCCGGCGAGCGTTTGACGACAAAGGAAGGTCGCGTACAGCGGGTTGCCTTCAGAGCGCTCCAGTAACTGCTCAAGGAATCCATCTACGGTGTCACCAAGCCCTGCGCTTCTGAGAACCGACGCTACGCCCAAGTTGTCGGCCAAGGCCGTAACCTCGTCAAGCTCCCATCCAGACACGACGATTGTATCCGCGCCCATGCGCAACGGATCGAGGTGTGCCCCAGGCTGCGAACCGACGACCAAACGAACGCCGTCTGGCAGGTCGAGAGCGGCCAACTCCTCCACGATATCCACGTCCTCGGGGGACAGGTTTCTTTGTTCTGTGAATACGCGCGAGATGTGATCTACGCCATCGACTATCAGCGTTGCCTCGTCGATAATCCCCTGCTCTACGGCTTTTCTTAACAGCTCTTCAAGTTCCCGCGGCCCGGCGGCGTAAAGAGGGCGGTGAATCTCGCGCAACGCGGGTCGAGCACGTATGAGGTCATAGATCAGATTGGCGAATAGCACGTCTGCGGTGATGCGCCTCTGAACTTGCTGGTCTCCCGGCTCCAAGTAGCAGTAGTGGCGTGCGATCACTCGCCCTTCTGCTTCAAGGGCGTCGGCGAAGTCAGTCAGCGCCCACGACTTGCCTGAGCCCGGCGCGCCGACGAGTATCGTGCGCTGGTGACCTAGACTATCGCGTAAGGCATCATGCAGTGCGGGGCGTTTGACCTCTACCGTTTTTATGACCGGAAACTCTTGCGCCACGCGACCGAAGTCCTTGCGAAGCTGAATTTCGGCTTCGATCTCGGACGGCGTGAGCATCTGCATGCGGGCCCTTGCACGCGCCGCCAACTGCATCAATTGGGTCGCAACGTCGACCGGATTCCTCGTGTGGTTCGGATATCGTCCTATGCCTATCGTGTCTGCGAGCAGGTCAAGTAGAAGTCGTTCGAGTTCGTCCGGTGCCGCGGGGTTGGTAGATGCGGGAGGGCAACCGAGTTCTATGATGAATCGGGCCGCGAAGTCTTGGAAGTCCTGCCGCGTAATGTCAGTTGCGTTCCTCAACCGCCGCCATGTCGGTGGTAAAGCTTCGGGCCAAATCAAGTCCGCGCGCAGACGGTAGGTCTTCGTTGAGTAGCCCTCGAATGTGGGTTCGGCCGCGATAGGTTCGAGTAAGCTTGCGAACTCCGCGTCCGAGGGCTCTCCCCAGGTCGCGCATAACCGGTACTCATCCACCGCTTGGTCGCCCGCGTCGCGGTAACACCTGACCAAGCTATCTATCTCTAAGTCCCGATAGGTAGTGGTCAAGTCTCGCAGTTCGAAGGCCAGTCCCGCGTTCTCGCTAGACTTGATTTGTTTTCGCGTAAGCCGCGATCCGCTTCGCACGGATATGTCGTCGAAACGATCATCAGCCACGGTCTCTTTACAATCAACGGTGACCGCGTCGTACTTACGCGCAAGTGCTGACGCGAGGTGGTAAGCCGTCACTAAATCTTGGTAGTTGTAACCCCGATGGGCTGGTCCGAGACTCAATCTAAAACTTCTCCTCAACTTCGTGGCATGTTCTGGCAGACACACGAAAAATTATAGCTTCCGAAGGGTCTGAGAATCGTCCGGGAAAGGAACCCGCGGGGTATGTTAATCATCACAGGATAGGTACGTCGTTTCGAATAAACCCGGTGGGAATAGTTTGAGGCGTCGACCGTCTGTTCTAGTTTGAGGTCGCGGCCGATCCAGATCTAGGATCTCTTATACTCTTAATCAAAGCCAGACACCAATGCGGAGAGAGATACCTGCGGAGAGAGATACCTAGTTAGTCTTCGTCGCGCATCCACAAGATGAACTCATACGTCGGCCCTCCTATTTGGTGTATAACACGTCTGCTTTCAGACGTACGGGCTTTAATGGTCCATACCTCAACCCCACTTTGGAAGACCCGCACAAATGAAGAAGCAAAGCACGAGGTGCTGCGCACCTGATTAAGAGAGACACGTCACCCCTTCAGGTGCACACGCACGCAAACATTTTGCTTGCAAATGTAGACAGTGGCAAAGGAAGAACTTACGGGGACGTGCTTGCAAGCGCAAGCAATTTGTTTGCATATGCTGGCATGGCACTTGTAGCGCCGACAGCATAAGTTTTGCTGAAAGGCACGTCCATAATGCGACCCGAAAAAGAAAGAACAATCTCCTATCGGATTACCGAAGAAGAGTGGAACGAGATCAAAAAACGAGCGGCAACGGAACGAGAAAGTCCGCACCAATGGGCTCGCTCTGCGCTGTTAGAAAAGCTCAACCGCAACGATGAATTGACGCGCGGGGACCGCTTTTTGTTCCTTCATTTAGTACGCGCACAGTACCTCATAACCCAAGGATTTCAGATGCTCGCTGACGATAGTTTGACGAGCGAAGAATGGAAAAGGCTGCGAGTCGATGCGAAGCACAAAGTGTCCGAGCTGGCCGACTCGGCACTTGCGAGCTACGCCAGAAAAGGCGCTGAGAGAGTCTCAATTGCGGCGCCAACGAAGACGCAAAACAGCGCTAGCGAATGGAACAACAGGTGAGCAACAACGGGGACGTCACTGAAGAAGAAACGAATTGCATTAGAGACTTTCATCGGTGCGTTGAACCTTCGCGATCCTGGGAGTCATCGTTGTGGGTTGGGCAGGACTCGTCAGTATTGTAACCGACAAAACAAGATAGCTGTCGTCGTTTTGGGCGGCATCTCGTCAGTAGATCCAATTGATAATTTTCTGCCAGGTGTGACGAACGTAAGGACGGAAATAACGACACGAATGAATGCTGCTCGAGTGGCGATTCTTGACCGGACACCTATCGGATCTTGTGGGTGACTGAGAGCCTCGGGAGCTGCCCCCAGGCTCTCAGTTTGGTTATGGTTTTAGAAATCATGGCTGCCGTCGATAGGAACGGCGGCCAACCTCGGAACGCATCACGATGCCAGCGTATTTCTGGGTAACGACTGACCTTCAATCTCCGCAATCTGAGCGTCAATCCTTTCATATACATGCAACTCTCCGCAGTGACTGAACGCGACATGCTTCGCTCTGTTTGCAAATACTTCTGGATCCGTTGAGCTTTCAAGGGTCTCCATCAGTATGAAGAGGGCTGCCGTAGGTTCATCACCGGCCCGACAAATTATCTCTGTCACAGCCTCGACCTTTCTCAGACTGAAGTCGTCTTCGTTGGGTACGGGTGCTCGCAAGGATTCGAATGTATCCGCGATGTTTTCGCCTGTCTCGGCACGACTGACGAATTCTGCGAGGCACGGGTCATTCAATTCCAAAGCGGGACGGATAATGGTCCGCCACTGTGGATCGATCGTTCTGTCGTTTATGACTGATTGAGCGCGACGTCTAAGAGCATCGCTCGTCGTGACACTGGTTGTTTCGGTTACGTGAGGTGTTTCTTCGCGCACTGTTACGCTACTATGACTAGCCATATCGTCATCCTTTCGATGGAAGGTTGATGGTTAGGGCCGGCTTTGTGTTCCTGCACAAGTCGGTCCGCTTCTTTTTGAGGGGTGATGCACTATAGCACAATCTTGATCGTTCAAGTCGTATAAAAAGACGCTCGCTCACTTGCGTCTTCTTCTGTGATCATCGCGTCCTGTTCTTGAACCAGCATAGACCTCGCCGTGTTCCCCAGTATGGACGATTGTGCCACGAGAGCCCGTCCGCACAAGTCTCCGCTTCGCGTCGACTGCTGCGCTTCGCTCCGCCCCTTCGGGTGTGCGTTCGGGCACCCACTCGTGTCCCAATGTCCATACGGGGGAACCACTATTTTTAAACCAAAAACCTACAGTCCAAGGATCGCCACACCTCACCATGCTGTGCGTGCTTTTTGGCTATATCCCCTCTGAACTGGCATCGGCTTTGCACATACCGACTCAATATTGTTTGGTCCAATAGAGCAGACGGTAAATGCGCCGCCCTATTGGACCGCTGCGATAAAGCGAGTTCCTATTCATGACAGCAGCAGGAAGGATTGCCGAGGGTGTTGTAAGTTACACACACCTGTTGTGAATTACATACACGGGTTGTGCTGGACCTGTTAGCCAGCATGAAAACGCGAACCATTCCTCGCTCTCAATCGTGGAATTCAAGATAGCCTTCGTAACTGAGTACCGCTTCTTAAGCGTTTGAGGTTTTAGCAATGAGTACGAATCACGTAAGCACTAACAACGCGCAGCCGATATTTCTTAACGTAAAAGAGCTTTCGGAGTTGTTGAGAATCAAGACCAGAACTATCTACGAAATGGTCAGTCAAGGACGAATTCCATATCGCAAGGCAGGCGACAGGACCATCTTCTTGCTTGACGAAATTTTGGAATGGACACGACCAAATGAGAAGCGATAGGATGCCGCCGTTCCTCAAACGGGCTGCGATCCGCAGAGAGGAATAAACCAATGTCAGTTTACAAGAGGGGAAGCAAATGGTACTTCGACTTCTGGGTCAACGGTAAGCGTTATCGCGGTTCGATTCCAGAAGCCCGCGTTAAGGCCCACGCCGAACGCGCCGAGAATGCAATCCGAGATCAAGTGTATGAAGGAAGGTATGGGAAAAAGAAAGCAGCCGCTCCATTGCTGCGCGATTTCGTCATCAATACTTTCCTGCCGTGGTCTCGCGCTAACAAGCGAACTTGGCGAGAAGATGTCTACCGCTCTCAAAGCATAATTGCTTTCTTTGGGAAGCAGCGGTTGGACGAAATCTCGTCGGCTCAAATCGAGAAATTCAAGATGAAGCGACAGCAAACGCCGACTAAGAATGGTTCCGAAAGGCGACCCGCTACCGTTAATCGTGAACTCGAAAATCTTTCGCGCATGTTCACCTTAGCGATTGATATGGGATTAGTTCAGACAAATCCTTGTCAAAAGGTTCAATCGTTAAGCGAGGACAATGAGCGCAACCGCTATTTGAGCGACGCCGAAGAAAGACGATTGCTTGACGTACTTCAGGGACGACGAAAGCACCTTCGTTCGATTGTATTGATTGACTTGCAGACCGGCTTACGCAAGCGAGAGCTTCTTAGCTTGCGCTGGCAAAACGTCGATTTCGAACGCGATGTAATTCACGTAATGAACTCGCGCCGAGAACGAACCAAGTCAGGCAGGGGCCGTTCTGTGCCACTCACATCGATCGCGCGCGAAGAACTTTTGGCGTTACACAAGGAGTCAGGCTGGAGCGAGTATGTTTTCGTCAACAGCAAGACGTTTAAGCCGTTGACGGACGTTAAGAAAGCATTTACCTCTGCTCTGCGTAAAGCTGGAATCGAAGATTTTCATTTCCACGATCTACGCCACACTTGCGCGACGAGGCTTGGTGATCGTGGGGCCAGCGCTTTCGAAATCGCTCAAATCATGGGATGGTCAGACATTCGCATGGCAATGCGCTACACGCACGCTACAGGTGACGGCATTCGCCGTGCGATGCAGTTACTAACTGGAGTGGGGAACGGTAAGGTTGTGCAGCTTGAAAACTGGACCGTCACAAAAGTCCCCACAGTAAACGGGAACGGGCAGCACGCGCTGCCCGTAAGTGCTTGAAATTAATGGTCGGGGCGAGAGGATTCGAACCTCCGACCTCACGGTCCCGAATGAAGGGAAGTAGGAAAAGTTAACTGTTGATTTTGAATCGAGTTGCAGCCACGAGCAAAATCAAGGGTTTTTGCAGTTGGTGACATCCGTTCCCATCCGTTACCGTCGGTTTTCATTTATTCCTGCCACAATTCTGCCACAACGATTTTGCGCACTTCTTCATACTAAAAATAATCGGTCGACCGACGATTCAACATTCATGCGTGGTACACACTTCACGACTCACGCGTGACGGGCGGTCACCATTCCAGGTCAGTCGTGATTGTTACTATGATCGGCAGATTGTTGAAAATCCCGTCCATGCCACAAATTTGCCACAAGGAATTTTGGCTATCCCGTTGCTAGGAGTGAGGGCGTCACTTAGACCAGCGCGTCATTCCGCGAACAACGCTAAAGTACATTGGCGACCGCCCCTCACGTTCCACCCGTGAAGGGCGGACCAAATTCCACTATGAGAACTGCAAGCGAGCTAATCGAAATGGTAAGCTGACGTGGCAAATGACTTGATGAAATAGCCAGGAGTAACATTGGATCCAATATCAGAACCGGACATAGAAG
>Ga0247688_1000480_pt1 | contig 10993 bp, 9 predicted proteins | sample CNK29_metaG_FD_182718 | JGI IMG/M metagenome (GOLD analysis project Ga0247688, IMG submission 182718) | Soil microbial communities from Purdue University Martell Research Forest, Indiana, United States - CNK29 | ecosystem: Environmental > Terrestrial > Soil > Temperate forest > Bulk soil | place...
CCGTTAGCACGCACGTCGACAATCAACGCTTCCTTGTTCAGTTGCGGGTAGTACCACTTGATAAACTCGCGGATCCCCGCCGCGCCCATGTCCGGCACGTGCAGATAGCCAACGCGCCCGTTCGTCTCTTTCGCCACCTGTTCCCGATTGTGATCGACCCAATCGAGATAGATCAGGTTTTGCTCGTCAGTGACGGGACGATAAGAAACAGTGCGCGCGCCCTGCATCGTCGGCGCTTTGTTGAGCGTAAGCTGGACCGGATTGTCGGCCTTATTGCGCAGCAGGCGATACGGATCGTCGGTCGGCTTCAACTCTTCGCCGTCGATCGCCAGCACGTAATCGCCGACGGAGGCGTTCACTCCCACTTCCGTCAACGGCGAGCGATAAATGTCTTCCTGATTTTCGCCGCCGAAGATCTTCGAGATGCGATAACGGCCCGCTTGCTTGTCCAACTCAAAACGCGCGCCCGGCAAGCCGTAACGCGGCCGCGGCGGAATCTGAAAATCACCGCCTTCAATGTAAGCGTGCTGGACCACGAGTTCGGAGATCATCTCGCTGATCACGTAGTTCAAATCCGAACGATGCGAGACGTACTTCAACAGCGGCTTGTACTGGTCGCGCAGCGCCACCCAATCGTAGCCGTGCATGTTCGGCACATAGAACCAGTCGCGATAGCGACGCCAGACTTCGTTGAAAATCTGGGCCCACTCTTCACTCGGCACGCGATCGACGTAGAGTCCCGCGGTCGAAACCGCTTTGCGCGTACGCTCGCCGGCCGGCGTCGCATCGTAAAGACTGAAACCCTGCGCCTGCGCGACCAACACCTTCGAACCATCTTCCGAAAGCGTGTAACCGCGCGCGTCTTCGACGAGCGTAGTTTCCTTCCGGTCCTTAATCGCATAAATGCGCAACGACGTCGGGCGATCGCTTTGGCGCCCGTAATAACCGGCGCCGGTCACGAGATAGATCAGGTGGCCGGTCTTGGCACTGAGCCCAGCGTAGTTGTCTGCCTGCAGCGGCACGCGCGCGACGCGATTAGCGAGACCGTCGAAATCGATCGTCATCGTTGCGGGTGGTTTCGGCTCCGCGGCTTCCGATTTCTGCTCCGCGGACGTCTCGGCCGGTTTTTCTTCCGGTGACGGAGACGCTGCCGGTTTTTCTTCCGCACTCTTTCCCACCGTCACTTCATCGCTCTCCGGCGGAAACGGATGCTTCACGTCTTTGCGCAACGCCAGCGCATAAATGTAAGTCGGGCGATTGGTAGCGAAATTGAATTCAATGTCTGAAATTTGCGGCGCGTATTCGCGGTCGCTCAGGTAGTAAAGATAGTTGCCCTGCGGATCCCACGCGGGATTGTAGGAATTGAACGACTGATCAGTTATGCGATGCACCTGGCCGTCCGCCGCGTTCCAGATCTGGACCGAGGAAAACTGATTCTGGTTGGCCAGCGTGAACGCGAGGAAGTTGCTGCGCGGCGACCAGGTGTAATCGCGAATCTGCCCGCGCTTTGAGTCAGCGATCTCCGTCAACTTGCGATCGGCCATCGTCAACACATAAAGCTTGCCGTCTTTGTCGCTGAACGCGATCCGCTTGCCGTCCGGCGCCCAGTCGGGCGCGAAACGCATCGCGCTGCCGCCATGTGTTAATTGCTCCGCAGGTTTCGAACCATCCTGCGCGACCACGTACAGTTCTTCTTCACCGCTCGCGTCAGAGATGTAAGCGATCTGCGAACCGTCCGGCGACCAACTGGCCCACTTGTCGTGCGCGCCTGACGAGTCCGTCAGATTTCGCGTCGGGCCTTTTTCAATCGGCAACGTGAAGACGTCGCCCCGCGCGACAAACACTGCGCGTTCACCTTTCGGGCTCAAGCCGATCGACTCGATCAGGTTCGCAGCCGACACGCGGCTCGGACGCCGCGCGTTTCCTTCATCGGGAACGTTGATCGAGATCTTCGTGCTCTTTCTGGTGCGCGCGTCGAGCACTTGCAGCTCGCCGTCCATCTCGTAAACGATCTGGTTCTCGTTGTCAGAACTGGGCCAACGCACGTCCCACTGACTGCTGCTCGTTACTTGCGCCGTCTTGCCGTTTGAGACGGTGTACGCGTAGAGATTGAAATGACCGTCGCGATCGGAGTTGAAGAAGATCGTGTCGCCGAGCCACATCGCGTCGCGCGTCGGGCGCGGGCCTTCGGTGATTCGTTTCGCGGAGTTGTTCTTCGTGTCGAAGATATAAAGCTGGTTGGCTTGGCCGCCGCCGTAGCGTTTTTCCGATCTGAAATCGCGCGACTGCGGCGAGTAGACGATCTCGTTTCCGTTCGGCGAGTAATCTCCCGAACCCGCGGTCGGCATCGGCAACGCTTCCGCCGGGCCACCGTCGATCGAAACTGAATAGAGCCGCGCAATCGGCAACGACCATGAATCGCGCAGCGAGCGGAAGAAGATCCGCTTCCCGTCGCGGCTCCAGCCGAACACCTGGTTGTCCCAACCCCAACGCGGCGCGAGTGGTCCCTTCGCGGGATAGAACGTGAGCTGGCGCGGATCGCCGCCGGTGCTCGGAATCACGTAGACCTGTTCGTCGCCGTCGTATTGGCCGGTGAACGCGATCCACTTTCCGTCCGGCGAGAATTTGCCAAACACTTCCATGCCGGGATGCGAGGTCAGGTGCGTCGCAGTACCGCCGGCCGAAGGCGCGGTCCAAAGGTCGCCGCCGTAAGTAAACACGACGCGGTCGCCCTGAATATCAGGGAACCGCAGCAACTTCGTTTGTGCCTGAACGTGGGAGCCGAAAAGAATTAGCAGGGCGATGCCGAGGAAAGAAAAATATTTCTTGGTTATCAAATGCGGGTTACCTCCGATTCTTGAACGCGTCATTCAATTCTGTGTGTCTACTGGTTAACACCACCGGGCGGCCATCTATGAACAAATAGCGTATGTGAGTGCGAATTTCTAACAGGTCGCCGTCCGTAATGACGAGATTCGCCATCTTTCCCGCCTCGATCGAGCCCAGGCGGTCGGCAACGTTCATGATTTGCGCCGGATAAAGCGTCACTGACTTCAGCGCTTCGGCCTTCGAGAGCCCGTAAGCCGAAGCCATGCCCGCGTACATGGGAAGATTTCTTACTTCAGCGCCCGCATCGCCGGTGGAGATGCAGAAACGCACGCCCGCTTGCTGAAGTTTCGCCGGGTTTTCATAAAGCGTGTCGTAGGAGTCGTCTTCACGAAGCGGCAACGAGAACACGCCGGTCAGGATCACAGGGACGTTTTTGTCTTTCAGCAGACTCGCGACTTTCCACGCATCGTCGCCGCCGAGAATGATTGGCTTGAGTTTCATCTCTTCGGCAAATCGGATGGCGCCGCGAATTTCGGCTTCGCGATCCGCGCGAAACATCACCGGCTGCTCGCCGCGCACATAAGGCACGAGCGCTTCGAGCACGACGTTGCGATCCGGCCGCGGCAACGACTTGTCTTTCGCGTAAGCGTCTTGCGCGCGTCCGTATGCGTCTGCGTCGCGCAACATCTTTCGCAGCCGATCAAGCTCGCGCGCGTTTGCGTCGAGCCTTTCGGAAAGATTGTCCGGCGTCTGCTGGGAACCACCAAACTCGCCGCCGCGACCGCCCGTTACGCGCGGGTAGTTGATCACGAGTGCGGCGTAAGGAACGACGGCCATCTCTTTCGGCGACGTGCCGAGCAGATTGATCAGTGCGGCCTGGCCGGAGATCAAGCCACCAGCCGGCGCGGTCACGGTGTTCGTAATCCCTTCGACTCGCGTCACCGCGATGTGCGCGCTGTGCGGGTTCACCGCGATGATGGCTTTGGCGTTGGGATTGAAATCGCCGACTTCGGAAAGATCGACCGTGCCGTTCGCGCCCTGCGGAACTTCGACGAGGCCCATGTTCGTGCCCGCGTCGATCATGCCGGGATAAACGGACAAGCCGCGCCCGTCGATCGTTTGCGCGCCCGCGGGCACGTTCACTGAAGCGCCGACGGCTTCGATCTTGCCATCGCGAATTACGACCGTGCCGTTATCGATGTCTGGGCCACTGACGGTGACGATGCGCGCGTTGCGAATCGCAAAGACACCGCGCGGCGGCAGCACGCCGTCTTGTGCTGTGACAGAACCGATCTGCTGGGCCAGGACTGTTTGACCACAGATGACACAGATAGAAATCGCAATCAGGAGGTTTGCGAGTTTAGCTAACAGGTTCACGGCATGTCTCCTTCGATCGTGTCGTCTTCATGTGATGGGCGGCGGCGGCGCGGCGCTTGTGGCGACGAACCTTGCGCCGCGGGCTTGTTTGGATCGGCCTGTTCGAGAGCCGCGCGCTCTTTCGCGAGATCGGCGCGCTTTGCGAGATCCTGTTGGCGATCGAAGAACACCGTGCCGTCGACAAACGTCGTATCGACGCGCGAGTAAACGCTGAACGGATGCCCGTTCCAGATAGCGACGTCCGCGTCTTTGCCGACTTCGAGCGAACCGACGCGATCCTGAATGCCGAGTTGAATTGCCGGATTGATCGTGATCAGGCGGAGCGCCTGTTCTTCAGTAAGGTCGCCCCAGTGCATCGCTTTCGCGGCTTCGATATTCAAACGCCGCGCGCGCTCATCGGAATCGGAGTTCATCGAAACAACCACGCCCGCGCGCGTCATGATCGCGGCGTCGTAAGGAATCGCGTCGTAAGCCTCGATCTTGTAGCCCCACGAGTCGGCGAAGATCGAAGCGCCGGCGCCGTGAGCGGCGATTTCTTTCGCGACCTTGTAGCCTTCGAGCACGTGCTGCAGCGTCTTGATCTTGAAACCAAACTCGTCGGCCAGATTCAACAGCATCAGGATCTCGCTCGCGACATAGCAGTGCGCGTGAACGTAACGCTTGCCTTCGAGAACTTCGACCAACGGCTCGAGTTGCAGATCGCGTTTCGGCGGCAGCAGGTTCTTGTCTTTGCCCACGTTCGCGCGATACTCGTCCCACGCTCGCTTGTAATCGCGCGCGCGGGCGAACGCGTCGCGAATCGTTTCTTCAACGCCCATGCGCGTGCTGGGATAACGGCGCTGCACGCCGGGCTGATTCGGGCGGCTCGACTGCTTCACGTTTTCGCCGAGCGCGAACTTGATTCCCGGCATCGCGCCCGGAAACAGAAACTCACTCGCCGGCCGGCCATACTTGATCTTCACGACGGTGTTCAAGCCGCCGATCGGATTCGCCGAGCCGTGCAACAGGTTCAACGTCGTCACGCCGCCGGCCAACTCGCGATAAAGATCGACGTCGGTCACGTTCATCACGTCCTGTGTATGGACCATTGACGTGACGGAGAGCGTGCCTTCGTTGATGGTGTCGAGCATCGAGTGGGAGTGGCAATCGATGATGCCGGGCATGACGTACTTGCCGGTGCCGTCGATGACGCGCGCGTTGGCGGAAGCTTTGAGGTTCTTGCCGATGGCGGCGATCTTGCCGTCGCGCAACAGCACGTCGGTGTTCTGCAGCGTGCCGTGCGTGATCGTGAGCACGGTAGCGTTTTTGATCAGAGTTTCCGGTGACGTTTGGGCGTCGGCCACAGATCCAACGAATGCCAGCACCAGGATCAGAAAGATTTTTTTCATATCTGTGTTTCCTTAGTTTGGACGTGCTCTACTGCCACTGAACGACCCAGGCGACATGCCGACGACGTTAACCGTCCCGTGCATCTGCTCGCCGGAGACGGTTCCGGTAAAGGTCGCCTCTTTCGTTTGCCCTTCAATCTCGACCGGAACCGTAAACTTGACTTCACCCGCCGCAGTTGTCGATGCGTTTGCGATCTCACCAGCGCCGAGCGGACCCGAGATCGAACCAGTAACTCGCTCGCCTTCCTGTTGCAGATTCAACGTAGCGTTCTTCTCGCCCTGGCCCAGGTTGACGGTGAGGTTCCACGTTCCATTCAACGTGTTGCGAGTGCCTCCGCCACCGCCGCCCGGAACCGGCCGCAGATCAACCGGACGGCCGTCAATAAACATCTGGACGACGCGCGTATTGCGATCGAAAAGCTCTCCGCGCGTAATCGTCAGGTTTGCGATCTTGCCGGTTTCGACCGAACCGAGCTGGTTCTCGACGCCGAAGATCGTCGCGGGCCAGAGCGTAACGCCTTCAACGCATCAGGCGCCGCCAACCCGTTTTCGATCACTCGTCCGGCATTGACCAGCAAATCGGAAATATTCCCGAGCGAGCCTGACTCAAACGCGAAACGAACTCCCGCTTTCACCAGCTTGCCCGCTGTCTCCTGCGCTGCAACTCGCTCGCGCAGCACGCGCATCGGTTCAGGATCAGCTTCCGGCAGCGCCGCCGTCGTGCGCCGCGGCAGATTCAACGACAACAAAACCGGCACGTTCTGTTTCGCCAAACGATCCGCGACGCGATCGGATTCGCGGCCACCGGCGATGATCAGGCGCAACTTGAATTCATTCGCGAGATCGAGCGCGCGCGTGATCTCGCGTTCGCTGTTGGCCAGCATCACGACCGGCATGCGGCCTTCAATCACCGGCACCAACGCTGCGAGTGAACGATCCACTTCCGGCCGGCGCATGCCGCGCGGTGAACGCTCGTACATCTGCATCGAGTCGCGATAACGCTGCGCGTCGAGCATCATCTGCCGCAACGTTGCAAACACGCCCAGCAGCGAACCCGGATAAGTGCCACGCAGCGGCGTGAAGCCGACGTGCATCGCGACCGGCGAACGCACAATCATCTCCTGCGGACTGTCGCCCGCGAGATTGATCAGCGCCGATTGGCCCATCCAGATGCCGGTGCGGGGTGTCGCCAGCGCGGTGGTGATGCCTGCGTTGCGCGACGATTCGAGTTCTGCGCCGCCCGGACGAATCACGTCTTCAACCATCACTTCGGGCTGCAAACCTGGCGGCTGCGTCGAGTTTGGGCCACCGGGACTCGGCCGCGCTTGCGCCGCGAAACCACCGCCGCCACCACCACCGCCGCCTCCCGGAGACGGCGCGGGCGCGGGTTCAGGGAGCGCAAGGTTCGTGTACGAGTCGATCAATCCCGGATAGACGGTCAGGCCGGTGCCGTCGATGACACGCGCATCAGGCGGCGCCGCAACGTTCGCACCGACCGCGCCGATCAGGCCGTTGCGAACCACCACCGTGCCGCGATCGATCGTCGGTCCCGAGACGGTGACGATGCGGGCGTTGGTGATCGCGTAGGTGTCGAGCGCGACGCTGCGTTGTGCTCCGGTGAGTGCAACGAAAAGGATTGAAACGAAAGAGATTGTGAAAAAGGCGACAACAAGCGGACGGACTTTTGGCATAGGTAACCAAATCCCAATTAGTTTTAGTTGCGAAAGCAGGAAAGAGAGGCAGAGCTTAGCGTAAAAACCGCCAGTTAGGGAAGCGCCCCTGGCGGTTTTTATCTTTGGACCTTTGTACTTTGAACTTTGTGCCCAGCGCTCAGTAACAAAACAACAAAGCGCCAAGCACAAAGCTCCAAGTTTCAACTACTGGTTCGCGTTTCGGTTGCCGTTCCGGTTTGCGTTCGCGTTGTGATTGGCGTTGTGGTTCGCGTTCGTGTTCGCGATATTGGCGTTCGTATTGGCCGCAACTTTCAACTCGTTCTTGACCGATTTCACGCCGTCCACAGCCTTCGCCACCTGATCGGCTTTCGTTCTTTGCGCTGCACTCGCCACTGTGCCCGTCAGCGTGACAACGGAATTGTCGACGTCGACGTTGATCGTCGAATCGCGCAGATCGTCCGCGGCTGCGAGGTCGAATCTCGTCTTCACCCAGAGCCAGCCATCGTTCACGCCCGTTCCGATCGTGCGGCCGGACCCTTTCGCTTCACGCTGATACCGCTCCTTGTTGCGTTCATACTCTTCGCGCGTCAGTTCGCGGTTCGTGTTCGTATTCGCGACCGGCGTCGGCGTGTGTTCGACATTGGCGTTCAAATTAGCATTCGCGTTGGTATTGGCGGTCTCATTCCGGTTAGCACTGTTGTTACAAGCGGGAAGCAAGATCGAAAGCGCAGCGACAGCGATGAGTCCTGTAAGACGTTTCATTTTAAGACAGTCCTCCTTGTTGACCATACTCAATCAGTAAAGGGGGTTAAGACAATTGGCGGGCGGGTCGGGGAAACTTGTTGAGGTAGCAAGTGTCGGGCCGAACTTCAACCACGGATTACATAGATCACCACTTCACGCTTCCTTCTTTCGTGGTATCGATCTCCGCGAGGTTGGGGGTTTCGCCAAACAGAAAGCCTTTGATGTTGTCGAACAAAAACGTCTGCGCATCGGGGTTCGTCAGATCCAAACCATAGTGATTGATGATCTGCGTCTGCTTCTGCAACCAGGCACTCCAGCACGGTTGGCAAATCTCCGCGGCAATGCGTCGCCCGAGTTCATTCGGAAACGGCGCGAACGCCAACGCCGGACGCTTCTCGCCACAATGTGTGCACTTGATAGTTTCAGCCACTGACTTTTCCTCCCTGCGCTTCGTGGATAGCCGAAATTATAACGTCATCCTTCGGCTTCAGCAGCCCCAGCGGCCGCACGTCCTTGTAACGAAGTCGTCCTTCAGCATCGATCACAAAAACCGAGCGCGCCACCTTGCCGGGAATCAGCGAGCGCGCGCCATAAAGCTGCGACACTTTTCCATCGGTGTCAGAAAGCAAACGCAACGGCAGCTCGTGATGCTCCGAAAACTTGCGATGCGAATCGACCGAGTCCGTTGAGAGCCCGACAACCTCCGCGCCCGTCGCGCGATAGTCGTCCCAACGATCGCGCACGGAACACATCTGTCGCGTGCAAATCGGTGTTTCATCGCCCGGGTAAAACAGCAAGACGACGACCGTGCCGCGTTGATCCGCGAGGCGCCATTCGTTGCCGTCGCCATCCTTCAACATGAAATCGGGCGCCGGTTCGTTGAGGTTTAAGTTGTTGCTCATGCGATCAGGTCGGCCAGGATCTGCAACGCTTCCTGAACCTCTTCATCCGTGTTGAAGAAATGCGGCGAGATGCGCAAGCCGGCGCCGGGACGCCAGTCGACAAACACGCGCCGCTCGGCGAGCTGTTCGGAGACCGCTTTGGCATTCTCGACGCCGATCATCACCGAACCGCCGCGCCGTTCGGCTTCGGGCGGCGTATTGATGGTCCAGCCGTGCTCGTGGGCGAAATCGATCATCAACCCGGTTCGGCGTTGCGACTCAGCCGCGATCTTGTCGAGCCCGACTGATTCGATCATGTCGAGGCCCGGAATCGCGGAGTACAACGCCGGAATGCTCGGCGTGCCTTGCGCGAAGCGGCGCACCGAGCGCGCGTAACGCATCGGCGCTGACGCAAACTCAAACGGCGCATCGTGTGCGACCCAGCCGGTGAGACGCGGCCGCAGATCTTTTTGTAGTTCCGGCCGGACGTACAAGTAACCGCACGACGGGCCACCGCAGAGCCATTTGATCGTGCCGCCGATCAGAAAATCGACTTGCCAGCCGGCCGCGTACAAAGGCACGACGCCGGCCGATTGATAGACGTCCAGCAGTACGAGTGCACCGCGCGCGTGTGCGCGTTCGATAATCGCGGGCGCGTCGATGCGATACGAGCTGCGATATGACGTGTGGGCCAACGCGACGAGGCACGTCTCGTCGTCGATCGCGTCGAGTATTTTTTCCAGCGGCACCGTGATGCCGTCAGGCGACTGCACGACTTCCACGTGCGCGCCCATCTGGCGTTGCGCGTCCCAAATGTATTCCATCGACGGAAAGTCGAGCGCGGTCGTGACGACTTTGTTTCGCCGGCCGCTGTTGAAGTCGAAACAGGAAGCCACTGTCGCGAGTGCGATGGAGGCGTTTGGCTCGATCTGCACGGAGCCGGGCGCGCCGCCGAGAATGCGGGCAAAGCGATCGCCGACGCGTTGCGAGAGTTCCCACCAGCTCGTGGCCCACGCGTCTTCGCTCGTGTGAAATTCCCACGCATCGCAATAAGCCAGCATCGAATCGCGCGCAGCGCGCGGCACTGGCCCGAGGCTGTGGCTAAGCAGGTGAATGCCCGAGGCCAGCGTGGGAAATTGATCTCGATGTCGACTGAAGGCCATTGTTTATTGCCGATTTTCGATTGCCGATTTTAACCTTTTCCGATCGTCGATTTTGAGCCTTGCCGGTCACAGCGTTAAATCGGCAATCGGCAATTGGAAATCGGCAATCACTTATACTTCATCAGCGTCTTTTCGAGACCGACAGGATCTTTCATTAAACCTTCGAGCACGCCTTTCGCTTCGTCGCCGATCGGTGGATCGTGTCGTTCCTCGCGAATCGCGGCGAGAATTTCAGCGGCGACGAATTGCTGCGTCAACTTCGGGACGTTGGCGCCGCGACTCATGTCGGAATCGAACGTCGTGGGCATCACGGTGATCACGCGCACGCCGTCGTCCGCGAGATGCGCGCGCAACGCCTGGCCCAACGACAGCAACGCCGCTTTCGTGGCGCAATAGGTGCCGACGATCGGCAGGTTTACTTTCCCGTACGCGGTCGCGATGTTCACGATCATGCCGTCGCGCTGCGCGATCATGCCCGGCGCGACCGCGCGCGTCAGGCGCAAAACGCCGAGGTAGTTCACCGACAGCTCGGCGGCGACGTCGTCGAGATTCATCATGAGCGGGTTGCCATATCCCGCGACACCGGCGTTGTTGATGAGAATGTCGATTGCGCCGAGGCGAGCTGCAGCTTCACAGTCAGCGTCAGTAGTCACGTCCAACTGCACCGGCCGCACGCGCTCGGGGAACGCGCGCTGCAACTCGTCGCGCTGTTCCTGTTTGCGTGTTCCGGCCAAAACCTCGCGCGCACCCGCTTTCACAAACTCCGCGACCAGCGTCCGCCCCAGCCCGCGTCCCGCGCCGCTAATCAAAACTCTTTTGCCTTCAATCTCCATGCACGTCGACTTTCGCAGTAGCGCTCTGCCGCTGGAAACGCGCGAGTTGATAAAGCCCGAGCCCGACGACGCCCCACACCAACACCAACTCAATGCTCGTCAACG
>Ga0247688_1000481_pt1 | contig 10969 bp, 12 predicted proteins | sample CNK29_metaG_FD_182718 | JGI IMG/M metagenome (GOLD analysis project Ga0247688, IMG submission 182718) | Soil microbial communities from Purdue University Martell Research Forest, Indiana, United States - CNK29 | ecosystem: Environmental > Terrestrial > Soil > Temperate forest > Bulk soil...
CACCGGAAACGGCAGCAGCAAGTATGTCCAGTTGTTTCCCGGCGCTATAAGTGGTGGACTTCGCAAGATCATGCCCAACCCGCTGGACGCGGGGAAGATCCTTTACAGCTACACGACAAATCGTGGGGCTTACGTCGAAGAAGGCTACATTGACAGCGGAGCCACTCCAAATAACTTCAGCGATATCACAGTCAACTTCAATAGCGGTAACGCTGTTCAAGGATACATTGGTGGCGTAGCTGGTGGGGCAGTTACGAACGCTACGGTCGGTTATGGTTTTTACAGTGTCCAGCGAGTGAACAACACGGAAATCGACGGATATTTTGCCAACTCGACAACGCCGCATTTTCTTTTCAATCAGAACACGACAGCCAGTGGAGTTTCATCTTGGCGAGTGAACTTCGTCAATTATGCCGTGTTCACCTACTGGGATGCAGTCGGAGCTGGACCCGTCGCAAATTATTCGTCGAACACGCTGTCTTTCCTGTGTTATTTTAACGCGCATCTGACTTCTTCTGAATCGTCAGCAGCTTACAATGCAATTCAATCCTACCTGACAACCAAAGGCGGCGGATTCAGATAAATTTATGCCAGCATACGAGCCTTTTGTACCGGGGCAGATTTATGGAACAGGAGAAGAGCAAAACTGGTTCGATGGCCAGCCCCAGCAATCAAGCTTTCAAGGCATGTCTCCGTGGTGGTGTGTCCCCACGAGCTGGTACATTCGCACTGTCGACAGCCAGATATTCGCGTCACCGACTTGGAATTTTTCTGCATGGGTCTTCGCGGTGAAGATCGATCAGGACGGGGCAATGAAGTTCCAAATGCCCTACGGGATTAGACAGAATGGGCTACAGCGCCAGCTGCCTGCGTTCGAAGTCACGTTCCCGCCAAGTGAAATCTTCGCGCAGGCGATCTTTTTCACAGATCTATTCCCGTCAGTGCTGCCAGCAAACAAAGACCTGCCTGCCTTGGCTTATGGCGAGAACACATTTTTGTTCGGCTGGAATAACTCTCTGTATTTCTGGTTCCCGATCATCGGGCTCAACAACGATCACCAAATCCCGTCGCTCATGGCTGCGCTCGACGCGGGCTCAGATCAAATCATGATGTTCAGCGATCAAGTGCTGACGCCCAACGATCAGACACTGCCTGCGCTCATGTACAATGCGACAGCCAGTCTCTACGGCTGGCATACGAAATATAATTACTGGATTCCCATTATCAGCCCTGACGGGTTAATCCTTAACGCTGTGTCATCGCCCGCAAACCCTGAAGGGCAAATTGTCTTCGGGCAGAGTGACACACCGACAACCCCAGTCGATCAGACTGAGCCCCAGCTTTTCTATAACGCCAACAGCAAGCTCTACGGTTGGAACAACAGCAGCCTGTCTCAGATCGCGATCATCTCATGAAAAAGTTCGTTTATCACTTTCTGCCCGTCATCGCCCTTTGCGCGCTTGTTCTCACTGCTGTCGCTGCAGGGCTCATTCAAAGCGGTTGGACAACGACAGGCGATCCAGCTGTAGCCCGAGCAGCCCTTGGCATAACCGGGGGTGACGTCGATCTTTCATCGATCACGATAACAAACGGGATCACCAACTTGATCAACGCCGCCAATACGGTTCTGCGCGCAGACGCCAACAAAGCTGTGACAAGCATCCCCAATGGATCGGGAGCCCTGACAAACGCGGGCGCCGGGGTAGTTGGCTGGTACACAGGATACGCGCCACTGGATGCCAACAATCTGTTCACAGGCCAGAACACTTTCAATAATCTCAGTACCTTTTCGGCCAACCTGCAGATTTCAGCCAACGAAACTGTAACTGGCGGTATTACAAATTCATCGCTGAGCGCCAGCACGATCCTTGAGACAGACACGAACAAGCGAGTATCGAGCGTGCCCAATGCGAGCGGGTTTATAACCAACAACGGGTCGGGCGTTGTCGGCTACTATCCCGCTGCAAATGTTGGGTCTGTATCGAGCGTGGCAATGACTGTGCCGTCGATCCTTTCTGTTTCGGGCAGCCCGATAACTGGATCAGGCACTTTGGGGATCACCCTGCAGACAGAAACCGCCAACATGTTCTTTGCTGGCCCTGCGACCCTTGGACCATCAACACCAACCTTCAGGCCGATCGCCAATCGGGATCTTGGCAGCACGACAGCTGCTTTTTACGACACGCAAAACACCTGGACTGTCCCACAGGGTTTCCACGGTATTACGATCACGAACGCCGAAACAAATCTCTCTGTCACAGCAAGCACTGTGCTCAAGGTCGACGCGAATAAGGTAGTTGCGAGTATCGCCAATGCATTTGGAGTCATAACCAATGACGGGGCGGGCAACGTGGGCTTCACTGCAGACGGAAACTCTCTGACAAACCTTCACTATTCGTACACGACCAACACGATCCCCAACACCGGCGTACTGACCTTTGGCGGAAAGTCGTACGTCACCAATATTCAGGCGAGCATCACGCTAGCCGCATTTGCCAGCGTGGACCCCACACTGTACGAAACACTTGTTCTGCGAGTGACAAACTCAACCGCTTCTGATCTTACCGTCACAATGCCCAGCGGGGTGTTGGGAACGCCGGGAACAGGGTTGCCATCGGTTTTTTACTGCACAAACAAAGTGACGACCTATATCTACGTGAGTCATTACGGTCGGGACATAACCAACGCTTGGAAACAGGACTTCGCGCAATGATCTACGTTCTTTACGATGACGATGCTGACGGTTTTGGGGCCTGCTACGCTGCGCAGCTGAAGTTTGGTAATGAATGCAAGTGCATTGCGGTCAATCGGGGTGATCCCCCGCCCGACATGCCCGATGCGACAGAGTGCTACATTCTGGACTTCAATTACCCGCGTGATGTCATGAAAGCGCTTCAGGATCGATTCAGGACTGTCCTGATCGATCACCATATCAGCGCTGAGATCGAACTAATCGGACTGCCCTATTGCCATTTTGACACGACCAAGAGCGCCTGCGTGCTGTCGTGGGAGTATTTCTGGCCAGACAGCAGGGTCCCCATCTTCCTGCAGTACATCCAAGACGCTGATCTCTGGCAATGGCGTCTTCCTTTCAGCAAACAGATTCGCTTGGCGGTCGACAGCTATGCGCGAGATCCAGAAACTTGGAGACAGATAAGCGGTATCAATTACGTGCGTGATACATCGCTGGAAATGCAGCGCATGAATCAGCTGGTCGAAATCGGAGAGCCGATACTGCAATACGTGCGAACACAGATCGCCGGTACAAAACCCCGCCAAGCAGTCTTTGTCACTGGAGAGTCACCCCGCATAAGCTTCGACATCGAAGAAGCGCAGTCAGGAAGCGATCGCTATGTCGTGCCTGTCGTTAATGCCACACAATTCCAGAGCGAGATCGCCAGCAACCTGATCTCAGAATTTCCCAATGCTCTTTTCGTTGCCTACTACTATGATAATGATGCAGGTCTTCGTCAGTGGGGATTGCGATCACGCCCTGACGGGATAGACGTGAGCGTCATTGCCAAAATGTTTGGCGGGGGCGGGCATCGCCAAGCGGCCGGCTTCAGGACATTCCACGACGCAGGTTATGGAATGGCACCGTCCAAACCAGCGACCGTTGGAGCCCTAAGCGCAGAAGAGATCTTGCAGAGCGATGGGAAAAATATTACTTACGCGCAGTGACAACGACAGACACGAGTCAATACATTACGCCCCATACGGCAGCCAAACTTCTTAACATTGGTGAGCGACGAATACGCAGCATGTGCGCCATGGGGGCTTTCAGGACAGCGCATAAGCCGGGATATGGACCGGGGGCTCACTGGCTTATCCTGCGATCTGAAGTTTCTACCCACAAAATCAAAAGCCACATCAAGAAATAAAGGACAACAATGCAACAACCGGAAATCAAACGACTAGGTAAACCGCCAGAAGGGGGCGCTCCCCCCATTCAGGAAGTCTTCGATCGCAGCCTGCTCACCACGCCTGAGATGCAGAAGGTCTATGATGACATGCTCGAAAAAGACTTCATGGAGATCGACCCCAAAACCAAGAAGCCCGTAACGGTCGACGCTTTCTATAAAGTGCTGCACGTGTACCCCCGCTTCGTGTCATCGAATCAGGATGAGTACCGGGCGCGCTTCGTTGTCGAGAAGTTTGAATATGTCATGGACCCGACAGGCGTTAAAAAGCGTCAGGTACTGACGTCATTCGATCTTTTTGCCGACGAATTTCGCGCCAACTACCAACCAACAATCATCGAGAGCATTGCTTCTCTATCCAGACAACAGGTATGAGCACAATCGTAAAACCAGAATCCATTATGCCCGCAGGGCAGCCAGTGAAACCTACGCAAGCGCAGATCGACGCCGAAGCGGGAGTACGTAAAGAGATCTTGGAGCGTCGGGCGAAGTACGAGCCCTATATCGGCAAGAAATTCAAGGCCAAGACTCCAGAGCCAAGACCGCAGGAGTACACCATCATGCTGTTTCATCCGGCCATGCCTTTCTCAGGCAAAGGCGCGCTCCCTGCCTTTCAGGTGAGTCGTAGTCCGCTTCCCGGATCTTGGTTTGCCGACGCTGAAGAGTTTCTGGCCAACCACGAAGAGATCGTCGATGGCAACGGGCAATAGCTTCTTAGGGTCAGGTCGCGATTTTGTCACTGTACATGTCGACGCGATCAAGACGCGCATGTCGATGCGCAAGGTTGCGACCGCTCTGAGACGACACAGGTATGATCTGAACATGGCGATCGCTATTGTGATCGCCGATCTTACCCGCAACAACTTTGGAATAAACGGAAGATCCCGCCCAACCGTATGGCCGCCCTATGCTCGTACCTATTCGCCTGCCAAGCGTAAGGGGTCGCCTGCGACACTGATTGGACATGGTGTGCTGATGACCAGCATTCGAGCTGCTGCCAGTTATCGGGCAGGCATCGTCAGCGCAGAAGGGTCCCGTAACTACGCAGCTGCTCAGCAATTTGGCAGTCGATTTCTACCCGCCCGCCCATACTTCCCGGTCTTCAATGCAGGGGGATCACTGGTATTGGATTACAACGCTCAGCTGGAAGTTCAGAAGGCTTTGCACTTCTACGTGCGCAAGATTCTGGGTGAAAGGTGACGATTTCCGGCAAAACCGGATCTCCCGGATCTGCCTGCTATTGATCTTTTAGATTTCGCCGTGACAAATATGGAACATGGCGAAAGCACTGAAGTCAGTCAGAGCGGACATTAGTAACGGCGCTCTCAAAGCTGACGAACTTCCCAGCAGGATCAAAATCCTAAACTGGGGTCCAAATAAAACGCTCGACGGCGATATCACTCTCGACGCCGAATCGTACAAGGTCTTCTATGCGAACCAATCGAGCATCGGTCGTGCCTTCTGCCCGCTGGACTTCAATCACAACACCGTACCCGGAACGACCGAGTACAAGAACGACAAAGCGCCACGCGCTATTGCTGCCTACGGTGTGCCCACGATTTACCCCGATGACGGAATGTATATGGAGTACCTGCAATGGACTCCCAGCGGGATAAAGAGCGCCAAGGATTTTCAGGATCTATCGCCTGCAGTTTTGCTCGATGACAACAATCGCGTGATCGGCATGCACAGCTGCGCGCTGACACCTGCGGGCTCAATCGAGAATCTCTCTTTCTATAGCGCTGATGACAGCGTGACGTCACTGATGGGGCAGCTGCGGGCGCTCGACGCCGATGCTGAAGACGATGACAAGAAGGAGAAAGCCAAGGACGCGGAGGATAACAAGGGGCAGGAGAAGAAGGTTGAGAAAGAACTGGCCGAAAATAAGGTCTACTCTTCTGAAATGGCAGCGCTGACCTATTCAGCGGATCACAAGTCGGAGTACGGCGACGTCGATTACGCCGATTCCAAAAACCACAAGTACCCGATCAATACTGAAGCGCATGTGCGCGCTGCATGGAGCTATATCCACATGCCGAAAAACCACGCTGGTTACACCGGGGACGAAGTGGAAACGATTAAGAAAAGAATTGCCGCTAAAGCGAAACATTACGGGATCGAGCTTAAGGCGGCTAGCGCTGACGCATTTCGCCATACTGGTATGGGTGCAGCCAACGCGTACGTCCAAGATCCCTACAAAGGAATAGACCATATGCTAGACGAAAGTCTTGAGTACTTCAGAAAGCAGCTGGGGATGGACGACACCGCTCACCCCACTGACATCATGAAGGCGATCCGGGCCAAGTGGGAAGGGCTCGTAGCCGATAAGCAAGTGCTTCCCGAAAAAACCGCAAACTCTTCCACTGATCCCGAAAATCGTGGCGAAGGTGACATGGCCAAAAAAGAAGAACCCGAAAGCAAGCGTTTGGTGATCGCTTATAACGCTGAAATGCAGGCAAAGATTGCAGCGCTGGAAGCGAAGATCACCCCGCTGAGCGCCGAACTGACAACGCTCAAATCAGAGCGCGACGCTGCCTCCGCAAAGGCCATCCAGATCGAGAAGGATAGCATTCTCGCTGAAGCGTCGAAGGCGGGTAAGATTGTCCCGCTCTCTGCCGAAGAGATCGCGGAAACCCCGCTGAAGCTCCTGCGCAGCATTGTCGACAAACTGCCGGCCGATCAGGTCGCCATGACTTCCAAGAGTGGAACGCTCGTTGCGCTCAGCGCTGACGGGACTGTTCCGAAACCCGCTCCCGGTGCCCGTCAACGCAGCTCTGAAGCTGCAACCCGCATGTTCGCAGATCTGGGAGTGCTCTCCCAAGGTCCGATCGCGCTCGGCACTGCTGGTCGCCGAAATTAACCCCAACCAGAAGAATTAAGGATCAACGATTATGTCAATGTTAACACTGTTTGATCTCGTTACGCTCCAGCGCAACGATATCCTGACGGGTCTGGTTGAAGACGTCACGACCTACGCGCCTGAGTTTAGCCGAATCCCGGTTGTGCGTCGCCCCGGCACGTGGTACGAAATCGTTCGCCGTACTGCCCTTGGTACTGCTTCGTTTCGCGTGATCAACAACGGCACTAGCCCGATCAAGAGCCAGTACAAAAAGGAAGTGAAGGAAATGTTTTTCATCGACGTTCAAATCAACGTCGACGAAGCAGTTCTTAAAGCTGACGACAAGAGCACTGGCGATGTCTGGACTCACGAAGCGCAGGGCGCTCTGCAGTCTGCCTTGATCACCATCGGCTCACAGACCTTCTACGGAACGTCCAATGACGCCAACGGCTTCGCGGGTGTGCGCGCTCAGTGCGCAGGCTCGATTGGGGCTGGCGGAACCACAACGTCAACGAGCGCTTACCTGCTCTGGTTAAATGGACCGTGGGGCTGTCACTATGACGTGGGCGAAAATGGTTCGATCGCGCTGCCCCCGCCAATGCGCCAGCAGATTGCTGCCCCGTCACCGGGAACCGGCAACTTCTTCGCGTGGGTGTCCAACCTGTCCTGCTGGATTGGTTTCAACGTCATCAGCGCCAACAGCACGAATGGCGGCGGTGCAACGTGGGCTGTGACAGGCATCACGACTCACCAGACGTCCAACGCGTACGATCAGGCGATCACCGATCGCTTGGCTGCTCAGTTGATCAGCAATATCCCGCTGGTTCGCCGACAGGGCCTTGTCTGGTTCATGAACCGGACTAGCTACTTCCTGCTGCAGCAGTCCCGATCGACCTTCAACCCGACTACTGGCGCGATGTTCTATCCCGCTGGCGCGTCAGGTCAACCGGGATGGGGGGTGCCTCCGAATATGCTCGAAGGCTATCCTATCGTCATCACCGACTCGATCACCAACACTGAGTCGAACTAAACCGGAAAACCACTGACGAAAGGAAAAACGATCTATGTCACTCGCAAATAATGCTCCGGTAAACACGCGTGCCATCCGCGACATCAACTACATCGCCAACATCGCGCTGCCTGTTGCGGCCAACACGGTTAACACGAACGGGCTGGACCTGATCCAAGCGACGCCGTACCCCACCACGGAGTACGTCATCGTGCAGGTTCTGACGAGCGCTTCCAACGCGACGGCCAACAGTAAAAACGTCAATGTCGTGCTGCAGGACAGCGCCGACAACGTGACGTTCGCCAACATCGCGCTTCTGGCCAACCCCCTGCTCACGGTCACAGACAACTCAGGCACTACGCCTGCGGGGGCTGCGAACGTGCTGCTTCCGCCCAGTGCCCGACGCTATATCAGAGCGCAGGCGACAGGAGAGGCTAATGGGGGCAATGCAGCCAACGCCACACTCACGTTGCAGCTTTTGTTCTAAGCTGACGGGAGTGTGCTAAAAGAATCGCGTCGGCGCTCTGGCGACAATCAGAGCGCCGACTTTTGGTTTAAAGACAGCTTATTTGATCCATAGCGCATCCCATGCACGTAGCGAAAAACAGCGACCGCACCAATTCCGTATTGGTTGCCAAGCCTTTTCATGCTGATGTTCTCTGTTGCGTAACGCATGCGTATTTCTTCGACCTGCTGATTAGTAAGCTTAGCCCTGTGGTTATTCTCGCCCGGAAGAGCTTCGACAGGTTTGAACGTGCCTTTTCGAAGAGCGTCATGGGTGTTTTGTTTGTGGGTGCCAAGTTTCAAATGTCGTGGGTTGCAGCACGCAGGAAAGTCCCGCGTTGCAGTGCAGTCATGGCGAACTATCTTGCCTTTAGGGATTGGGCCAACGCAAAGAATGTAATCCGCCCTGCTGGCTTGGATGGACTTCCCATTTACGCCCGTCTTCAAGTGTGGGTATCTACCGTTTGGGGCTGTTGCTGTGCATATCCAGCACTCGTTTGGTCCACGCTTATCAACCTTAGCCCAAAACCTTTTTGGAAAATCCGCAGAGAGTCCCTGCGACGCCAAATATTCAAGAGTGATAATCATAATCACCTCTCAATTCTCCTCATTGACTTCCTTACGCAATTCGTCAAATACGCGCTGAATTTCTGTAAGCACCACCTCTCTCGTCAGAGTGTCGACAGCGTTAATTGCGATTTGGGTTCTTTGATTTGCGTCGCTGATAACGCATACAGCAAAAAGATTACTCTTTGGATTTCCCGGTTGAATAAGACTCTTAACGACTTTAAGACACTCTGCTTGAGTTTTAGCGTCTTGCGATCCCGGCTGGTACTGAGTATGTTTGTTCATAAGTTATCGGTTTGCCCGTTTGCGCTACGAACGCAGCGGGCTTCTTCGTTTCTATCGACCCTTTCCCTGACAGTCAAGCTCAGTTGTGGTTGTTGCCATAGCCCGCCGTCTACGCTGGCGGCGGGCTCTTTTCCTTGCGCTTGTGTTGACACACAGTAACCTGCGCGCATGAGCAACACACACAACGGTAGTGCTGAGAAGCAGAAGAAGGTTTTCATTGCGTCACCGATCTTCTGGGACGTCGATCCCTATTTTTTCAAGAGCTGCATGTCTCTCATTCAGGAGATCTCAGCGATGGGATACCATGGCGTTTTTCGACCCCAGTTTGGTGATAGCGCAGTCAATAGGCAGCGCAACAGGCTGACTCGCCAATTTCTGGAAAGCGACTGCACACACTTGCTTTTCATCGACAGCGATCTGGTTTTTGGTGTCGAACAGATCAAGCGCATCATGGATCACCCTGAGCCCATTGTTGGCGGGCTCTATTGCAAGAAGCAGTCGGGCAAGTTCCCACAGGTTGTGATCAATGGGCTCGATGACGCGACGCCCATGCGTGAAGATCACATGCAGCGCGTTAAGTACATTGGCACAGGCTTCATACGTGTTGCCCGCGAAGTCTTCGAGCGCATGATCGAAGCGTACGACGACATTTGGTACACCTGCGACAGTGAGAAGGTTAAGGAATACGATTTCTGGTCGATGGGGGTTTACAAGTTCAAAGACGGCACGCGTCGCTTTCTCACCGAAGACTGGTACTTCTGCCAGCGGGCGCTGGACTTGGGCTATGACATTTGGGCCGATATGCACATTGTGCTTAAGCACAGCGGGAGCATTCTCTATCCGACAGCAGAGCAGGAAAAAATTCTCTTCAACAAAGACAAACTTTTCAAAGATGACTTCGAAACCCCGACCAACTGCCTTGAGTCGTTCCATGACGTGTTTGGCGGGCAGTACGAGTTTGGGATAGATTTCGAGCAAGCTCCGCGAGTGCTCGACATCGGCGCCAACGCTGGGGCTTTCGCATGGTGGGCGAATTGGAAATGGCCCGGTAGTCGCATCACCTGCTATGAGCCCAACCCTGAGATCTTTGGTATCCTGCAGCGCAACTGCGCCAAGGTGGGGGCTAACGCGATCAATAGCGCCGTTGGCGATCATGATCGGGATACGCTTTTCGTCGGCAATGATTCGTCACTGACCAGCGGTATCTATCGTACGAATCGTAATGGTAATCGCACGATCAAGGTGACGACAGTTGATCCTGTCGACCTGCCCGAAGCAGATTTGATCAAGATCGACACGGAAGGGGCTGAACCCTTTATCGTCCAACGCATGAAGAAGCTCCCCAACTACATGATCGTCGAATACCACACAGTTGAGAACAAACAGCGCCTGCTGGAAATACTGGCGGGCGAAATGGCTGTCGTGGGCGACAAAGCCGAAGAGCCGGGGTATGGTGTTCTGGCGTTTCGAAAACTTCATATCTAATTTATGGCACTTTACTGCTCTGTCGCTGACGTCACTGCCGAAATAAATAGCAGTGATCTGATCCCATTTCTCGATGACGAAAACCAAGGGACACTCAACACGGCTCGCTTAAACCAGATTATCGATCGCGAAAGCGCGAAGATCGACGGGCGCGTTAGCAACATTTACAATGTGCCTTTCAGCCCTATCCCGCCTGCAGTGCGCGACGCCTGCACAATCTTCGTCTGTGAAGCGCTCTATCGACGCAGGCTCACCCCGGATGAAAGCAATCCTTTCCATAAGGAAGCCGAAGAGCTTCGCGAGCGCTTTAAGCTCATTGGCAACGGAAAACTCGAATTAGATCTCAACTTCCCGCGCAAT
>Ga0247688_1000483_pt1 | contig 10927 bp, 9 predicted proteins | sample CNK29_metaG_FD_182718 | JGI IMG/M metagenome (GOLD analysis project Ga0247688, IMG submission 182718) | Soil microbial communities from Purdue University Martell Research Forest, Indiana, United States - CNK29 | ecosystem: Environmental > Terrestrial > Soil > Temperate forest > Bulk soil | place...
CAATCGGCCGTGCCATCCTGTTGCTCGCCATTCCGATGGTGCTCGAGATGGTCATGGAGAGCGTCTTTGCCGTCGTGGACATTCTCTGGGTATCGCGTCTTGGGAATCACGCGGCGGCAACAGTCGGCTTCACTGAGTCACTACTCACGATCATTTACGCGCTGGCCATCGGCCTGAGTATCGGAGCGACGGCAATGGTGGCGCGCCGCATCGGCGAACAGAATCCTGAAGGCGCGGCGCGGGCCGCCGTGCAGTCGATTGCGCTCGCGCTGCTCGTGTCGATAACGATTGCTGTGATTGCTGCGCCGCAGGCGTCGCGCTTGCTCAAATGGATGGGCGCTGCCCCAGACGTCATCGAGCACGGCGCCGTATTCACGCGCATCATGCTCGCAGGAAACGTGACCGTGGTCACGCTGTACATGGTGAATGCGATCTTTCGTGGCGCCGGTGATGCAGCGTTCGCGATGCGCACGTTGTGGCTCGCCAACTGGATCAACATCCTGCTTGGCCCATGCTTGATCTTTGGGCTTGGGCCATTTCCTAAACTCGGTCTCGCCGGCGCCGCAATCGCCACGAACATCGGCCGTGGCACGGGCGTGCTGTTCGGCCTGAGCCGCCTCATCCGATCCGGCGGCCGGTTCGCCATCCGCCGAAGACATCTGCAACTCGAACCGTCGATCATGTGGCGTTTGGTGAGATTGTCAGGGACCGGAACGTTTCAGGTTTTCATCGGCATGGCGAGTTGGATGTGGCTGGTGCGGATACTCGGGAGTTTTGGCAGCGCCGCAGTTACGGGCTACACCTATGGCATTCGAGTGATTCTGTTTGCGCTGCTGCCATCGTGGGGCATGGCCAATGCAGCGGCGACGATGGTTGGTCAATCGCTCGGCGCCGGCAATCCGGAACGTGGCGAACGGGCCGTTTGGAAAGCCGGTTTTTACAACATGATCTTTCTCGGTTTTGTGGGGCTGGTGTTTATCGTCTTTGCGCCACAGATCATCGGGATTTTTACTCATGATCCTCAAGAGATGCCGCACGGAGTTGACTGTCTGCGGATTGTTGCTTACGGCTTCCTGTTTTATGCCTACGGCATGGTGCTCGGACAGTCGTTCAACGGCGCCGGCGATACCTGGACGCCCACCATCATCAATCTCTTCGTTTACTGGCTGTGGGAGATTCCGCTCGCCTATTTGTTGAGCAGGACGTTCAACCTTGGGCCGCGCGGGGTTTTCATCGCCATCACCGTTGCGTTTTCGACACTTGCAGTTGTGAGTGCCGTGGTTTTTCGCCAGGGTAAGTGGAAGCGCAAGGTTGTTTGAAGGCCTTCAAGTATTGTTTGAAGGCGCTTCACGTAAGGTACGCATACGAACAGAGTGTCGGGGTTCGTTACGGTTTTTCCTGCCGAAAAGCTTTCCTGATTCGTAAATTTTGACGGCATCTATGTTGCTATACCAGTTCGCATAGGTATTGCGAACAGGGAGGGACGTATGGGAAATAAATTGAGAGGTAAGAAAATCGCAATTTTGGTGGCCGACGGCTTTGAACAAGAAGAATTGACTGGTCCCAAAGAGGCGCTGGAAGCGGCGGGAGCCGAGATCGAGATCGTTTCGCCGGCCAAGGATGAAGTTCAGGGTTGGAATCACGATGAGAAGGCAGACACATTTCCGGTAGACATGCCGTTGAATCTCGCTCGCTCGGATGATTACGACGCGCTGGTTTTGCCCGGCGGCGTGCGCAATCCGGATCAGTTGCGAATGTCGATGCGAGCGGTGGAGTTCGTTGACGGATTTTTCGCTACGGGAAAGCCGGTCGCGGCGATCTGTCATGCGCCGTGGTTGCTGATCGAGACAGACTGGCTGAAAGGCAAAACGCTTACTTCGTGGCCGTCGTTGAAAAGTGATCTAATGAATGCGGGTGCACAGTGGGTGGATCGAGAAGTGGTGGTTGATAAAGGACTGATCACAAGCCGCAGGCCGGCAGACATACCGGCATTTAATAAGAAGGCGATCGAGGAGTTTGCTGAAGGCCGTTACGCTCGCCAGCGAGCCGCGTAATGAGGGCTAAATCTTCTTAGCAGTGGATCCAAGCCGGATAACTCCGGCTTGGACCACCTTCGCGTTGATTCCACGCAGGCAGAGCTCTTTACCTACTTCCGAGTTCACAAATTTCATTGCATCCACACCGAAGCGTGAAACAAACTTGTGGCAACCCGTGTGCGGCAGTGGGCTCACTTCCAACACCGCCGAGCCGATCTCGATCCGCGATCCTGCCGGCAGGTTGTCTTTGCTGAGGTCCATGTCGATATAGAGTTGATCGCCGGCGAGGCTCCAGCGGCTCTTCTCCTGCGCGACGAGCGCGACCACGCGCGCGTTCATGATGTTGATCTGCATCTCGGGATGCGGGCCGCCGTCGGCCGTCTTTGAGCTGCCGCGAATGGACCAGCTATCGCCAATCAATCCGTGCGCCGGATGCAGTTCGGCTTCGTCGAGCACTTCACGTTCGTCGACGCGCGGGCGCCGGACGATTAGTTGCACGACGCCGTGGTCTTTCGGCGACTCGCGCAGATGGTCCAGTGCTGCTTCCAGCTCCTGCATCGTCAAGTGTTTCACTATTGTCTCCTGCATCAGCGAAGGTATGCTAAAAATACTGTTTAGGCCATAAAAAATCTACTTCTGAAACAGGAGAGCCCGATGGTGAAAAAAGCGCAGCACACGTTAGCGGCATATCTGGTTGGAATGTGTTTGGCGGTGGCGTTGAGTTGTTCGTTGGCCCAGGCGCAACAGAAACAGCAGCCGCACGATCGACTCACTGAAGAGTTTTCTTTCTTGATCAAGGATCTCAAGGTCGATCACCAGGGTGAAATAAACACGCTGAACATTTCGATCTCGTATCGTTACGTTGCCGGCATCAAGGCCTCTGACTATCCTGACTTTCGCCTGTTGGCGAAAGACATTGAGAACTTCCTCGCAACGTATCCAAATGAAGTTGACTACTGGGAGATCGTCAACAAAAGATTGACCGAGATGTTGCTCAAGAAGTATCCAGCAGTTGCACGTCTTACGAGTGAGGTGAAAGCGGATCCGACAAAGCAAGATCCTTACTTTCGCGCCAGCACTGTCACCCGCGAGCGAGCAAACGGAAACCGCAGATGAACGTCCTCGGCCGGTGACGCGTATAGCAGGCAACTCAGTTTCAAGGAGACCAGCCATGTACTGTCCCAACTGTGGCAACAAGCACTCCGAGGGCCAAAATTTTTGCCGAACCTGCGGGCTGGGATTGGAAAAAATCGCGCAATCAGTCAACGAGCAGCTTCCCAGCGTCTCCGTCCGAGGTTTGCAAACGCGACAGGACAAGCTCGAACGCCTCGGCGTAGCGTCGGCGAGTGTCTTAGGGTTGGGCATCATCGGTTTCCTGCTCTACATGGTCTTCACCAATTTGCTGCTGTCCAAGGGACTGCTGGTCGCTGTGCTGGCGGTGCTGGGAGCAATTATCTTCCTCGGCTCGGGCCTCCTGTCAGTGATCCTGTTTGCCCAGGCGAAGGACCTGAAAGAAGCCGCCGCGAAACGGCCAACCTATCTCGCAAATGAGTTAGGGACCAGTCACACGACTGGGAAGATCGCGGAGTCGCACGAACAGCCCGCCTTCAGCGTTGCCGAAAGGACCACGAACCTGCTGAGTGAGAGCAGCAATAAAGACTGAACGCGAAGCAATTCACTTCCCGGGTTCATCCAGCTTGAAAGCTACAAACATCAACTTGCCCGCACGCTCGATCTGCAACACTACCGCGCTGTTCGCAGTAGTGCGATTGAGTATCGTGCGCAGTTCTTCACTCGTCTTCACCTGAGCGCCGTTGATCGTGTGAATGACATCGCCCGCTTCGAGCGTGACGTCGGCGTTTGAGTCGATCGCGCGCGCCGCGACCAGCACGCCTGACCCGACGCGCAACGCCGCGGTCTTCTGCAGGATTGCAGGATCGACGTCTATAACCACCACGCCCAACTGTGTAACCCGGCTCTGCTTTGACTGCACATTCGTCGCAAGACGATCCAGATCGTTCTGCAACTCAACCACGGGCACTGAAAAACTGAGCTTGTTCGAACCACGCAACACGACGAGCTTGATTTGATCGCCACCACTGCGCATCGTCAGTCGCGTGCCAACCGCCGGCAGATTTCCGATCGGATAACCATCGATGCTGGTTACGATGTCCTGAACTTTCAATCCCGCTTTATCCGCGGGACTACCGGGCACAACGTCAGAAATGATCACGCCCGTGTCGGTGTTGAGTTTGAGACCGGCCGCGAGTTCGGGAGTGATTGCCTGCACGCCGATGCCGGTTTCGCCGCGGTGCAGGTGCCCGTACTTGCGCAGTTGCGGGCAAGCATATGCGACGATGGCACTCGGAATCGCAAAGCCCAAACCTTCGTTGCCGCCGCTTTCCGAAAGAATGAAAGTGTTGATGCCCACCAACTCGCCGTCGACGTTCACGAGTGGGCCACCACTGTTGCCGGGATTGGTCGCCGCATCGCTCTGCACGTAGACCATCGGGCTGTCCGGATCGAGTTGCCGCGCAGGCGTGCTCACGACGCCCATCGTGACTGTGTCCTGCAAACCTTCCGGACTGCCGAACGCAAACACAAAATCACCCTGGCGCAGTTTGTTGTAATCGCCAATGCGTAGCGCCGGAAGTCCAGTGGCCTCGACCTTCAACACCGCGAGATCGATGTCTTCATCCGAACCGACGACGCGCGCGTCAACAATGCGCGACCGGCTAATGATTGGCGCGTCCGTGGCCTCGTTTGTTGCCACAGTCGGAATGCTGACGCGCACGTGTTGCGCGCCGCCAACGACGTGCGCATTGGTCACGATGTAGCCGTCAGGATCGATGATGACTCCCGAGCCGATCTTCTGCTGCATGCCGACTACGCCGCTGGTCACGCCCCTCTCAGACTCGATCGGCCCGTAACCGGTGACCATTACCTGCACCACGCTCGGCGTAACCTTGCTCACGATCTTCCGGACTGCATTGTTGAATTGATGGAGCGCATCGAAATCGGAATTCTGATTCGGCGTCTGTCCGGAGACAGTCAGCGCGACGAAAAAACAGGTCAAACACGCGGATGGCAGATAAGATCTCTTCACGGCATAAACCTCTTTAAAAATTGAAAGATAAACCGGGCCTGGCCGCGCCGTATTGCTGGCGATTGCTTTTCATTACTGACTTTTGCCGAGCGGCGTTTGTTGAAGCTCGCATTTGTAAAGGCGCCCTTACAAACGGCAAGCATTGGTTAGGATCTCAGGCACTGCATTTGCCGTATGGATGATCGGAGTTCTGAAGAGCTCCAGGGACAAGGAGGCAAGATCATGAAAGGAAAATATTGGCTGCGGGGAATTAGAAATCTGATGCTGGGAGCGGTGCTGATTTTCGGCGTGACAGCGATCGCGAGCACTGCGGCGTATGCCCAGAGAGGATTCCGCGGCGGCGGCTTCCATACACGCGTATTTATCGGCCCGCGCGTTTTTGTTGGACCGAGGTTTGGTTACCCATACTGGTATGGCTACCCGTATGGATACCCTTACGGCTACTACGGCAAGTATGTCTTTGGTGACAGCGTGGGCGCCGAGAGCCAGGGTTATCACGACGGACTGAAAACCGGCGCAGACGATGCGCATCACCGGCGTAGCTACGATCCTGAGAGATCGCACTACTTCAAAGACGCCGGCTTCGGTAACTTCGCAGAAAATTATCGAGCAGGATTCGACCGTGGTTATGCTGCCGGCTTCCGTAGCTAGGTAACCGGTTGCAAGATTCGTTGCTGAGAATGCCGCGATGCAAGTCGCGGCATTTTCTTTTTCACGGCCGCAGGTTTGTGCATCTCATGCACCAGTCACGCAAAAGTTTGCCAGCAATGGCAAACGCACGGAATACGACAAAGCAAGTTTGAAACTACGATGAGCACGCTGCTCTACTGAAAACTGAAGTCCACGCTGCGTTGCGTGGAGCGGCGGAAAGGAAGTGTGTGATGCGATATCCAACTCTCTTCCTCACGCTGGCTGCTGTTTGTTGCGCGGTTCATGGGAGCTATGCGCAAAGTCCCGATCTTGCCGTGCGCTACTACGAATCAGGCGAGCAAAAATTGAAACTCGAAGATTGGAATGGAGCCGCGGAAGATTTCACCAAAGCCATTGAAGCAGATGCGCGATTGCACGCGCCGAAGTGGCAAAGAAAAGGAGTGATTACCGGCGACGCATTTGACAGTTCACACGCCCTCTCCAACGAGATCAGCGTGAGTGATTCCTTGACGGCCCTGGCGTTTACCAATCGCGGGGCCGCAAGGTTTTATAGCGGAGATTTTGACCAGGCGATCGCGGATTATGAACAAGCGTTGCGCATCAAGCCGAAACTCGCGGAAGCGTATGCCGGGCTTGGTGCCGCGCACAACGCGAAAGGCGATCGCGACCAGGCGTTGATTGATTACAACCGGGCGTTGGCGATCGATCAATGTCTCTATGCGGCTTATGAAGATCGTGGTGTTCTGAGACGCGAACTCGACGATCTGCCTGGGGCGCTGGTCGATCTGAACGAAGCGATCACGCTGAAGCCGAAAGCCGCGGAAGCTTACGTGCAACGTGGTTATGTTCTGTTGGGACAGAAAAACTATCCGAGCGCGATCAGCGATTTTGATCGCGCCATTACTTTAAAGCCGACGCTGGCGTGGGCTTATAACGGACGCGGCACAACGTTCATGAAGCAAGGATACATCGAACAGGCCATACATGATTTCGACGCCGCGCTCGATCTTGATGCGACGATTGCTGAAGCTTACGGCAATCGCGGGCTCGCGCTGATGGTGCAGGGCAAAGAAGCCGAAGCCCGGAAGGACATCGACAAGTGCCTGCAGTTGAGTCCGGATTTGAAAGCCGATCTCGAAGGACGAATGCAAGTCGCGAAGCATTTGAAACAAGGCAATAACCCAGGACTGCCATGATCGTTCGCGAAGAATGTGCAGATTCAGGAGAGCATTAATGAAGTTTGGTTTAGGAAGATACGCGAGCTTCAAGTTTGCCGGAGTGGTTAATAAGAAGCGAGTGTTGTTGGCGTTCGTGGTTGTTTGCGCTTGCTTGTTGTTTGTTGTGATCGAAGCTGCGGGTTCGAGAACGATGCAGCAGAAAGGGCAAACGAGTTGTTCCGATGGCTGGTACATCACGGGCTACTACGTGCCGCGAGAAGATGAACTGCCGGACACGACTACGCAAGAGATCAATGTCACGCGTGTCGGCAATCTGAGCTTTAGCCAGAAGTTTCTGAGCGAAACGCGCACTGAAGGCTGGGGCATCACTCGTTTCGGTTGGGCGCTCGGTTATTACGGGAGCGGCTGGCATCGGTCTGATGCCGGTCCGCTCGACGCTTCCGGCAATCTGCTCAAAGAAGGGGCGATCGCGATCGATCGTTCCGTGATCCCGCCGGGTGCGCAAGTGCAAATCTCGACCTTGCCGACTCCCTGGGCGTCGAAAGTTTTTCGCGCGACGGATATTGGTGTTGGGATTGAGGGCCAACACATCGACGTGTTCACCGGCATGGGCCTCGCCGCCGAGCAGGAGACGTTTCGGATCACGTCGGAAAACAATCGCGTTTGCGCAACGACGAGCGAGGCTCAGGGCATTCTTCGTGACGGGGATTAATTAGGAATCACTGCTCAGGCGCCAGGTACGACGTGCGGCTCGTGATCTGAAGATCCGGGTGGCCCTGGACCGTGATGGAGATCCGTCTTCTTTTTCCGTCGTGGTTTTTATTCGTGGGGTAATACCCAACGATATAGCGTTGACTCAGATCCTGCACGATGCGGTTATAAATGTTCGCAGCTTGCGAGCTGGTTTCCAAAAACTCCGCTGACCCGCCGGAAAGTTTAGCCAGCTCAACCAGCGCGTTCTGGATTTTGAGTTCCTGGTCCAATCGTGCTTCCCACATTTCCCTCGTGGTGTTCTTTTCTCGTTCTTCCTGGCGCGCGCGCATAAGGTTCTTCATCTTCTCGGACGACGCGGCCGCGATCCACGTCGCGACAACGCGCTCGTCTTCGGCAGTCAAGCGCCGTATCTGTTCGTCTTCGCTGAGGCCAAGCAAGCCGATGCGGGGAATGATCGGGTAGATAGTCGCGCGTGATTTCTCCACCGCGCGATACACGTCGTCGAGACTGAACTCCGTCATGCCCGCACGCTGCAACCGCCGCTTCTGTTCGACCTCTTCCTGAACTTCGCGCACCAACGCCGGCGGAATATTCGGCGGCACTTCGTGCACGATGATTGAATCTCGCAAGTACTCGATCTCATCTCCATCGGTTTGAAACACGATGACGGGCGCTTCATCCTCTTCGTCAAACGCTTCATTGAGCGTCGCCATCAACGCACTGAATTGCGCGCTCCGGCCAAACTGCACGCGTTTCTTGCCGAGGCCGAGCATGCCCTTGCTGCCTTTCGTCCTTTCAATCAACGAATCGAGCGCGCGCTTCAGATCGCGCTTGTTGCTGGTAAAGTTGACGAGTAGATCGACGTCGTCAGTGACGATGGCCATCTGGTCGTGCGGCCCGATTTTGTCAACGAGGATCTTGGCGGCGTCGATACTCTCAGCGATGTAGGGAAACTGGCTCTGGCTGTAGTCGATGATCAAGACGATGGATCGGGAGAGATTGCCCAGCGAAAAGAGCCCGACTTGCTGCGGCACGCCGTCTTCGCTGATCGCGAAATCCGTTGCTTTCAGATCTCGTTGCGCGCGTCCTTGCTTGTCGGTGACTAACACGTCGCACACGACGAGAGAGGTTTCAATGCGCACGACGTCGTCGTCAGAACTGTTGTGTGAACTCGGCGGCGCAATGCTTACAGCCCGCTTTCGTTCGGGATCCCATTTGAGCTTTTTCAGGCTGGACCCGAAATCCTTGAGTTTTGGCTTTTCGCGGGGCGGCGTTTGGGCGCACAGGCTGCCGCACAGCAAGCCGACGATAAGGAGTGCAAGACCTCTCATTCGGGGGCAATTCTAGCTCATCTCCCGGTCCTGAACTCTGTGTCTTTGGGTTCTTTGTGGTTAAATAACGGGCAACGGAAATGAGCCTTCAGGACACAGAGTCACCGAGAGATACTAGTTGCAGGTCTTAATACATTTCCTGGCCCGGCATCTTTGGTTGATAGTTGCCGGTGGCGGCGCCGGCGTTGCTGGCCGTTACGTACAACTCTACGTTCGCCACACGCAAAATCTCCTCCTTCCCGATCCAACCGTCGACCTCCTTCGGCTTCATCAGTTGCACGGGTATAACGGCCACACTCTGGTCGGAATTGCCCCAGGCATTCGTTGGTGGAGGTGCGCCCAAGCGGAAGGCGCGGTCGCTTACAACGAGTTTGGCAAGGTGTGGCTGGTGCCCGGAGACCCGCTCGCCAGCGTCGAGAACCTGGCGAAAGTCTCGGAATATTTTTTGCAAAAGGCACGCGCAGAAGGCCGCGTTGTTGGTTTCATGCCCGCGACCGAACAGTTTGCGAAGCAGAGCAAGAGCCTCGGGCTGCGGGCAATAAAGATCGGTTCCGCGCCTTATTTCGATCTGGCGACCTGGGCGCCTCGCGGCGATCGCGCGAAGAAAGCGCGGGCCGGGGTAAACCAGGCGCGCCGAGCCGGGGTGCAGGTGACAGAAGTTTTCGATATCGATGAGCGACTCGTGCGGGAGACCGCTTGCCTCACCAAGAGTTGGCTCACCACGCGCCGGAGCGCCATCAAGTTTGAATGGCTCTTCAACGTCGACCTGTTTCGTCATAAAGACAAAAAGAAATATTTCGCTGCCCGAGATACAACCGGAAAACTCGTCGGGTTTCTTGCTGCCAGTCCGATTCCGGCGCGCCACGGCTGGTACCTTGAAGATGTTTTGCGTTCGAAGAATGCCCCGAACGGGACCACCGATCTGCTGGTGGTGGAAGTACTCGATATGCTGAAACAAAATGGCGCGAAGCTGGCGACGTTGGGCACAGCTCCAATGGCAATGGCGGGTAGCATCGATTCGGAAGTGCAGGACAGCCGGTTACTTTCCAAACTGGCCTGGCTCGTCGCGAACTGTGTTTCTGTCTTTTACAACTTTGAGGGCGTGCGGCGTTTCAAGGCGAAGTTTGCGCCGAGCTGGTGGGAGAGCGAATACGTGCTGATGTCGCAGGAGCTGACGGCGCCGGTTCGCGTGATGAGAGCTTTCGTGAAAGCGATCGTTCCGGCTGGGCCATCGACGTTGATCGCGCGGCAGATCCGGCGTGGCTTCAGGCGCATGAGACACTCGCGGCCGGTGGCCCAGGCGTTCGCGAAGGCGGCGCCGGTGAAGCAGCGCGAAGTCGAGCGTGACAGTGATGATGTTCCATCTGCGACGCGTCTCGAGCCGCAGCGTAATAAAAAGCATTCGGTGGAGGTCGATGGTTTCGCGCTGAATTACGTCAGCGCGGGCTCAGGCCGGCCGGTGGTGTTGATTCACGGGAACCCGGGCTCGCATCGCGATTACACGTTATCGGTGTTTGAAAAACTGTCTGAGTCGTATCACGTGCTGGCGTTCGATCGTCCCGGTCACGGCTACAGCGAACGATCCGATGCGAAGCAGACTACGGTCGAGGTGCAGGCGGAGATCATTTTTGCGGCGCTGCGAAAACTGTCGATTGATAAGCCGGTTTTAGTAGGACATTCATGGGGCGGCTCGCTCGTGTTGGCGGCGGCGGTTGCGTATGGCAGTGACCTTTCGGGAATCGTATTACTCGCGCCGGCGGCGTACCCGAATGTCAGTATCGAGCGCTGGTCGTTGCTGCCCGCGGTGCCTTTACTCGGCAAGTTTTTCGTGAAGACGCTGACGCCGGTACTCGGCCGCGGCATTGTGAAAGAGAGTTTGAGGGACGCCTATCATCCTGACGACGTGCACGA
>Ga0247688_1000484_pt1 | contig 10915 bp, 8 predicted proteins | sample CNK29_metaG_FD_182718 | JGI IMG/M metagenome (GOLD analysis project Ga0247688, IMG submission 182718) | Soil microbial communities from Purdue University Martell Research Forest, Indiana, United States - CNK29 | ecosystem: Environmental > Terrestrial > Soil > Temperate forest > Bulk soil | place...
ACTCCTTGGAGACTAATGCTTAAACCAACCCTGCTGTTCGCGTTGCTCCTGTCCTTTTCACTAACCGCCGCCGCTCAACAACAATCACTCGATGCGCTGATCGACCGCGAACTCCCGTCGCTGTTGTCCACCTACAAATCGCTTCACCTTGCGCCGGAGCTTTCGCATCGCGAGGAAAAGACGTCAGCCTTCGTTGCCGGTGAACTGCGCAAGCTCGGCTTCACCGTCACCGAACGCATCGGTAAGTATGAAAACTCCCAATGGGCCGGCTACGGCATTGTCGGCATCTTCAAAAACGGCCCTGGCCCAACGGTGCTCGTCCGCACCGAACTCGATGCACTCCCGGTTGAAGAAAAGACCGGACTGCCTTACGCGAGCCAGGTCAAAACCAAGAACGACGCCGGCCTCGACGTAAACGTGATGCACGCCTGCGGCCACGACATTCACATGACGAGTTTTCTCGGCACCGCGAAGATGTTGACCGAGCTGAAGAGCAACTGGAGCGGAACACTCGTTATGGTGGGCCAACCCGCCGAAGAGACCGGCGATGGCGCGAGCGCGATGCTGCGCGATGAGATGTACACGCGCTTTCCGAAACCTGACTTCGCCATCGCGTTGCACGACAAGCCCGAACTCGAAACCGGCAAGATCGGTTACACGCCTGGTTACGCGATGGCCGGCGCGACTTCGATCGACATCAAGATTCGCGGCCTCGGCGGACATGGTTCAGCGCCGGAAAATACAAAGGATCCGATCGTCACGGCGGCCCAAGTGGTGATGGCGTTGCAAACGATCGTCAGTCGCGAAAACTCACCGCTCGATCCGGCAGTCGTGACGGTCGGGTCGATTCACGGCGGCACACGTTACAACATCATTCCCGACGAAGTGAACCTGCAACTGACCATCCGCACTTTCAAACCGGAAGTGCGGGCGCGCATTCTCGCGTCAATCGACCGCATCGTGAAAGGCGTCGCCTTGACCGCCGGCATTCCTGAAGATCGAGCGCCGATCGTGAAGATTGCCGAAGGCTCCAACTCGACCTACAACGATACGCAGCTAGTCGATCGGCTCGTGGGCGCATTCACGAAGGCGCTCGGTGAAGAGAACGTCGTGAAGGTGCCGCCGATCATGGCGAGCGAAGATTTTGGTAATTTTAGCTTGGACCACAAAATCCCGGCGACGATCTTCTGGCTGGGCGCGTCCGATCCGGCGAAGGTGAAACAGAGCAGAGAAACGGGCGTGCCGCTGCCGGGACTTCATTCGGCGCTCTTCGCACCCGTGCCGGAACCGACGCTCCGGACGGGCGTGAAGGCGATGACTTCAGCGGTGCTGGAGTTGATGAAGAAATAAGTCCCTGTTACTTGAAGCCGCCGTTGTCGACTCCGACATAAACATCCTTGTCGAGGAGTCCTAGCCACGGATCGTTACCCGGAGTGAGAAACAACTCCGCGTAAACCTTCTCGTTGAATTGATCGAGATTCGCGGGATTGTTCCAGAGCCACGAATAGAGTTTTGTGTGCATCAGGTATTCATTGCGCACGGTGTCCAGCGCGATCGACTCCTGAAACCTCTTCACCATCGCGGCAAACTCTCTCTCCGACAGCGACAGGTTTTGCCGTTTCATTAGCGCGATGCTGCGGTCGTCAATCATTCCGTCCGCCGCGTGCAACTGCGCGAGCGCGCGCCACTTCGCTTCATCGGTAATGGTGGCGAGCTTTTCCGGCGCCCCAAACAGCTCGCGCAGGATTGTTGCTTCGGTCGCCATTTTTGTGATGGCTAACCCCGCGATCCTGACGGCCTGTATTTCTCCGTTCAGGCCTTTTTGAACGCTAAAACCCTGCGGAGCAAAGCCGCCGATCTTCGTCGTGTCTTCAAACCACCGCACGGAAATCTGGTCCACGTGGCTGCGAATATAGTTTCTGCGCTGAACTCTTCGATCCCAATCGTTCTTTCCTTCGAGCGTCTTGTACAAACCTTCCGCGTCGCTCAAGGCATTGAGAAAAGATTTCGGGCCGTACAAGCCGGGCAAGGCTTCGACTGGCTCGCCTTTTTGATCGAGCACGTAATGAATGCTGTTGCCGGTGATCGTGCGCTCGATCTTCCGGCCGTCGCCAAAGTCGATCGTGATGATTGGCGCAGGACGGACCGACTGCCAGTGAAGCACGAAGCGATCGCGCAAAACGGCAGCGACTTCGGCGTTCGAATAGAGCACCGTGCGGAAGAAGCGGCTGTTAGCACAGCTCAAATCGTCGGTGAGCTTGCCCAGCAGCCGCAGCGAAAGAATCGGCTTGCCGCTTTCGCGCGCCGCTTTCTCGGCTTCGTTGAGATCGGTGTACCAGTAAAGGCCCGAGAGGTAGCTGTTCTTCTGGCCGCTGACCGTATCGAGCGCCTTGGAGATGCGCTGCCACTCGGCGTCCGGCTTCAGCGTGGGATCGACGATGTGGCGGCTGATCTCGGCGGCATAACGCGTCATCAGCGTCTGCAAGCCGGCTGGCCCAAAGGAGCGCAGCTCTTCAATCGCGGCCGCGGATTCGACCGTGTTTTCCGAAATGGCTCGGCGGGCGAGTCTTTCGCCGGGTTCGGTCGCGAACGACGTTTGGGTGACAACGAGAATGAGCAGGAGCAACGAAAGGACGGAGAACTTCGATTTCATCGGGAACCTCCGCTGTTTTTGTGCCAGTGCGGCAAGAGTGAAGCTTTGAGCTTCTGGACCGGTCTCGGGTTGTCCGGGAATCTGTATAATCCGCCCATGCTACGACTGCTTCTGTTGCTGTTCCTTTTATCCATGTCGGTCTTTGGTCAGTCCACACAGGACCAGGTCCGCGATTATCGCCGCGCAAACGAGCACCGGATCCTGAACGAATACCTCGCGCTGCTGGCGATTCCAAACGTGGCCGCCGACACTCCGAACATTCGCAAAAACGCCGAATTCATCGCGACGATGATGAAGCAGCGCGGCCTCGAGCCACGCTTGCTCGAAGGCCAAACGCCAAACACGCCGCCGGCCGTTTACGCCGAGTGGAAAACGCCGGGCGCGCAGCGCACGTTGCTGCTCTATGCGCACTACGACGGCCAGCCGACCGATCCCAAACAATGGACCGGAACACAGCCGTGGCAACCGGTGTTTCGTTCGGCCGCGTTGGAATCGGGTGGCCAGATCGTGTCCGCACCCGCTGAAACCGCGGCGTTCAATCCCGATTGGCGCATCTACGCGCGTGCCGCTTCCGACGACAAGGCCGGCGTGATGGCGATCCTCAACGCTTTCGCGGCGCTCAAAGCCAAAGGCATTCCGCTCAGTTCAAACATCAAGTTCTTTTTTGAAGGGGAAGAGGAAGCGGGCTCCGCGCATCTCGGTGAAATCATCAAGGCTAATCGCGAACTGCTCGTCGCCGACACGTGGATCATTTGCGATGGGCCAGTGCATCAGTCAGGCAAGAAACAGGTCGTCTTTGGCGCGCGTGGCGACGTGAACGTCGACGTCACCGTTTATGCCGCGAAGCGACCGTTGCACAGCGGTCATTACGGTAACTGGTCGCCAAATCCGGCGATGATGCTCGCGCACCTGTTGGCGTCGATGAAAGCTGACGACGGACGCGTGCTGATCGACGGCTGGTATGCCGACGTCGAGCCGTTGGGCCAGATCGAACGCCGCGCGATTGCCGACGCGCCGCAGTACGATGAAGAGCTTAAGAAGCAGTTGGGCCTGAGCCGGACCGAGGGTAGCGGCAAGTCGCTGATGGAGCTGATCAACGTTCCGTCACTGAACGTCAACGGCTTTGCGAGCGGCGACGTGGGCGCGCTCGCGCGTAACGTGATACCGACAACCGCGACCGCCGTGCTCGATTTGCGGCTCGTTAAAGGAAACGATCACGTGCGGCAAGTCGAACGTTTGATCGCGCACATTCGCAAGCAAGGTTACTTCGTCAGCGAACACGATCCCACCGATGCCGAACGTGCGCAACATCCGCTGATCGCGCGTGTGAACGTGCGGCCCGGTGGTTACAACGCCGACCGCACGAGCATGGACCTGCCCATTTCGTTAGCCGTGATCGCGGCGGTGCAATCGACGACTCCGGAGAAGATCGTGTTGTTGCCGACGTCAGGCGGGAGCTTGCCGTTGTCGATCATCACTGAAAACCTGAAGACGGTGACGATTTCAGTGCCGATCGCGAATTACGACAATAATCAGCATGCGGAGAACGAGAACGTTCGCTTGCAGAATCTTTGGGATGGAATTGAGACCTTCGCCGCCTTGATGACGATGAGCCACAAGTGATCTGCTCTGTGTCTTTGTGCCTCTGTGGTTTCCATTCCACATAAACAGTTAACCACAGAGACACAGAGAAACGTGTCCTGAAATGGGGACGCGCGAACGTCCCCTCCAGGTATCACACCTATCCCTTAAAAAGTGCAGTTGTATGCTTTCATCGACGTCCGCGCGGTTTCGAGCTGCGTCTTGCAGGCCGTTACCAGGGACGCTTTCGTCTGCGGATTCGCCGCCAGTTTCTTCCACTCAGTGCGCCAGGTCTTCAACGCCGAGTTGAATTGAGCGCGAGCCTGTTCGGGAACCTTCCCATTAACACAGGCCTCGTATTCATTGATGAACTTGTCACATTCCGGCACGCCTACTGCTTCAGCGCTGGCGTTAACGGTGGCGACGGGGGACGCAGATGCTGGCGCAGCGCTGTTCGTAGCCGCGCTGCGGTTGGTTTCGTTGCGATTAGTTTCCTGTTTGGAACAAGCAAGGACTAAGAGTCCGACAACCAGGCAAGAAACCAGGAGGAGAGATCTCGACATTTTTGTTCTCCCTGATCCAAAATGGCAGAGCCCGGGGATAATACACCAAAATCCAACTTCTCTCCCTAACACTTACGTTGAGGAGAACACCCGAATGAAGCAGAAGCTAACCCTCGCATTGCTGTTGTCGTTCTGTGCGCTGGCGTCGGTGGCCGCGCAAACCAAGCCAACCGCCGATAACGACGACGTTGTGCGGATCACCAGTAACCTGGTCCAGGTCGACGTAGTTGTGACCAAAGACGGGAAACCAGTTACGAATCTGAACGCCGAAGACTTCGAAATTTACGAAGACGGCAAACGGCAAAACATCACAAACTTCGCCTTTATATCGAATGTTCCTCGCAATGGTGCCTCCGCTCCGGACAAAGCTGACAGGGCCGAAACGACTGTTCCCGACGCGCCGCCCGGCCCAGCAAAGCCAGACGTACCGCACCGAACGATTGCCGTCGTCGTCGACGATCTCGGGCTTTCGCTGGAAAGCATGAACGGGGTACGAAAGCAGTTGCAGAAGTTCGTTGCTGAGCAATTACAGCCGAACGATCTGGTCGCCATCGTTCGCACCAGCGGTGAAATCGGAACGTTGCAACAGTTGACCAACGACCGGCGCTTGCTGGCCCGCGCGGTAGACCAACTGCGCTGGAACGTTTGCAGCCGCATGGGAATAACGGTCTTTCCCAGAAATGGCCAGGTTGGGATCGGCTTCGATTGGGACTCATGCATCCCTGACTATGAAAGCGAGAGACAGACGAAGCGCGCGCTACACATTGTTCTCGATGGTCTCGCGCGCTTGCCGGGCCGCAAGTCTCTGATCTTCATGTCTGACGATCTGCCTTTCAGCCGTGAAGACTGGGTCAGCGCTTACGAAAGCGCGATTTCCGTCGGCGCGATTAACGCGCCTGGCCCAGAGTCCATGAACCGCGGCGATGATCTGAAAAGGATCTCTGAGAAAGCCATTCGCGGTTCGGTGGTGATCTATTCAGTTGATACTCAGGGCCTGCAGTACACGGGACAAACGGCTGCGGATAACGCAAAACCACCGCGGTTTGTCGATCCGAACTTTTTCAACGCGGTGCTGCGGGATCGCTTTTACAAAATGCAGAAGCGTAAAGAAGGAGCTGAAGTAATCGCGAGACTGACCGGTGGTTTTCAGGTTACCAACTCAAACGGCTTTCAGCTCGACCGCATTCTCGAGGATCAGAGCGGTTACTACCTGCTCGGTTACCGGCCTAATGACGAAACGTTCAACCGGAAGTTTCATCAAATCAAGGCGAAGGTGACGCGTTCGGGAATGAGCGCGCGCACGCGCTCCGGTTTTTTCGGTGTTAGTGAAGAAGAGATCAAGAAGTCGCAGCCAACGTCGCTGGACGAAAACAACCTCGCATTGATTTCGCCGTTTGCGGCGAGAGATCTCGAACTGAATCTGACTTCGTTCTTCGCCAACAGCAAACCGGAAGGTTCCGTTGTTCGATCCTTCATCTATCTCGACGCTGCGAATCTCACGTTCACGCTCGTTAACGACCGCCACGAAACCTCGCTCGAGCTTCACGGCGTGATCTTCGGTGAGAACGGCGCAGTTGAGGAACAACTGAAGCATACTGCTGTGCTCAGCCTGCGCGAGAATGAATATCAACAAGCGTTGCGCGATGGCTTGCGACTCAGGCTCGACATGCCGGCAAAGCATCCGGGCTCGTACCAGGTGCGCATCGCCGTGCGCGACGCAGTGTCAATGAAGATTGGTTCGGCGGGACAGTTCGTCGCCGTTCCGGATCTGAAGACCAAACAGCTCGCGTTGTCGGGCGTTGTGTTGCGGGATGAAGCGGAAGCCGCGTCGCAAACTGCCGTGATGGCCGCGCCGGCCACGAGACGCCTGCCCGTAAACTCCGATCTGCGTTTCTCTTTTGTCGTTTACAACGCGAACCCGAATCTGGTGCTGCAGGCCAGGCTGGTGCGTGACGGAAAGATCGTCAAAACAGGCCCGCAGATCGCGATCGACGTGGCGAAGCAGAAAGATTTGGACCGCCTGTTTGTGACGAGTGCCCTGCCGCTCTCGCCGGATCTGGAGCCGGGCAGTTATTATCTGCAGGTCACAATCACCGACAGAACGGCAAAAACCAAACAGCCCCCCGTCATTAAGTGGGTCGACTTCGAGATCGTGAAGTGATTACCAAACTCGGGAGATGAAGATGAGAAAACCGATCAGCCTGTTAATGTTGCTCTTCTTTTTTTCAGTCACTGCCTGTGCCCAACACATGTCGAATATGAACGGCAACCACAACCATGGCGCGTCGCCGTCGCCGTTTGACGCGGCCGAGACGCAGGATTGGGCCAAGGAGCGACTGAAGAAGTCGCCGCGCCATCAGGAGTGGGTGAAAGTAAAGAACGGCGCGCGCGAAGTGAGCAGTTTCGTGGTCTATCCGGAAGTGAAAAACAAAGCCACCGCCGTAATCGTGATTCACGAAATCTTCGGCATGAGCGATTGGGTGCAGAGTCTTACCGATCAACTCGCCGAAGCGGGTTACATCGCGATCGCGCCCGATCTGCTTTCCGGCGCGGGGCCGAATGGCGGCGGCACCAGTTCGCTCGATCGCACCCAGATTGGACAGAAGATTCGCGATCTGCCGCCGGACCAGATTACCGCCGACTTGAACGCCGTGGCCGATTACGTTGCCAAACTGCCGGCGTCGAACGGCAAGGTCGTCGTCACCGGTTACTGCTGGGGCGGTTCGCAGTCGTTTCGCTTCGCCACCAACAATCAAAACATCAAGGCCGCGTTTGTGTTCTATGGCTCAGCGCCGATGACGTCGCCCGACAACGCGATCGACAAGACCGCGCTCGCGAAAATCAAAGCGCCTGTTTACGGTTTCTACGCCGGCAACGACGCACGCATCGACGCGACTGTGCCGCCGACCACGCAAGCGATGACCGAGTTGAAGAAGAAGTATGAGCCGGTCACATACGACGGTGCCGGACACGGTTTCATGCGCGCGGGCGATGCGCCGGAGCCGACGGACACAACCGCCGCGGACTATCAGAAACAACTCGATGCGTGGCGGGCAAACAAGACCGCCCGCGACGACGCGTGGACACGCTGGAAGAAGCTACTCGCCGCGATCTAATCCGTGATGCCGGTGTTTATCTGCGGCCCATAAACTCGTCGAGAAAAAGAGATGCGAAAACTGATCTACGGCGGCGCGAACACGCTCGACAACTACATCGCTTCGCAAGACGATTCAGTCGACTGGATCCTGCAGAGCAAGGAGGCAAATGACTTCCTGAAGCAGATGTGGCAGTCGCTCGACACGATCATTATGGGCCGCAGAACTTACGAGATCGCCACCAGGAGCGGGCACGGCGGCGGCCAGGCAGGAATCAAAACTTACGTCTGCTCGCGCACGCTCAAAGAAGTTAAGGGCAAGAATGTGGAGCTGGCATCGGACGCCGTCGCCCTTGCCAAACGCTTGAAAGCGGAAGAAGGCAAAGACATCTGCGTGATGGGCGGCGCGCAGTTGGCGAAATCGCTTTTCGAAGCCGGCTTGATCGACGAGGTCGGCGTGAATATCCACCCGCTGCTGCTCGGCTCCGGCATACCGCTCTTCGCCGCAATGGAAACACGCATCAATCTCGAATTGCTGGAGTGCAAGCAATCGAAGAATGGATGCGTGATCCTGCGGTACCGTGTTATTTAGCCGGTGTTATTTAGCTAATATTATTTAGCCAGGACTTCGCGGAAAAACTCGACCGCGCGCGGATCGCCAGTTTCGCCCAGTGAACGAATCGCCTGCTTGCGCACCTGCTGGTTCGGATGCGTGCGCGCAATCTTGATCAGCAGCGGTACTGACTCTTCCGCACGCCGCTGGCTGATCGCCCTGACTGCCTGCATCTGGACCTCGGCGTTTGCATCGTTGTTCTGCGCGGTCGCGCTCAAGAACTCAAAACTGCGTTGGCTCACGCGTTCGCCAAGCGCGCGGATCGCCTCACGCCGAATGTCCGTCGAGTCGTTCGCACGCGCCAACTCAAACAACTTGTCTTCCACGCGCGGGTTCTTGATCTGCGACAGCGATTGCAGCACGGTGCGCCGCGCTTCCGGCGACTGTTCCGCGTCAAACAATCGCAGCAGATCATCGATTGACGCTTCGCCACGTTCGCCCACGACGCGGATCGCTTGCCGTCGCAAATCCTGATTCGTTTCAGTGCGCGCGAGTTCGAGCACGCGCGCCTGTGCTTTCGGGCTCTTCGTCTCAGCCATCGCCCGCAAAGCAGATCGCTTAACTTCGAGATTCGTGTCGGTGTTGTAAATCTTGATCAACTCGTCAGCGACGTCGTCGCGTTGCAAGCGGCCGAGCGCGCGAACGGCGGTGCGGCGCGCTTCCCAGTCGGCTTCATTCTTCGCGATGCCGAGCAGAAAGTTGAAAGCAGGTTGCACTTCTTCGCTGTTACCGTAAGGCGCGTAACCAGCCGCGGAGATCACGCCGCGCCGGATCTCGGGATCTTTAACGTCGTCGTAGAGCGCTTTGAGCGTCGCGACCGAGCCGCGATCGTGACTATCGCCAATCGCGTGCGCGGCTTTAATGCGGAGTTGCTTGTCCTCGCTTTCGTTGCGTACGAGCGAAGCGAGAAACGCCTGTTCGCCGCCGGTTTGGCCCAGCCAGTAAACCGCGGCAGAACGTGTGCGCGGATTGGGTGAACCGCCGACGAAGTTCTTGAGCATGCCGCTGACGCGCGCATCGTCGTGCAGCGCGATGCCGAGCACGGCTCGTTCGCCGAGAACGTCGAGCGGAGTGGCCGCGGCGAGCGCGCGCAGATAGTTCAGGCTCTCTTCGTTGTTGGCGCGGCCCAACCAGTAAACGGGATAACCGCTGTATTCGCGTTTGCGTTCGAGGTTATAGATCTCGATGCGCGTGATCTGATTTGCTGCCGGCTCGCGTAGCAGAAAGATCGCGACGTTGCGGGTCTCAACGGTCGTGCCGTTCACCGTAGTGCCGACGAAAACCGTCGTATCGCCGATCACGTTCATCCGGCCGTTCAACTCCTGGATCGCCGGATCGATTGCGACACCCGGACGCACGTCAAACGTGTACGCCGACCAGTAAGGCGTGCGTCCCGCTCGTCCGCGAGCTTGCGCGGCTTCGAGCTTGCTCATCAGGTCCGCGCCTTCGACCGTTGTAAAGCTTTGGATCGTCGTGGCCGGCGACTGGGTTTTCAAATCGGCGTTCACGAAGCCAAAACCAAGCAGCACCGACAAAATCAGTGAGAACATCATTGACGTGCCTCCGATCTACTTCAGCAACTCTTCGAGAAACTTCAACGCCTCGGGATCTTTGCTTTCGCCGAGGAAACGCACCGCCGTTTTGCGCAAGTCGACTGACTGATCATTCTTCGCAATCGTCATGAGCTTGTGCACGGCGACCTTCTGCTTCGAATCACCGAAAGCGCGCAGCAACGCCATCTTCACCTGCGGGTTCTGCTCGCCGTCGTACATCCCCACGAGTTGCGTCACAGTCTGTTCGTCGTCTTTGTCGCTCAACTGCCGAATCGCATACCCGCGCAACTCCAGCGAGTCATTGCCGCGCGCGATTTCGAACAGCTTCTCTTTGGCGCGTGGGTCCTTGTTATCGCCAACCACGCGCAACACGCCTTGCTTGATCCTGACGTCGTTTTCGCCGGCGTAGAGCAGGAATAGTTGATCGAGCGGTATCTTGCCGCGATCACTCAGCGCGCGAATCGCCATGATGCGCATTTCCGGCGTGTCGCCTTGCTTCGCAACCTCAAAGATCTTCGCCTGCGCTTTCGCATCGTCGCGGTCCGCAAGTGCGCGCAACACCTGCATGCGAATCTGCGGGGTCTTGTCGGCGTCGTAGATGCGAATCAGTTCGTCGAGCGAAGCGGCATCATTTGCATCGCCGAGGTAACGAATCGCCATCTGCCGCAACACGAGGTCGTCACCGCTGCGCGCGACTTCCAGCACCTTCGCGTTGCCACGCGCATTACGACTGTCCATCAGTGCGCGCAACACCTGCCCCTTCACGTCCTTGTTCGTATCGGCGTTGTAGATCTTGATCAACTCGTCGGTAACTTGATCGTTGTGCTGATCGGCCAAACGCCTGATCGCAGTGAGCCG
>Ga0247688_1000485_pt1 | contig 10896 bp, 8 predicted proteins | sample CNK29_metaG_FD_182718 | JGI IMG/M metagenome (GOLD analysis project Ga0247688, IMG submission 182718) | Soil microbial communities from Purdue University Martell Research Forest, Indiana, United States - CNK29 | ecosystem: Environmental > Terrestrial > Soil > Temperate forest > Bulk soil | place...
TTGACGCGCCACGCCGCCGACGAGCATCTGCGCGCGTTCGAAAGCGCACACCTGGTTGCCGACATACGACGCGCCGTTCCGGAACATGTTGTAGGTGATGTAGTACGCATCCGGCCAAACACCCATCTTCGGATAGTCGTTGAAGTTTCGGCTATACGAATAGGAGTACCGGAAGTAGGTGCCGGTCGGATCTGGTGTCGTCGAAACAGCAACGCACTGTGTGTACGGCGTTGACGAAACAGCAAACTGCGTCAGGATCCAGCGGTCGGCGAGTTGATCGTATTGGACGATCGGATCGCCGTCGTTGTCACTCTGGCAACGTCCGCCAAAGCCCGACCAGAGAGTACTGCCGTTCTTCGGAAAGCCGGGCACGAGATTGAAGGCGGTGATGTTGTTGTTTGCATCGCGCGTCAACGTGTAAACCGCATAGCGCAGGTTTACCCATTGCACGTAGTGGTTTGGTCCCACGTCGCCGGTGGTATCAGGCGGCGCAACGCGCGCAGCGGGATCGACGGGGGTGCCGACGGTGGCGGTCTTCGGTTCGGCGAGTGCCGACGGAAGGCCAACGCTCCTGGCCGCGAGTGGGTCTTCGGCCGGGCGATTGACGTTCTCGATCGGTTGGGGCCGGCCGGGTTCGAAGTCTTTTCCTCCGCGCGCCGGCTTCTGCCTTTCACCGCTATCAAACATGTCGCGCAGCTTTTTTGGCGTCTTGTCGAAATGAACGGGATAACTGATCTCAGCCGGCGTTTGTTGAGCCACGTCGTTCTGGCCTTTCGGGCCGTTCTGTCCCTGGACCGTTGCGAGCGGCAGAGAGGACACAGCACACAGAACGAAGCTCATGAGAACTGCGTGAAGCTTTTTCATTTTTCTCCTCCGAAAACTCAGGGCTAGGGTTTATGAGGTACGCGAGCCGATAGTACTTCGGGAGTGAGTAAAACTAGGCTGGCGGACTATGTTCTCGTTGAAAGCGTGGAAAACGTTGCGCAGTATAGCACTGGACTCGATTGCCTGCCAGAGCCCTCCACAGATTACCCAGATTCTCTACTCAAACAGGCGGCGGATGATTTTCGGCAGCAGGAGCGAAGAGTTGAGCACGGAACCAGTGGTGAAGCGCCGCGCGAAAGCGCGAAACAGATCCGCCGCGCGTTCCGTGTAACGAAACCACCAAACATCCGGCACCCACGGCACCCGATTGACGTGAATGTGCTGCGGCGTGACGAGTTCCATTAACCCGAGCCACCCGTGCGTGCGGCCGTAGCCGCTCTGCTTCACGCCGCCCCACGGCGTTTGCGCGATCGCGTGCGTGTAGACGACTTCGTTGACCATCACCGTGCCCGCTTCGATGCGTTCGGCGAGTCGGCGGCCGCGCGCGATGTTGCTCGTGAAAACAGCGGCGGTCAATCCGTAGATGCTGTCGTTTGCGAGTCGCACGGCTTCGTCGTCAGTCTTGAACGTCATAATCGGCAACACCGGGCCAAACGTTTCGTCGCGCATCAGATCCATCGAGTGGTCCACGTTCGTTACGACGGTTGGTTCGTGAAACCAACCGCCGTTGTTCGTCACGCGATGCCCGCCGGTTTCGATCTTCGCGCCTTGTGCGACGGCGTCCTGCAAGTGGTCTTCGACGATTGTCAGTTGCCGTTCGGTCGTCATCGCCCCGAGATCGACTTCGTCGTTCGCCGGCGGTCCCAGTTTGAGTTTGCGCACTTCAGCGACGACGAGTTGCGTGAACTCTTTCGCGACTGACTCGTGAACATAACAACGCTCGATCGACGCGCACGCCTGGCCCGCGTTGCAAAAGCCACCCCAAACAGCAGCGCGCGCGGCATTCGCCAGCGATGCGTCTTCGAGAACGACCATCGCGTCTTTGCCGCCGAGTTCGAGCACGACGGGCGTCAGGTGTTTCGCCGCGGCTTCCGCGACCCGTTTGCCCGTGGCAACGCTGCCGGTGAACATCACTTTGTCGACGCCGGCTTCGACAAGCGCCGCGCCCGTCGAGCCATCGCCAGTGACGATCTCGAGCAATCCGTCAGGCAGTCCAGCCTGTTTGAAAACGTCGCCGATTTTCAGCGCAGTCAACGGTGTGAGTTCGCTCGGTTTCAGCACGACGGCGTTGCCGGCCAACAACGCCATCACCACTTCATCAAACGGCGTGGCCCACGGAAAATTCCACGGCGAGATGATGCCAACGACGCCGAGCGGTTTGTAAACGATATAAGACGAGCGACCCATCAATTCATACTGGCCGATGTTGATCTTGCGCTTCCGCAACAGTGCTTCGACTGATCTGGCAAAGTAGTGCATCAGGTCGAGCGTCGGGACGATTTCCATCGACGTTGCTTCCGCGGGCGGCTTGCCGGTTTCACGTGAGATCAAAGCCGCAATGCCGTCAACCTGTGCGAGCACGATCTCGCGTGCGCGCAGGATGAGTCGCGCGCGTTTGGAAAACGAAAGCTGCGACCACGCGGGTTGCGCCTGGCGCGCGCGCTTCACCGCGGCGAGTACGTCGGCAGCGTTCATCAACGGCACACGTCCGAGTTCCTCACCGTTCGACGGATCTGTGGAAACGATTTCGCGCACAGCGGCTGATGAAAGACTTTGCGTGCTCATCGAGTACAATGTAGGTCCAAATTATTCCAGCCACAAGAGGAAGGCCAGATGATCAGATCTCAACTCGCGGAGTTCATGCGCCGCATGCAGCCCAACTCCGTTGCCATCATTCCCGCAGCGCGCGAAACCACGCGTTCGAACGACACGCATTATCGTTTTCGCCAGGACTCAGACTTCTTCTACCTGACCGGTTTTGAAGAGCCGGACGCCATCGCGGTGATCAAGCCGGGCGATGCGAGCGACTACGTCTTGTTTGTCAGGCCGCGCGATCCGGAGCGAGAGATTTGGGACGGGCGACGTGCGGGCGTGGATGGGGCGAAAGTTGAATTCGGCGCCAGCGACGCATTTCCGATCGACGAGTTTGACGGCCGGTTGCGAGAGATTTTAGACGGCGCTGAAGTGCTCTATTACCGCCTCGGCATGCAGCCGGATCTCGACGCGAAGATCATTCGCGAAATCTCGTTGATGCGCGGCTGGAATCGCAAGCCGGTCCATCCGCCGCAAACCATCATCGACTCGGCGGCGATCATTCACGAACTACGCGTGATCAAGAGTCCGGAAGAACTCGAGATCATGCAGCGCGCTGCCGACATCGCGGCTGAAGCGCACGTCGAGGCAATGAAAACCGTGCGCGCGGGCATGCAGGAATATGAAGTCGAAGCGCTGATCGAACAGATTTTCCGGCGGCATGGCTCGTCGGGACCCGCGTACACGTCGATCGTCGGCGCCGGCGCGAATGCGACCGTGTTGCACTACATCAATAACGACGGGCAGTTGCGCGACGGTGAGTTGTTGCTGATCGACGCGGGCGCTGAGTACAAGGGCTACGCCTCAGACATCACGCGGACGTTTCCGATCAACGGCCGCTACTCGAAAGCGCAACGCGAGATTTACGACCTCGTGTTGAAGGCGCAGATGGCGTGCGTGGAGATGGTGCGACCCGGGGTGACGCACGATCAACTGAAGCAGCATTCGATTGAAGTGCTGACCGAAGGGATGGTCGAACTGGGATTATTGCAGGGCGAGCCGGAAGAGTTGATCAAAGAGAAGAAGCACGAAAAGTTTTACATGCACGGGCTGGGGCACATGCTCGGCATCGACGTGCACGACGTCGGCCGCTACTACTACGGCAAAGACTCGCGCGCACTCGAACCCGGGGTGGTGATGACGGTCGAGCCCGGTCTGTATATCGCGCCTGACACGAAGGACGTGCCGGAGCAGTATCTCGGCATCGGCGTGCGCATCGAAGACGACGTGCTCTGCACGACCAACGGCCCCCGCGTGTTGACTAACAAAGTCCCCAAAAACCCCGACGAGATCGAAACGCTCATGGCGCGGTAAAGGCAATCCACAGATTACGCAGAACATCGGTGTAATCTGTGGACGGTTTTACTGAGCGAGGTCGTTCACCGCAGCGTAAACACCTTCGACCACCATCGCCATGCGTTTGAAGTCGAGTTTTTCAACCGTATCGTTCGCGGTGTGGTAATTCTGATTACGATAGAACGCCGTGTCGGTAATCATCAGCGCGTTGTAACCAGCCTCCCAGTAATTTAGCTGGTCGGAAAAATCGACGCCGGGGATGAAGCTCGGCGCACTAATCGAATAAACGGATAACGGCGACGCAGCGCTCATCGACTTCTTCACCCGCCGCGTCAGCAAACCGTCACCGACGCGTCCCACCACGCCGATAAAATTTCCCGTAGACGGATAGAACGCTCCCAGAATTCCGGCAGGAAAGTGTTGGCTGCCGCGTGCGTCGCTGAAGTAACCAATCATCTCCAGGCTAAACATCGTTCTCAGCTTCACGTTCGCTTTGCGCAACGACTCAGCGTGGACCGAACTGCCCATTCCGGTCGTGCGAAAGTACGGCGGCTCTTCGGTGCTGTAGGCAACGAGTTCCACGCGCATCGCCGGCGATCGAGCGCCGAGCAAACGCGCGAGCTCGATCAATCCCGCGACGCCACTGGCGTTATCGTCCGCCCCCGGCATCGGCCCAGCGGCATCGTAATGCGCGCCGACAACGATTCGTTCCCCTGTGTCTGGCCCAAACGAGGCGATGATGTTGCGAAACGACGTTCCTTCGACGCGATACGGCTGTTCTTGGACAGTCGCGCCTGTTTGCTTGAACTCGGATGCGATGTACGCCGCCGCTGCATCCAGATTCTGAACGTGGGTGACGTCGCGAGGCGAAAATTCAATCGAGAGTTTGCGAACGTGCGCTTCGAGCCGCGCCGGATCGACCGTGCGTATCGGATTCGGCTGCGCGCGTGAGAGCAACGGCTGCGTCAGCCAAAACCAGCAGACAAGCAAGAACGCGACGATGATGAGGAGTATCCACAGCATGATCTTGATGATGCCTGCGCGCCAGTGTGTTTCGGGATAAGAGAACACAGACGGGGTTCGTTAGGACGAGAGTTCCGCCACGATCTCGCGTACTGCCTGCCGCGCTTCCTCGACTTCTTCCGGCTTGAATGAGACTGCGCCGACGACTGCATGACCGCCGCCGCCGTAGCGTTCGCAGATCTTCGCGATGTTGTGCGTACGCGGTTTCGGCGCCCACGGGTTTGAACCGACGGAGATCTTCGTTCGTTGCGGCGCGCGCGTGAGTGCGACCGAGTAAGTCGTCTGCGGATAGAGGTAATACGGAATGAACTTGTTGAAGCCTTCGTAACCTTCGTCAATCAAATCAAACTGCACCACGCCATTCGCGAATTTCGCTTTCTTTCGCACGGCTTCGAGCGTTTCGAGATGCTGCTGCAGAATTGGCCGGAAACGCCGTTGCACTTCCGCGCTCGTTGCGACTTCTTCCAGCGAGTGTACGGTGAGATCGCGAATGATCTGTTCGATGAAGGCGTCGTCGGGGTCGGATTCGATGACCTGCATCAACTGCAGCGCCGGCTCTTTCAGCTCGACGCACTGCGCCGGCGATTCGTAGAGCGCGCCGTCGATGACGTGCGCCCAATGGACCAGCGATTCGATCGGTTCGGCATTGAAGCCGAAGCGCTCGTGCGCAACGTCGGCAATAAACTCCGTACACGACTTTCGCGTCGCATCCAGAAACTTCTTGCCTGACTTGTCCGCGCGGAAGTGTGCTTCGTCTTCGGGCGTGAGAAACGCCGACTCGTGATGGTCAAACCACCACGTCAACTTTTCCGAAGCAGCATATTTGAAGTCCACGATCGCATTCTCGTCGGAATCAAACATCGAGTGGTCAAAGAGATTACCCGGGCGATGGAGCAAGCCCGTGTAGTTGACCTCAGCCTCGGGATGAATGCGTTCCTTGTAGAAGCGAGTAAAAGTTGCCGCCGAAGCGACGCCGTCAAAGCAGTGGCCGTGGTAAAGGAGACGAAGTTTCACGCTCAGTTTTTACAGGGCTCGATCAGGCCGGCGCTAACGGGCGTGAGCTTCGAGGCGATGAACTTGTCAACTTCGTCCTCGATCAACTCGCCGTTAACGACCCAGGCCTTTTCGGCCAGCACATCTCCTTTGGCATTTACTTTTGCGGGTTCGAGAAAGATGTTCCAGGGCGAACCCCAGTTGCGTTTGTCACCGGTGAGTTGGCGATACTCGTAGTGCAGCGTCTTCTCTTTTTCCTCGCGCGACTCTGACTCGGTGACGATCGGATACGGTGGCCCATCCGGAGCGAAGAAGCTGGTCACTTCATCGCGCGTGGCGTATTCGCTGATCCCGATCACCTGGAAACCCTGCTTCTTATATTTTTCGTAGAGCTTCGCGGCGATGGGTGCTTCGTTGCGCCAGTTGTGGCACCACGGCGCGAAGTAAACGAGCAGCACCAGTTTCTTGCCGGCGATCAACGAACGCAGGTCCGCGGGTTTTTCAGTCTTGAGATCCACCAGCGACCAGTTTTTGTAGTTCACCGTCTGCTCGGTGAGCGCCGAATACTCATGACCGTCTTGAGACTTCGGGGCCGCCACTTCGGGAGTTTTTGCGGGCGTCTCCTGCGTCTTGGGCGCATCCTGCGCGTTGGCGGCCAGGGGTGAGAGTGCGAGAGCGAGCAGAGAAACGAGAATTAATTTCTTCATGGTGTCACTCCAACTGCTATTGGTTAGCGGCGCTGGCGGTTGCGGGAGCTTCCGCGAGCAGCGGTTTCACTGCTGCTTCCCAGCCAGCCTTGTCTCGGGCCCCAATGATCTTCTGCCGAATCCTTCCTGCACGATCGATCAGGTAAGTGGTCGGCAACACTGACTGCTGAAATTTTACTTTCGCATCGCCGCCGCCGATCAAGACCGGATAGTCAAACTTCACGACGTCCTGTTGATATGAGTTAACGCCGGCGATGGTGTCGTCGAGTGAAGCACCGACGATGCGCAAACCCTGCGTTTCAAGCTCGTGCTGCAACGAATTCAACGCGGGTATTTCTTCCCGGCACGGAACGCAGTACGTGGCCCAGAAATTCAGCAGCACCACCTGGCCCTGAAGTTCTTTCAAGTGAAACGGCTTGTCAGCGAGCGTGCGGAATTCTACGTCGGGTACGGGTTCAAAGGTGGCGTTCGCGATCACCGGAGTCGGGGACGGAGCAGGCGGCGGGTTCAACTTCAAAATCCCTTCAAGATTCGGAATCAACCCGGCTACCTTTGAACTCGCGAGTAGCGTCGATTGCCCCGTCATCACCAGCACCCCGACAAGAATCAACACGATGCCCGAAACAACTTCCACCTTGTGCAGGTGCTTGCGAAAGTTTTTATAAAAACTGAGAAACTGATTGATGCCCAATCCCGTCAACAGAAACGGCACCGCGAGTCCCGCTGAATAAAACGCCGAAAGCACGAGCCCACTGCGCCAGCCGCCACTCGTCGCGGCCAAGCCGATAATGCCGCCGAGAATTGGGCCAATGCACGGCGTCCAACCGGCTGCGAACGCAACGCCGAGCGCGGCCGAACCCAACATGCCGCGCGGTTTGTCATTTGAAAAGACGCGCGTGTCTTTGTAGAGCGCGGAGATCTTCAGTAGCCCGATCAGTTGCAGGCCGAAAGCGATGATGACGATACCGCCGATGATTCGCACCCACGGATTGCTCGTGATGGCCGCGCCGACGAGCCCGGCAGTCGTACCGAGCAGAAGGAAGATCACCGACAATCCGCCGTTGAAGGCGAGCGAGTTGAGAATCACCGCGCGGCGGCTGCTCGTGCCTTCCTTCAGATTGTCGACGCTGACACCTGAGATGAGCGAAATGTATCCCGGCACGAGCGGCAACACGCACGGTGAGAGAAACGAGAGAATGCCCGCCGCAAACGAGATGATAATGCGAAATAAGGTAATGCCTTGCTCATCCATATTACTTACTCATCCAGCAATTTCTTGATCATTTTGCCGAGTGACGCGATCTCTTCGTCACTGGCTCCGGGAGAAATGTAACGCAACCTGCCCTTGCGGTCGATCAGAAACGACATCGGAATGGAATTCACGCCGTAGTTGTAACTGTTTTCGTCCGACTCATCCACGACGACTCCATACGGAAGCCGGTTACGCTTCTTGAACTCACGCAGGTAAGCGAGTTCCTGGACGGGCGTCATTTGCCGTCCCTCGCCGTGACCGTAGTATTCAGTGAGACCGAGAATCACGAGCCCCTTGTCTTTATAGGCGTCGTGCCAGCGCGAGAGATTCGGCAGCGTGACGCGACATGGTCCACACCAGTGGGCCCAGAAGTCAAGCAAGACTACTTTGCCGCGCAGGTCGGAGAGTTTGACCGGCGACTGATCGATCCATTCGCTGCCGATGATCTCCGGCGGCGTGCCTTTCGCCGCAATTGAATCCGCCAGCATTTTATCGAACTCGGCGAGCGACGGCTTGAGCACGAGGAAGCGGTACATGGCCAGCTTGTAAAGATTTCCCGACGGCAAGTCGAACGACATCTGGACCAGGTTCTGGAGTGTCTTCATCGCGTCGTCGCGATGGTTCGACTTGTTGTAAGCGTCGGCCAGCAAGGCGCTCGATTTGACCAGCATCTCGTCGCGCTTGAACACGTCTTCCTGGTTCGTTTTGCTGAATTCCTTCGCCGCCTCGAGCATCGCTTGCGCGTGCTTCGTCATTGACGCGTAGTCTTTCGTGCGCGAGTAGGCGTCAGTGATGAGCAGTTCCATGCGATAGCGATCGTCCGCGCGTTGCGGCTTGTGATGAGCGTAAGACGCGATCGCCGTCGCGGCTTCGTCAAGCAAACCTTTCCTCACTGCATACAGCACGACGACGTTGCGGCCGGCCTGTGCCTGGGCGCCGTCGGGATCGTCTTTCAAGAGCTGGCGCATCGTCGTGAGCGCAGCGTCAGCATCGCCCGCGAGATGATTGAGCATCCCGAGGAAGTAGAGATCTTCCTTTGACAAATGCGAGCGTGCTTTGAGAATGGCGGCATTCTTGACGGCGAGTTCCTGTTGTTCCTTTTTCGTCTGCAGTTCGAGCTTCGCGTCGTACGGAAGTTTCTGCTTGTTGAATTCCTGGTAGCGGCGGCCAAGATAACCGTTAGCGTCTTCGTAGAGTGCTTGCGCCGGCCGTTCGTCAGGCTTCGGCGGGTCGTCGGCTTTGGTGTTCAGCGCTTGCGCTGACGCCGCCGCGAACGACAGCAATACCAATAGAACGACGGTCAGGAATCTCATGTGCGGTAACTAGCCTTAACTAATGTGCGCCAGATTAAAACGATTAGGACTAAAAGCAGCGAGTAACGGCGAAACGCGACCTGTGACGACTGCTTCGGCTATCAACTCTCCGGTGACGGGTGCGAGTAGGATTCCGTTTCGGTAATGACCCGTTGCATAAAAGAGCCCATCAATTTCACCACAAGGCCCCAGCACAGGCAAACCGTCAGCGGCGCGCGGCCGCAATCCCGCCCAGGTGTCGAGGATGGCGAGGCGCGAAACAGCCGGCGAGATCTCGTTTGCGTTGGCGAGAATGTGACTGATTCCGCCCGCGGTAACTTGCTTAGTGAAACCGGCGTGTTCGCTCGTCGAGCCGGCGAGGAGGCGTCCGTCCTGGCGCGGAACGAGATAGCCGCGCGGGCTGTAAAGCACGTGGCGCGTCAGTTGTGGCTTCGCGTCGAAGCAGATCATTTGGCCGCGGATAGGTTCGATTGGTGGAGTTTGAGACGACGGGATCGCGCTGGACCACGTGCCGGCGGCGACGATCGCGACATTGCAGCTTATGAAGCCGCGTGAAGTTTGTACGCCGCGGATCTGGCCGCGAGCGGCGCTGATCGATTCGACGTTTGTATCCGTGAAGATGTCGACTCCTGAATTCGCAACGCTGTTGATGATGGCGTTCACCAGCCGGCGATTTTCAACTTGAACGTCGCGCGGGAAGCGTAACGCGCCGCGAATATTTTCCGAGACGCACGGCTCCAATTCTCGCGCTTCTTTGGCTGCTAATTTCTCAACCACCAATCCGGCCTGTGATTGCCACTCGCAACGCGTTTCGATCTCTTCCAAATCCTCTTCACTAAACGCAACGTAAAGCGTTCCCGTCGGATCGAGTTCAACGTCAATGCCGGTCTCAGCGCGCAAAGCGGCGGCGAAGTCGTCGTAGAGATCGCGGCTGCGACATGCGAGGGCGAAGAATTCATCAGGTCGATCGGCTTCAGCTTGCGGCGCGAGTATGCCGCCGGCTGCGTACGACGCTTCTGCTCCGAGCGACGCGCGTTCGATCAGGCACACGTCGCGCACGCCGCGTTGGGCCAGCGCGCGGGCGATCGTTAGGCCAATGACACCGCCGCCGATGACCACGACTTCAGCAGAATTCGGGATCGCATTTGAATGGTTCAAGTACAAAGCACTAATATCTGTTCAATGACGCATCGTATCACACTGATTCCGGGCGACGGCATCGGCCCTGAAGTCGCTTCCAATGTAGTTAGAATCATCGAAGCTTCCGGCGTTGAGGTTGTATGGGAAACGCATTTCGCGGGGGCTCAGGCACTCGAAAAATTCGGCAATACGTTGCCGCAGGAACTGCTCGACTCGATCTTGCGCAACAAGGTCGCTTTGAAAGGCCCGATCACTACGCCGGTCGGCAAAGGTTTCACTTCCGTCAACGTCGGGCTGCGCAAGACGCTTGATCTCTATGCGAACTTGCGGCCGGTGCGCGCGTTGCCGAATGTGCCGTGTCGTTATCCGGAGCTGGATCTCATCGTCGTGCGTGAGAACACGGAGAGTTTGTATGCCGGGTTGGAACACGTCGTGGTTCCGGGCGTGGTGGAGAGCTTGAAGATCATCACCGAGAAAGCGTCGACGCGCATCGCGCGGTTTGCGTTTGAGCATGCGCGGCGCGAGGGGCGCAAGA
>Ga0247688_1000488_pt1 | contig 10810 bp, 12 predicted proteins | sample CNK29_metaG_FD_182718 | JGI IMG/M metagenome (GOLD analysis project Ga0247688, IMG submission 182718) | Soil microbial communities from Purdue University Martell Research Forest, Indiana, United States - CNK29 | ecosystem: Environmental > Terrestrial > Soil > Temperate forest > Bulk soil...
CGCGACGGCGCTTCGAACTCCAATCGCACGCGGCCCATGCCGTGATTGATCATCTTCGTCATCTGCCCCTTGCGGCGACCGAGCGCTTCCGTGATCACGCCGATGAACTCGTCAGGACAATCGACGACCACGGCCTCAATCGGCTCGAACACCTGCGCGTCAACTTTGCGCGTGATCGCTTCCGGCTTCGACACCTGGAGTTCGTAGCCTTCGCGTCGCATCATCTCGATCAGAATCGCGAGTTGCAATTCGCCCCGTCCGGACACTTTGAACTGGTCCGGCGACTCAGTGTCTTCAACCCGGATCGCGACGTTGCCGAGAATCTCTTTGTCCAAACGTTCCTTGAGCTGCCGCGAGGTGACGTACTTTCCCTCGCGACCCGCAAACGGTGAGTTGTTGACGCCGAAGATCATCGCGATCGTCGGTTCGTCGACGGCGATTGAAGGCAGCGGTTGCGGGTTGTCGAACGAAGTGATCGTGTCGCCGATGTTGATGTTTTCGATGCCGGCGAGCGCTACGATTTCGCCGAAACCCGCCTGGTCCACCGATTCGCGTTTCAATCCTTCGAAGACGTAAAGCTGCGACACTTTTGTCTTGTGCATCGAGCGATCGGGTTTCACGACCGCGATCTGATCGCCGACTTTGATCTCGCCCGAAAAGATGCGGCCGATGGCGAGCCGGCCGACATAGTCGTTGTAATCGAGATTCGCGACGAGCAACTGCAACGAGTCGGGTCGCTGTTCGCGCGGCGCGGGAATCGTCTCGACGATCTGATCGAAAAGCGGCTGCAGGTTGTTCGACCCGTCTTCGAGCTTGCGCTTCGCGATACCGTCGCGAGAGATGGCGTAGAGAATCGGAAATTCGATCTGGTCGTCCGTCGCATCGAGATCGAGAAAGAGTTCGTAGATCTCGTTGACGACTTCCGGCGGGCGCGCGTCGCTGCGATCGATCTTGTTAACCAACGCGATGGCCGGCAGACGCGCTTCGAGTGCCTTGCGCAACACGAAACGTGTTTGCGGCAAGCAACCTTCAGCAGCGTCGACGAGGAGCATCACGCCGTCGACCATCTTCAGCACGCGCTCGACTTCACCGCCGAAGTCGGCGTGGCCGGGTGTGTCCACGATGTTGATCTTCACGTCGTGATAACGCACGGCGGTGTTCTTCGCCATGATCGTGATGCCGCGTTCGCGTTCGAGATCCATTGAATCCATCACGCGCTCGCGCACCTGTTCGTTTTCGCGAAAGGTGCCTGACTGGCGCAGCATTGCATCGACTAGAGTTGTCTTCCCGTGATCGACGTGGGCGATGATAGCGATGTTACGGATGTTGTTTCGTTCGGTCATTGGTATCTGTTTGCCTGATTGCTTCGTAAAGCACGATACCGACCGCTGTCGCAAGATTCAAGCTGCGGACTTTCGGATTGTGGATGGGAATTCGCAGGCAGTGGCTCCAGTTTTTGCGCAGAAGATCCTCGGGCAGTCCACGCGTCTCCGGGCCAAAGACGAGGCAATCGTCAGGCTCGAACGCCCAGTCCGTGTAGGCGCGATCGGCCTTCGTGGTGAGATAAATAAAACGTGCCTGCGGCAGTGATTGCTGCAGCGCTCCGAGGTTAGCGTGTCGCGAGAGTTGGACTTCAGGCCAGTAGTCGAGACCGGCGCGGCGCACGGCGCGATCGTCGAGGCGAAAGCCGGTAACGCCGACGATGTGCAGCGGGACGTTGGTCGCGGCGCAGAGTCGGGCGATGTTTCCAGTGTTGGGCGGAATCTCCGGTTCTACTAGGGCAACTGAAAGCATTGCTTAGGAAAAGTGCAGATCTGGCCTGACCTCTTTCGTTTTATGCTATCTTGAACGCAACCTCACCTGATTATCTCCAACAGGTTCCGTTATGCAACCAATACAACTACGATTCAGTTACACCGAAGCCGAATACCTTAACGCGGCGCGGCTGATGATGCTGCGCGAAACAAAGATCGTCCTGCGGCTCGCGGCATTCTTCATCCTATTGTTCGTTGGCGCCGTCTTGCTCGGGATGCTCATCCCGGAGGCTACATTTTCCCTCTGGGCCATCTTTCTCGTAATGGCGATATTCGTGGCCGCATTCTTCCAGAAGATCATCGTCGCCGTACCGAGAAAATTCTTTCGCGGCAACGACAACATGCGCGAGGAGTTTCTGCTGACCTTCTCACCGGACGGAGTCTGGGTTCGCACTTCCAAGATCGACTCGAAGCTGTCGTGGAGTTTGTACACGCGGGTGCTCGAGAATGCTTCGATGTACGTGATCGTCTACGGCAAGGACGCAAGGATGATGACGGCGGTTCCGAAACGCGTGTTCCGGAATGCGCAGGAGGAAGTGGAATTCAGAGACCTTTTGCGATTGCACGTCGATGATCGCTTGCCGCTAACAAACCCGAGCCTCGAGGCTCGCACTCCCGAGTACATTCCCGGATCGCAACCACCTGACTGGCGCTGACAAAAAACAAAAAAGAAACGACGAGCTTCGCTTGAAGATCTCGTCGTTTCTTTTGCAAGGCCTCGTCGGCCTCAGATGTTTGTGTGCGCCGGTGGAAGGTACGTGCTGTAACCTGCTGGTTCGAACTATCTCTTCTTTGCGGCTTTCTTGGTTCCGCCCTTCTTCGCGGCCTTCTTGGTTCCACCCTTCTTCGCTGCTTTCTTTCCACCTTTTTTAGTTGCCATAGCTTCTATGTGCTCCTTCTTTCGAGATTAGTTTTTTGTTTCTTCATGACCACAAGATACTGTGTTTACTTCTCTCTTGTGGGCTAGAGTAAACGGCGCACAACATCTTGCTATATAAACGCAAATATCTCCGATGTCAATAACTTATTACTGCTGGCTGAAATATTTTTTTGCGCGTTGATCGCGCGCTGCGCGAGCGTTACGACGAGTAAGCGAGCGATCAATGGAGACGATGAGCAGAGCGCAAGAGGCCGGTGGTGTTCGTTGCGTGTGCGAGTGTGAGCTTAAGAAAGCGAGCGGGAAAAATTTTTGGCGAGCGGAATGATGGTCCAACTCTCAGTTGCGAAACAGCGGCGTGAAGATCCATTGGTCCTCGCGTTCAATGCCGTAGTAAGTGAGCACTGAATCTTTCTTGCTGCGAGTAGCAACACCGACGAATGGACCAGCCGAATCGTCGTCGACGGATGATGAAGGATCCGCCGTTGGCTTCTCGCCAAGATTGACGACGTTAGTGATAGCTGGAACCGCAAACTGTTGCAAGCGCGCAATTTGCGCGTCGCGTGGAGGTGGAAGAAAACTGCCCGTGTAGAAGAGTATCGACTGCTGAAATTCAACCAGCGCCTGCGTCCGCGGATGAACGAAGCGCCACTCACCTTCTTGAGTCAACGGATCGCGCGCGGCTGAAGCGCGCAGGATCTGGCGATTCTTTGAGCCGCCTGGAATTGGTATTCCTTCGAGCAGTTGGTCCATCGAAGAAGGCAACGCTTGATCGCTGACGTTGCCGGTGGTTGCCGATCGATAACGATAGTATTGAGCGATCGCATCGGCGACTTGCTCGCCGCGAAAGATCGCTTCCTGCTCTCGGTCACGCTGCACTTGTTGCTGCACGCGAGGCGCCGCGGCCATGGCGAACAAGGCGAGTACAGTCATTAACGCAAGTAGCGCGACGAGGGTGTAACCAGCTTCAGATCGCCTCTTCACACTCAAATCCACCCGCGCGAGTGGCGTTGCACACTCGCAGCTCGACCCGAATATATTGTGGTCGCTCATTGCGTCAAGGTTCATCATCTTCAGACTCAACTCGCGGTGTCGGACGCGTCAAAGGATTGCCCGGGTTCTTGTCGCCTTCACTCATGGCGATGGTGTGCTTGATCTTCAAAGAGGTGTCCATCAACACCAGTTCTTTGTCGGAGATGCTGGTCACGCGGAACCGGCCACCGATCACGTCGCCACGATGAACGTTCAAGACGCTCTTGTTGCCTTTGTCCTGCACCATCGCGACGTCGTCGACTCTTGTATTCGGACTGAGGATGCCGATGTAAAGAAAATTCGGCATCGGTGGCGCGGCGATGTTAATCGTCGCCTGATTAGAGTAGAGCTTGTTGTCGGACGTGTGCACATTGACGCTGGCCGATCCCGGCACGGCGATCATCGCTGCCGAGACATTAGCCGAAAGTTGTTGTGGGCCAATGTAGGTGGTCGCGACTTCGCGATTGTTAAAGTAGACCTTTGTAGCCGGCGTAAACTTGTCACCCGCGACGTCCAGCTTGAAATCGCCGCTGCGCGCGTAAACGTTCGAAGGTGATACTGACGCCAGCAAAATCGGAGGTGTCGGAGTCGGCGAAGGTGGGGGTTCCTGCACAACCGGCGAGGGCGACGGCTTCGGCGGCACGTAGTAGGCGAAGATGTTGCGCCTGGCTTCCGGCGCGCTGTAAGAGATCGGCTCGTACTTGATCGGCGCGAATTGCGCCAGGTCGGCAACATCAGGTGAAACAGCCTGAGTTGAGGCTGTCGCGGCGCCAGTTTGCGGTCGCGCCGGAGTTGGGCTGGTAGCGGCGCGCGCGTTTGCATTTGAGTTTGAATTCGCCGTGCGAGTGCCGCTGCTGCTGCCGCCAAAGCCAAAGAACACGTACCACAGCACGATGAGCGCCGCGAGTCCCAGAGCCGCGGCCCAAATCAGTTTCTTCTTCTCGCCGGGTTTATTGAGGTCGATTGCTTGCATATCGTTACTGCCGGCCCTGGCCGCTGTTGCTGGGCGCGCTATCGCGCTGGAAGTAAGTCGTCAAATTCATTTGCAGGCTGATCAGTGAACCGTTCGGGCCCGAGGCAGTATCGTCCGCCGAGGCGGGCGAATTGTTCTCGCGTGCGCGCTGCAGCTCGACCTCGTTGATGATTACGAACTGCTTGCTTCTCTCGAGGTCGCGAACGAAATGCCGAATGTCGCTGTACTGGCCTTCAACCGTTACCAGCACGGCGATGCCGGGATAAAAACTTTGCCACTTCGTTGTGGTCGTTCTTCCGGCAAGTGCTTTGGTGCCGGTTGGATCGAGCGGCGCATAAGTGGGACCGGAAGTATTTCGCAGCTTGTTTTTGACGATCAATTCATTGAGCTCGTCGTAAAGCGCCAAGCGTCCCTTGTCGGGCTGCGGCAGATAAGTTTTCTCAAAACCTGTGAGACTCGTGGCGATCTCATCAACCTGCGTTTTGGTGTCGCGGCCTTGCTGGACGACGCCGTTGAGCGTTTTCAAATTGGTTTGCAACCGCACCTTCTCGTCGTTGGCCGTATTCACGTGCAAGCGCGCCGGCACGAGGAAGTAAAGATAACTGAGCAACACGAGCAGCAGCACCAGGCAACTGCCGGCCAACGCCGCGACTTCCGCGAACCCAAACATCTTGCCGCGGCGCGAATCGAGAAACACCGTTATCCGTTGCTTGAAGGTCGTTTCAGAGCGAGGTGCGAGTTCTGCTTGTGCGCTCATCTTGACACCTCGCTTCCTGCCGGCGCTTGCGTAACTGACGCGACGCTCTCATTAGAAAAACTGTTGCGCGCGCGATAGACGACATTCAACTCATACTCGGTGCCGGTCTCGCCTCGTCCCTTTTGCAGGTTCTGCCCGCGCAGCTCGGCTTGAAAGATTCCCTCTTTGTGCATCGCGGTGATCATGTCGGTGATCGTGGAGGATTGTTTCGCGAACACATTCAGATCGAGTGTCGCAATCATCTGATCACCCTGAGTCGTCACGCCGCGTACGGCGATACGCGAGACCCGCACGTCCTGCGGCAGCGAAGCCTCCAGATCCACCAGCAATTTCGACCACGAGAACCTTCTGCGATCGACTAACAGATGCGCTGCTGGAACTGCTTGCTGCTGGTCGGACGTCAAGTTATCCCTGACCGTTTCAGCACTTTTCAGCAGCGCCTGCTCCTGTTGGCGGAGAGTATTGATCTCCGCTTGCGTGGCGGCTGTCCGCGCATTTGCGACGGTCGTCAGGCGCACCACGACCACCAGGCCGATGACGGCAACGAACAGAATAAGAGCCGTCAACGCCCACGGCAGCAGGCGATTGCTAAAGGGCTTGGAGGCGAGGTTGAGATTGCTATTCACGGTGAAAAAGGATACACGGCCAGTTGAAGTAATCGCAAATCAGCGCATCCGCCAAATTGGGCTCAGTTAATAGCCACGTTTTGAGTTCGGCCTTTAGGCTGCTGTCTTTGCGAGCAAGCTCAAGCTTGAACTCAAAACTGAGCCGCTGGTTTACACGTCAATGAAGGTCTTCGAGTTGCAAAATGACCCGGCGCCTAGTCGCGCCGAGGCCGCAGCGTTCCTTCATTTAAAGCCAACGAGTGGCGATAAGCACAGGTCACGTTGCGCCCATTTCGTTTAGCGCGATAGAGCGCCGAGTCGGCCAATTCGACGAGGCGTATCGGGTCGCGGGCGTCTTCGGGGAAACAGGCGACGCCAATGCTGATCGTCAGATGGAAACGGGACGCGTCGAGATTCGCGCCTTCCGGAGATCCCGAGAAGACGGCCTGTTCGATGCCGCGCCGCACGCGCTCGGCTGCCACCAGCCCTTGCAAATAATCCGCGTCGAGCAGAAAGGCCGCAAACTCCTCGCCGCCAAAGCGCGCCGCCACGTCGCCGGATCGCAACGCCGCTTTGATGATCGTGCCGACGTCCTGCAACGTTCGATTGCCGACGAGATGGCCGTGGTTATCGTTGACCGCTTTAAAGTAATCGAGATCCATCATCAAAACGCAGAACGGTTGCGACGACTGTTCCGCACGCGCGGCTTCGCGGCTGAGTTCTGTGAAGAACGACTTGCTGGTGAGCAGGCCGGTCAACTCGTCGTGACCGAGGAGGCGTTGGATCTGTTGTTGAAACGCGCGATCGATCTCGTCGAGCAGTTCGAAACGAAAGAGCTGGCTGCCGATCAGGATCTTATCGCCGTGCGTGAGCACCACTTCCGTGATTGCGCGGCCGTTGACGAGAGTGCCGTTGGTTGATTTGAGATCGCGAATCCGGAAAGTAGTCTCGCCCGACTGCGCATCGACTTCCGTGTTGATGCACGCGTGCAGCCGCGAGGCACGCGCGTCGTTCAAGCGAACATCTGCATCGAAGGCGCGGCCGAGCGTAACCTCCGGTCGCTCGAGCGGGATCGGCGTCGCGAGGAGATCTCCGCCGAGTGCAACCAGCACGGGGCGGCGGTCAGTGTTGGCAAGATTATAGGACGTCGCCTCGGCGCCAATCTGGGTGGGAGAGTCGGTCTCGTCGTAGTCGCGTTTCATGAGTCCGCTTGTGGGCCTTTGTCGTTGCTTCTATAATTGCCTACCCCATATTACTCTTATACCTTACTGGTAAGGTCATGGAAGTGCAGACATCACAAAAATCGGCGCCTGGAACCTGTTGCGACGAGGTGGACACGACGACGATCGAACGCGTCGCAGTTGCGAATTTACCCACGGAATGGGGCGATTTCCGGATTGCGGCTTATCGCTCGCTCACGACCCAGGAAGAGTTCGTGGTCCTGTTTAAGGGCGAGATGAACCGCGACGTGCCGACGCTGGTCAGGATTCACTCGCAATGTTTGACGGGCGACGTTTTCGGTTCGACGAAGTGCGACTGCGGCCGCCAGTTGCACCAGACGATGGAGATGATCAACCAGGAAGGTCGCGGCGCGATCGTCTACCAGCAACAGGAAGGACGCGGGATTGGCATCGTCAATAAGATCCGCGCCTACGCCCTGCAGGACGAGGGCGCCGATACCGTCGAAGCGAATGTGAAGCTGGGGCTTGAAGTCGACCTGCGGGAATATAAGCAGTGCGCCGAGATCCTTTACGACCTCGGCCTCTGCAAAGTCAAAGTCATTTCCAACAACCCACTGAAGCTGCGCGCGCTCGAAGAGGCCGGCTTGAAGATCGTCGAACGCGTTTCGATTGAAGTGGACGCCGGCGAAGACGCCGCCGGTTACCTGCGCACCAAGAAAGAGAAGCTGGGCCATCTTCTCGATCTGAAGCGAAGTTAACTCTTACTGCTTGCTTCTCAAGTCCTTGATCGAGCCCTTGATGCGGTCCGCGTCGGGGGCTTTCGGATCGAGTTTCAAATACTTCTCCAGCTCGTCAGCCGCCTCTGCGTTCTTGTGCATGCTCATGTACAGCCCGCCGAGATACTTGTGCGCGAGCGCGAGGTTCTCACCACCATTCGCAACCGTTGCCTCAAAATGGGGTAGCGCATCGTTGTAGCGCTTGAGGCTGATCAACGTCAGGCCGAGATAGTAATGCGACATCGGGCCGGTGCTTTTCAGCTCGACCGCTTTTTGCAAATGAGTCTCAGCGTCCTCAAATTTCTTCTTGTTGAAGTAAACGATCCCGAGATTCAGATGGGCCACCGGATCATCAGGCTTGAGTTTCACTAACTGCTCGTAGACCTCACCGGCTTTGTCCGTCTGATTAAGCTTCATGTACTGGTAGCCGAGGTCGCTGAGCGCGAGCATAAACTTCGGATCCGCCGCTACAGCTTGCGAGTAAAACTCAGCCGCTGCTTTGCTGTTGCCCTTCTGGGCCGCCTGCGTTCCTTTTTGATAGAGACTGAGTGCGTTCTGAGAAATACCGGCGAACGCGGGATTCGATGCGTCTATTTTAAAGTGCAGCTCGACTACTACCTGAGCGACACGGGCATTTGCTTCGGGCTCGAGGGTAATCGGTTCGCGCGCCTTCTCGTACTGTGAGCCCGCGTCCACGACTACGCTGTAACTGCCGGCGCTAATGCCGTTGAAGCGAAACCCGCCATCCTGATCGGTGACAGTGGTGTTTGAGCTGAATGAGCTGATGCCTTCGAGACTCACTTTAACCTGGGCAGCAGTTTGACCCGGCGGAAACATGACGCGGCCCTGAATGGAGTTGGTGCCATTGCCGGTGGTTACACCGCGTGAACCTGGCGTGATCCCCTGGGCATGAACAATCATCGTGGCGCAGAAGACAAGAAAAGGGACGAAAGCGATTTGCAGATAATGGGAACCAATGCGTGGTTTGGTTGTCATCATGGGAAATGACTGGCTTCCTTTCTAATTCAAGAGTAATTAGGGCATGCGACTGCGGAGGTCCCTGATTGTAGCACGCACCTGCTCGGCGTTATTCGCGTTCGGGGTCAATTTCAGGTACGTCTCCAGCGCTGCGACAGCGCGTGGATAATCGTTTCTCTTCCAGTAGATCCCGCCGAGGTAGTACTGGGCCATGCCCAACTGATTACCGCTGCCTTTTACCGCGACCAACAATTCTTTTTCGGCGGCGCTATAGTCATTCAATCGCGCGAGGCAGATGCCGAGATACATGTGGCCCGTTGGCAACGACGTATTGAGTTTCAGCGCGCCGCGCAGCAGGCCTTCTGCCTCTTCAAACTGCCTGGCTTCGAGGAGAGCGATGCCGAGATTCAATTTCGGACTGAAGGCATCCGGGCTAAGCTTGGCTGCCGCTCGAAGCGACTCGATCGCCTTCGCGGTTTGGCCGAGTTTCAGATACTGCACACCGAGCTCATTCAACGCCAGCGGAAACTCCGGATAAAGCGCGACTGCTTCTTTCAAGCTGTCCACCGCACTCGACGCATCACCAGCACGCGATTGATCGAGACCTCTCTCGTACAGCTTTCGCGCTTTCTCAGGCACTTGTGCCAGGGCGGCATTCAACACGCCCGGGTTTGTGTGAGCGAGGCCCGGTTTGAGTTGCAAGTGGACCATCACTGTCTGGGTTTGTGGGCTTTGCGGGATACGTGCGCCGCCGGTGCTGGAGAGGTTAATGTCCGAGTCAAAATAGACGTTCTCGCGGTAGACCTCATAATCCTCGCCCGCCTGAACTACCACTGTGTAATTACCGGGAGACAACTGAGTAAACTGAAAGGTGCCGCCGCTGTCAGGAATGACCGTGATTTCGCCGGCGTTGTAACTCTGCAGCTTGACGATGATTGTGTTGTCGGCTTTGCGGCCTGAAGGAAAGTAGATATAACCCCGAATACTGTGGATGCCACCCGTACCGGTAGAGGCTCGACCGTTTCCCTGGGCCAATCCCATCTGAGGCAACAGGAGCACACTCAAGAGTGCGAGTGAGAAATAGACTCCAGCGCGGCCGCGGCGTGACACCAGACGTGGCATGAGAAACCTCCCTGAGAAGTTCGGGTGTTCAGATTTAACTCCTGTCGCGAACGAAGATCAAGCCAAAAAAAGAGGTGCAAAAAGAAATTGGGGAGAGACGCTTCTCGGCGCCTCTCCCCATTAACCGCAAGGCTATTGCCTAAGCGGAAGGCTAAGTTTAGAAGGTGAACTTGGCGCCAAAGCGGAACGATGACGGAGGCTGCACGAGCAGTGCGGATCCGTAGAACGGATTCGCAACGTTCGGCACACCTGCGACGCCGCTGTTGATCTCGAATGTCTGATCGAGAGTCACCGCGCGCTGGGCGTTGAAAGCGTTGAACCAGTCGCCGGTGAGACGGAGTTCTTTACCTTCACCAACCTTGATCGGGTAGTAAACACCCAGGTCGAGGTTCATGGTCGTTGGCGATCGGTTTGTGCCGATGCTTTCAACCGTGTTCGGGAATCCCGGTTCCGAAGCGCCAACGGACGGAATAATTGCGGTTCCGCGTTGTACCTTGAAACCTTCGTTGTTGCCATAGATCGGATGCGGAATCAGTTGGTTGAACGGCACACCAGACTGCGCGTAGAAGTTTCCACTGATGAGAAGCTTCCACGGCGTGCGGTAGCTGCCGTTGAACTTGAACTGGTGCGGACGATCGTTTGGCAAGCGTCCGTAAGTGTTGTTGAGCAAGCTCTGAAGGTAACAGAACTACCAG
>Ga0247688_1000490_pt1 | contig 10721 bp, 21 predicted proteins | sample CNK29_metaG_FD_182718 | JGI IMG/M metagenome (GOLD analysis project Ga0247688, IMG submission 182718) | Soil microbial communities from Purdue University Martell Research Forest, Indiana, United States - CNK29 | ecosystem: Environmental > Terrestrial > Soil > Temperate forest > Bulk soil...
GACCTTCATGACAACAGTTCATGATCATGACTTGCGCCTTGCCCTGCCTGCATTCTTCAAACAGCGCTTCAAGCTCTACTCCTTCAAGCACGACATCGAACGGTATGCGCAGATGCTTTGGCAGGTACTCCATAAATGCGACGCATAGTGCTCAGTAGTTTAATCGACTTCACCGTGTTACCGCAAAAGCAGAATTTCGGCAGGTCAGCTTCAGCGATGCGCTTGGTCTGGGTCTTGTACATCATGGACTCGATCGCTTCGATCGGGACAAACCAGATCGCGTTGGGGGTTTTCCACAGGACAGCTGCGATAGCGCCTGACGCACTCCAGACGCGCAGGGCATGCAGCTGCTTGACCGTTACGCCTGAAGAGTTGGAACTTCCGATCCCCAGCTTATCACCATCTGTCTGCTTGGCTTCGATGAAGATCGCCCGCCCGCCCGCTTCTGTATAGCTACCTACGAAATCCAAAAAAGGGTTGGGCAAGTAAATGATCTTGGCCTTGCCTATAATGCGCGTTGGCGGGTCGACCTTGCGCAGGACTAACAAACGCTCTTTCTCGTACAGAGCTGCACGCCTGATCACTTCTTTTTCAAACTCAGCCCCGCGCTTCATTTAGTCTTCGTCTGGCTTCGTACGCGCATTTCTTTTTGCGGTGTTGATTGCAGAACTTGGTATCGCCCGATCGTGGTTTTTTGCACAGGATGCACAAGCCCCTGCGTAGCTGTCGTAATTGGTATTTGCGCTGTCGACTGATATTGAGTTTCGCAAACTTGTCACGTATTCGCACGCCGTCATTGTCTGTACGGGATCAGTCGTGTCAAGACAGCAAACTACTGGAATAAATGATCTGAAGCTTTAATCATGGTCCCCCGCTGGATCAATTCAAGTGTGCGCAGGCGAGACAGCGCATTGGCAAAGCCCCCGCTTGTATGTCTGTAGCCTGTACGTTCTCCCAGCTGCGCTGCAAAGAGCGTGTCGGGGTAAACGTCAACGAGTGTTTTTAGTATAGCGCTCTCGCATCTTGGGAGCTGGTTAAGCCACATGTCGATCAGGGCCTGTCCCGTTGGCAGGGGCTGTACTTCCCCGACAGACGCACGCCCCGCCTGCGTGATCTGAATCGGTTGGGTGCGTGTAATATATTCATTCACCCGTAGCTTGGCTAACGCGTTGGCGAAACCGCCTGACGTGCTGCTGTAGCCTGTCAGGATCGCTATCTGTGGTTGTGACCTGCCCTGTGGATATTGCGCCAGAGCCCGCAGGATTTCCCGCTCGCACTTGCTGACCATTTTTAAATCTTCCTTATGCACGATATGACCCCTTCCAGTTCTTAGGTCTTTGTGTATCGGATTCTCCTTCCATCTGCCGCCTATAAAGCGATCGTACTGCATAGGGGTCTGTACGCTATTTAAACGGGCTGCAAAGCTCTCCAGATGGGCGCTAGCGCGTTCCAACTGGAATTTGCAGCCTTCGATCTGCCCCGCGTTATGGGACAGCTGGGCGCGCAGCTGTTCGACGCTTTCAATGAGTTTGGTGTCGATAGTGGGTACAATCGGTACAGCAGGTTTTTCATTTTCAAGTTTGTGAATTTTATTCTGCAATTCTGCAACCTGCTTCTTCAAATGGGCTGGATCATTTGCCTTGGCGCGCTCGACCGTTGCCTTGATCTCTTCACCCAATTTAACAATGTCCACCTGTGACAGTTTGACCTGTGCGACAGCGCCTGCCTTGGGTGTCGCGCTGCTGTCATGGGTGTAGCGCTTGCGTATCTGTACCAGCTCCGACTTCTTTAACCAGCTGGGCGACCAGATATACGCCTGCCCCAGATCGAGCTTGGTAAGGATGTCCAGCGCAGCTACCCCGCAGTCTTTATCCTTTACCCAGTCTTCAATGACGCGCCTGTCATTGGGGGCGGTCGTCTGGAGCGTGATCAAAAGTTCTGTCTGGCTCAAAACATTTTTGTTCAGCACTGCAGCTCTCTGGGTGATCATGGTTATTCCCAACCCGCGTATTCTGCCCCGCCTGACAATCGCTTCGAAAGCGCCAAGCATGCGCTGCTGTCCCGGCATAGGGCGCTGGGGGATGAAGCTGTCTGCTTCGTCGACAAAGACATGCAGGGGGGAAGGGTGTGACGCCTTGCGCCGGTACAACCTTTCAGCGAAGTCAGTGGCGAAACGATCCTGCGCTGCGTTGCTTTCTGTCAGCGACATGTCGACGATATAGAAACCGGGGTGATCGACAACCAGATCGGCTATCACTTTGCCGGCCGTAGGCTCAAGGGGGACGTCGCCATGAACGCCCCCGATGATGATGACGGCTGGGAAGTCTTTCACGTTGTGCACGCGCAGACCCCACGCAGCTCCCAGTGGATCGACAAAGACGAAAGGCACGCCCGCCAAGGCAAACTCTTCGGCGATGACTAGCCCTGTGTAAGTCTTGCCCGCTCCTTTGCGCGCCAAGATAGAGATCGTCTGGGTTGGCGCGTCTTCAGGCAGCCACAGCTTTTCACTCAATTTGTATTTCATAGGCTGTTCGTCATGACGTACCACACCGCATTGGTCTGAAGCCCTGCCCTGATGCGCAGTCTGCGCGTGTGCGATCGCCATGCAGCCTTGATCGCGTCGAGCGCGCTGCTATACCCGTCATCTTCGTTGAGATTGGAGACGCAGGCGGGGTGCATGACTTTGTCACCGTCCATAAACCCCCATGTGCTGCCATTGGAGATCAGCACATACCCGATGGGCAGCGTCGACCCGAATGTGTCTTCAGCGCCGGGTACGACGATATAGTTGGTCAGGATGGGGGCGAAAGGGATCTGCTTATGAAGCTCATGCTTCCATAACGCCCTGCCTGACCCAGTGACAACGCACAAAGCGATAGCGCCAATAATGGAGTTTCTCAGGTGTATGCTGTTCATGATACTTTTTCAAAGTTTCGAAAGATTTCGTCGCTGCCTGTCGCCATAAGCACAGGCTGGATTGTTGTCGGACACATTGCATAAAACTCGTATTCGTCTGGGGCATTGGTGAACGGATAGAATGTAAGGCAGTCGTGTCGATCGCCACAGCGGGCACAGTTGAACACGGTAATTGAGAACTCTTTCTTTTCAGGTGTAGTCATTTTATTTTTATGGTTGTCGTTTGTATTGGTAAGGGTCTTCCAGTTGTGAAAAGGCAATGATCGCGTCAGCCTTCTCTTGCGAGAGTGGAAGTCGCTTGATGCAGTAGCGTGAAGCGATGACGAAGCCTATGCGCCAGCTCGCCTTCTTGAGCCAACCGCTGTCGTTGCCAAACTTGGCGATATGCTTCTGGCGCAGGACTTCCATTGCTTCGAGTGTTTTATGTCGTTGTTCGTCTGAAATTGTTTCCTTCATAAAGATCCATCATGCGAGTGAACAGCTGCGCGTCGGACGCAAGTGCGTGCGCAATCTGCATGACCTTGCGCGGATTGTTCCACAGCCCTACGGGGGCCAGCCATTTGCGTTTGCGCGCTTCATCCCTGTTGGCGTCGATCCAGATATGGCCTGCCCTTGAGACACCCAGCCAGCCTGCTTTGAAGCACAGGAGATCACCATCCCTGCCAAACATATGATGCACGTCGGTTATTCTGCTGCTGGCCTTGAGCCCCAATGCAGTGACGACAGGACAGCGCATGCCAGCGGATTGAAGACTGGCGATGAATGCCCGCGCCAAAGGATAGTAGACTTTGAGTCTGGCGCTGCGCGACGCCGAAACAGATCTCACAGGCTTGCGTTTTTTCTTTTCCTTTCCTTTGAACCAAGGGGCGGGTTTCCAGCTCACAAGCGCCTTTCGAGTAACCCACGCAAATCACCTGCACTGATCAGGATCGCAGCGCTATCGACCAAGCTTTCAAGGTGATTATTTTCCCTGCTATCCCACGCCCAATAGTTATCACGCGCCTTTTCACGATGCAGATCGACCTGCTTTCTCAGGTGATCGATCATCGTGTTTTTCAACTTCAGCTCTTCGATAAAACCAATCTCTCTTTTCGGCGTCAGAAGGAAGTCCAACCCCAGCACGTTGCCTGTGTTCTTTTCGATCTGGATCACCCGATCGTCATAGAGCGCGATCATTGCAGCATCTTTGATGCACGTCACTGCAAGCGACTCTCCAAGGTGTTTGATCGTCCACTCCTGAATCATGGTTTCGATCATCTTGACCTGCCGATAAACTTCGACAGTGCGATTGTCGACAGTCGGGTCCAATCGCTGATAGACCAGCCCGCCATCGACCCGCGCTGTAAAGATCCTGACTTCGTAACCCAAACGCATGACGGCCCGACAGCGTTCGATATTCTCAGGAATGGGATCGCCTATCTGGAAATGACTGGCCTGCCCGCTCACGTAGTGCGCCAGCACGCCGTCGAGATCAAAACCCACCCAGCTTTGTTGCTTCATGATTTGTCTGTTTTGTCGATGTCTTTGAAATAGATCCCTTTTCGTGGATCGGTGACGATAAGGTAGTCAGTGATCTTGCGCCTGAGTAGTTCAGCCCTTTCATTCCACCTGCGAATGAGTTGGGTCGTAGCGCCGGGAGTCACAGCGTTCAGGCGCATTTGGATCAGTTCGTCGATCGCGTCGACGATGTCTATGGCGTTGTCGGTTGAGATTGGTGTTTTCATTAGAATATTCGATCGATAACGGTGCACACGTAATTTGCGTCGACCTGTTTTAGGTCTACCTGCTGCAGTGCCTGTATCAGATGCCCGAAGTACGCAGCATCAACACCGATCAGCTGATCTTCCAGAACTTTGATGTCAGTCAGGTCGAGCTTGCTGATCTGCCAGCACATTTTGAGAAACTGCCCCGCATTGATCGTCCAGCCTTGGGCGATAAACTTGCGGGTCCTGATCACACTGCAGATGGGGTAAAGACTGCCCCGATAGCGCAGTTCCTTGGCAAGTATGGATTCCAGTGATTCCTGACGCAGGTGCAGCTTGCGCTCCCATGAAGTCCAATAGTTGCAGCAGTGCTCAAAGTCGTAATTGCGATGAATGTCTTCTGGCTCGCCATAGAAGCGAATCACGATCTGAACTTTGTTGGCCAGCGTAATCGCGTTGGCTGTGAGAAAGATTGGCCGATAGCGCTTGCCTTCACCTTCCAGCTTATCCCCGCTCTCTGCGTCAAGCCCTTCGACGTGCTTTGTCGCTGTGCTGACGTACTCTTCGACTTCAGACTCTGCCGTCTCTGCGTCGGGGATCTGCTCGAAGTACTGGTAATTGTCCTGCTCTGTTTCGCTCGCAATCCCAGCGCTCTTGATCACGATCTTGACCCGATCACTGTTCTCGACGTGAATGTCGACCACGTGCTTGCCGTCACTGCCCTTGAAGGATGGGGGCGGGTTGTCTTTGAACTGCTTCACGTAGTATTCAGCGACTGCTTCAGCTGCAGCCCGACTACGCAGGTAGATGTCGAAGTCGTTGACGTTCTGGTTGAGCAGCATGCTGACAATGCTGCCGCCTGTGATGATCGCGTTGTCTTTGAGAATGCCTTTCACATTCTCATCGGTTACAGACTCCAGAAAGTTGTCGAATTTTTTACAGAGCAGAAGGTTTATCGTTTTTGATTTCATTTTTTTGGATGATTATTGGCGGGACAGGTGATTGCTCAGCGAAGCGAACAAGCTCGCTGATCAGGCTGTGGTTATGCTGCACGAGCGCACCGATGATGAAGCGCAGGCGATCAATCTCGTTCAGACCGCTGATGCGAGCGTACTCTGATGCACGCATGAAGTGCGAAGACATGCAGGTTGCCCAACGCTCAAGCTCTTCCCAGTGGTAGGTGTGCCCTGAGACGTTGATTTCCATTACTGGCGGGTTTAGCTCTGGGGGCCATGTTTGATTGTATTTGATCATATTTAATTATCGTTACGGTTCTGCCTTTGCGTTCCCAATACTGACGGTGCCAGTCGATGCTGCCATGCTGCACATAGCTGCGCTCTTGGGGCGATCCCCAAGTCGACCAGAAGTAGACCTTGAAGTGAGTGCGACCTTTCCTGTCTGTCGGGCTCAGCAGCTCAAAGATCGTTTCTTTAACGGTTGGTCTTTGCATGGTTTTTCTCGCTGCCAGAGTTTGCCTATGAGCTTAACCAGCGCCTGCTGCTTCAGTCGGGCGTGCTGTGCGTGTCGTACGGTCATGACTGCGTTCTGGCAGACGTGGCAGTAAGGACCGTCTTTGTTGACGCTGACTGACTTTGTTGTGACACAGCGACTCTCGCTGCCATGGCACAGCCAGACGACCTGACAGACGCAGCATCTGTGCTTGTGCATTATTTCCATCGCCATACGTCAAAATTTGACTGAAAGTTTTGTAATTCTAACAGGATGGGTGAGAGCTTTTATAATATTCCAACCGCGATTAAGGCGATGACAGACCATTGTGTAAGAAACTCCATATTCGCGCACCCAAGCAGCGAGAGTCTGTCTGCGATTGCCTATCGTAAAAAGAAGATTGCTTCGCATGTTGTTGGCTTGTTCTCTTGATGTGGCCCATCGACAATTCTTCGGGGTATAATTCCCGTTGACTCGATTTCTTTCCAAGCTGTGACGCTTAGATGGTCTGCGCCCGAGACTTTTAAAGAAGCTTTGGAAGCTGTGTCGCCAAGCGTCGCAAACTCTAATTCCGCGAGCGCCGTAATCCTTAAAATCTTTCGTGTGTGAATTGTAGCAGCGTCGAAGCATGGCTTTCCAAATCCCGTATTCTGGTATTCCTGTCTGTCCATGTGTTGTGAATTGCTTTCGCGCAAAATCTCTACGATAACAACCACAGCTTTTTACAGTGCAAGTGTTCCACACTGCGGTAGAAATGATTTTTGAATTTCCACAGTCGCAGGAGCATAACCATAGACGCTGGCGATTCTTCACTCCTATGGAACGAATAACTAACAGTCTGTGAAATCTTTTTCCAATTAGGTTTGTTTTCATTTCCATTTCCAGCACTCAAAACCGATTCTTGAAAAGTTGTAACAAGCCAAGATTATATCTTTTGGGTACGGGTGTAACGAATCAAAACTAAGCCTAGGATTGCACGCCAGCACGAGCGCCTTATTGTGAACATAATCGGCAAACCAATTCGACCCCACTGACGCAGGGACGAGAAAGAGAATGCGCGACTTGTGCGCCTGTGAGTGATAGGCGCATTTCTTGGCCCAAGGTTCAATGCTGTTAAACGGCGGGTTTAGCCAGAGAATGCCAGACAGCTGCCCCCAGTCTTGGACAAGTGAGTTGTCTTTCACGCTGTAGAACTGACTCGCCTTGGTGTTACGCTTGTCTGCTGCCAGATCGAAGTCTATTACGCCAAATCGCTTTATAACGGCAGAAATGAAGTCCTTTGGCGTCGAATAATCCTGCTTCGACCTGTGACGATTGAGTGTTGCGCCTGTGCTCATTTGGTTTTTCGGGTAATTAGTTTACGCAGGCGACGCACTTCCTTGACGACTGACTTGGATCGCTCCAGCAGCAGGGCTGTCGTGAATTGCCAGTCAGCGACGTCCTGAGCCAGATTGACCAGATCATCTTCCTGTTTGGGGGTGAGTACGAGTTTGTTTTTCACTCCTGCTCCTTTGGTTGGACTCTCCAAGTAATTTCAAACTGATTACTGTTTAAAGATCTCTGCATGCAAATAATGCCGCCAGAGATCGCTATCTCTATTTGAATGGGCGTGCCTTCAGCCAGCAGCTTCTTGGGGATAAAGTTATTGCCCACACGATTGCACGCGTTGAGATTGCGTGTCTCGGCTCCGCTTAGGGCAGTCCTGCAGTCACGCACTTGAATTGTGGACAAGTGCCACTCTTTAAGCGCTGTCACCTGCTCTTCACTAAGTTGGAATTGAATGTCTTTCATTTTGTTTTTTCGATTGCTATCACCGTCATTTTTTCTTTCTGACTGTTCAGGATCTTGAACACCATGATCGGGGCGGGCTTCATGTCGCTCAGCTGCACGTTGCACTGCCCATCCTTGGCAGCCATCATGATTTTATCCGCTGGCAGCTTGGCGTACTCTGCCAGCTTTTTCCAAACGGGCCGCGTGCAGACAACAATCGTTTGAAAGTCGTCTGAGACGCTGCTTGCTTCTGCGATGATCCAGCACTCGATAAAGCGCTGGGGTATCATAATTACGCGTACTGTTTTACGAAGTGATCCCATGCAGTGAGTATCCTGACCCAGTATTGTTTGTCGGGGTTGACGATCACGCGTATTCCCCTAGTGCGCTGTGTGTCGAAGACCCAGAAGTGACAAGCTGCTGCCCCGCTCACCATGATCTGATGCTGCATCTGGGCATAGTAATGATCGGGTATCCTGTCTTCGATCGCCTGCAGCCACGTGTCGCTCATGTTCAGCGCGAAGGGGCATTTGATTTCCAGTATTTCGTTTTCCTTTCTATTCCAGCCATCCAGTGACGCTAGGTAATCCCCGCGTGCCAGCACATGGGCGGGCATGCTCAGGTCGAATCTCCGTTCGAAGTGTCGACGGGCAGACCCTTCATGCTTGTGTCCGTGACGTGTAGCGGGGTTACTCATGGGCACAGCAGGCGTGTTACTGAACTTCTCGACAGCCAGCTTGGAAGGCGTTGACCAAGGCGATAGCCCCAGCACGATCGGGGTTTCGCTGGCTGTGCGCTTGGTCTTGCGCAGCTCAAACCATTCGGGACTGTTCTGCTCGACGTGCATGACTTCGACAGGCTGTCGCAGCAGGCGCGTTACGGCGTTATTGGCTGAGTGTCTGATCAAACTGAATGCCTTTCTCTCTGATTGCGTCAAGCCCGTCCATGTAAGAGCTGTCGAGCAGTCTCCCGCTGGGGATGCGAATACGCCCACAGATCTTGCAGCGCAGACCTTCTTCCCACCAACGATTGAATGTCTTGTGGTAGGGCGTTGTCTTTTTTCCGCAGCAATTCATTTTCTCTCTTGTTTGTGCTTCTCATAAACCCGTCGAATAATTTCCCTTCGAGCCCAACGCAGCAGGCATCGGCGAATGTGTTTGCATTGGATCTTGTTAAAATCGCTTTCACCATTGCGACGATTCTTGTCTTTGACGCAGCGCTGATCACTGCACTCGCAGTGACCGCGCCCGCCATGCTCTTCCAGATCGACCAGATACGGGGGCTGCCCAATCGTGTCGCTCGGCGCATAGAAGCGAAAGGGTTCGCCCTGTATGTCCTTAATCTGGCGCTTCAGTACCTGTTTAACTTTCATGCGACGTCCAGATAAACCATGCGCCCCCTGTTTCGCCCGACTGACGTGAACCAGATGTCGATCGCTTCGTTGATCTCTGCCGCCCCCATTGCATTCAGTTGCAGGGTGAAGTGCGACGCTGAATTTGAGATTCGACGTGATGTCACTGTGGGTGAGCTGTAGAGCGCTGACGCTGCTTCGCGCAGCAGTGACGCAAGGTGTGTGTCGTCCCCAATATCCCATTCGTCTTTGGCCCTGAAGCGGCTGAAGTTCGAGACTCCATCCTTGGGGCAGTCGATAATAAGATCGATGCGCTTCTCGCGGGTTGAGAAGAGCGATTTGCGCAGCAGCAGCTGACAAGCCGTGTGCATGGCTGCCTGCTTCCCAATCAGCCGGCCGTAGTCGGTGTCTGCGCAGTTCGCTGCGACAATGATGGAGCTTAATGTCACTGTGGGGTTAATGCGCAGATCTGTAGTGTGCTCGACCAGATTGATCGCCAGCATGTGGTAGAGCGCGCTAAGTCTCTTTGCTATTTCGTCATAATTCATAAATCAGATCAGAAGGGGACATCGAGATCATCGTCGTCTTCCTGCTGTTTGGCTTTGGCTTTTTTGTCACGCGATCGTCGATCAGGAACATCGCTGTCGTCGATCTTGCTCTTGCGCTTAGGGCGATCGTCATCGTCATCCTTACGCTTACGATCGTTGCGATCACCCTTCTTCTTTTCCCCAGTGCCACCGCGAGTGAAGTGTATCCCTTCGACCATGACTTTGATAGCGCTGCGCTTCTTCTCAGTTTCCTTGTCTTCCCAAGTGTCCTGCTTCAATCGACCTTCAATCAGAATTTCGTGCCCTGTCTTGAAATACTGTGAGATCAGCTCAGCAGTTTTGCCCCATGCGACACACGGTATGAAGCTCACTTCTTCTTTCTTCTCCCCATCCCCGTCTTTCCAGACGCGATTTATCGCGACAGAGAAGTTGCAGACTGCTGTCCCGCTGTCCAGATAGCGCAGGTCAGGGTCCTGCGAGATATTCCCCTGCAGATGAACTGTATTTAGGCTCATAATATTTTTAAAAGGATAGGCGCTCTGTCACAGCGCCCAAATGTTTAGACTCCTTCAGGCTCAGGCTCTGGTTCAGGCTCGGGCTCACGCGTGGATTCGGTTTTTTCGCCTTCCCCATTCTCTAAGTCAGCTTGGAACAGATCCAGCTGTTCGATGTCAAAGGCATCCAGCTCTGACTTCATGGGATGGCTCTCGTTGTAAGACCCGCCCACTTTGACCAGTGGCGGGGTCTGTGCTCGATTGGTCGACGCTGAGATCGTGATCTTCACGCCGCCCGCCTTGGTAGCGATCCGATTGATCCCATCCACGTGCTTGCGCAAGTTGCCCAATATACCGTAGACGATAGCTGCCCATTCACCGACAACCCACTTGTCGTCTTCTTCAGGCAGCAGCTGCTGGGCGATCGCAGTGCAGAACTTGGGATCTTCCAGACCAATGATATACTCACTGATGACTGGCGCTGATTTCT
>Ga0247688_1000491_pt1 | contig 10699 bp, 5 predicted proteins | sample CNK29_metaG_FD_182718 | JGI IMG/M metagenome (GOLD analysis project Ga0247688, IMG submission 182718) | Soil microbial communities from Purdue University Martell Research Forest, Indiana, United States - CNK29 | ecosystem: Environmental > Terrestrial > Soil > Temperate forest > Bulk soil | place...
CGAACCGAGAGCGGCGGCCTCGGGCAAGTAATTTCCCATCGCAAGATTGTTGACATCCCACTCAACGGCCGGAATTTTCTTTCGCTGGTGACGTTATCGGCCGGCGTGGCCCAACCGCCACCGACGACAGCCGGTCCTTCATTCCCACGTATCAGCGGCGGGCGACCGCGAACGAACGAATATCTCTTCGACGGCATTTCCGTTTTGCAACCCGAACCCGGCCAGGTCGCTTTTTTCCCCGTCGTCGAATCGATTCAGGAATTCAAAGTCGAAGTTAACAGTCCGCCGGCTGAATTCGGCCGCTTCAACGGCGGCGTGGTCAATCTCAGCACCAAGTCAGGCTCAAACGACTTTCACGGCTCGGCTTTCGAGTTTCTCCGCAACGAAGCGCTGAACGCGCGCAATCTTTTTGCGCCGGCCACCGCGGCGAATCCAAACAAACCGGTCTTTCGACGCAACCAGTTTGGCGGCGTCTTTGGCGGGCCATTAATCAAGGACAAGACGTTCTTCTTTGGCGACTATCAAGGCACGCGGCAACAGATTGCGCGAGTGCGCATCTCGAACGTGCCGACACTTGCGCAACGCCAGGGTAATTTCGCGTCGAACCTCGGCGCGTTACTGTTCGTCCAGGCAAACGGTTCGATCGGCACGACGGTCACCGGCACGCCCGCAACCGTCACCGACACAAACGGCAACATCATTCAGGCACGCGTGGGCCAGATCTTTCGTCCTTCCGATCATCGCGCCTACGCGGGCAATCAGATCCCGACGAACACTTTCGATTCCATTGCCGCCGAGTTGTTGCAGCGTTATCCAAATCCAACCAGCGCCGGCGCCGCCAACAACTTCACGCGCATCGGCAACGAAACTGACAACCAGGATCAATTCGACGTTCGCTTAGATCATCGCTTCTCAGAGCGCGACCAACTCTACGGCCGCTATTCATTTGCGAAGGACATCACTGCACCCGTTACGCCGCTGCCGGACGGCAGTGGCAACATCACGAGCGGCGTCATCGGATTGACCGACACTCGCGCTCATTCGTTCGCCGGAAACTACGTTCACGTTTTCAATCCGCGCGCGCTGAACGAACTACGCTTCGGGTACACGAGACGGTCGATAGATCGCGCCGCCACTTCGCTCGACTCGCCGCCCTCTCAGAGCCTGCAGTTGCCCGGCATACCGACGAACGGTGCTTTTGAGAACACGCTCCCGACGTTTTCAATCGCCGGGCTGCAACAGCTTGGGCCATCGGCGAACACGGCTTCGAACTTTCGCACTGACGTCACGCAGGTCTTCGATGCCGTCTCGCTCCAGCGTAACCGCCACTCGATCAAGTTTGGCCTCGACTTTCGCTGGGAACGCCTCGACGTGATTCAACCACCCTCGCCCACCGGGACTTTCAGCTTTAGCACTTTGTTTACCAACTCGCAGGCCGTTCCCACGATCGGATCGGCGCTGTCGAGTTTCACCGGCAACGCGCTGGCAAGTTTCCTGCTGGGCCAGGTGCAAACATTCTCGATCGATATTCAGGAAAACGTCGTGCGGCCACGCGCGCACACCGAAGAGTTTTTCGTTCAGGATGATTTCAAAGCCTCTTCGCGCCTGACCATCAATGCGGGGCTCCGTTACACGCTCAACTTTCCCTCGACCGATGTCGACAACCAGGGCGCGATTTTCAATCTCGACACGCAACAACTCGACTACCTGGGCCAGAACGGTTTTGGTGAATCCGCGCGAGAATTGCACAAACTCGATCTCGGCCCACGTCTCGGCCTCGCTTATCGCTTGAACGACAAGACCGTCGTTCGCGCCGGTTACGGCGTGATCTGGATCGAGCAGGCCGGCATCACCACGCCGTTCACGATTCCGCAGTTTCCGTTTATCCAGTCTGTTTCGCAGCGCACGTTGGACAACATCAACCCGGCGTTCACACTCACGAATGGGCCAAGCGTAACGCCGATTCCGTTCACTCCGGATGCGGGGCTCGGGCAGGGCGTGTTCACGGTCGATCAAGACTTGGGCAGCGGCTACGCGCAACAGTGGAACTTCGCCGTGCAGCGCGAACTGATGAAGAACATGGTCGTCGAAGTCGCATATGCCGGTTCGAAGATCACGCACGTCGGCATCCCCGACACGAATGTCAATCAATTGACCGCCGCACAACTCGCGCTCGGGCCGGCTTTACTCACGCACGCGCCGAATCCTTTCTTCGGCCAGATACCGAGATCGTCAAGCCTCGGCGATCCGACGATTCCCGTCGCGCAGCTTCTGAAACCGTTTCCGCGTTTTACCAACGTCACGTTCTATCGAAACAACGTCGGCAACACGAACTACAACGCGGTGCAGGCCAAGCTCGAGCAACGCTTCACTCACGGGCTTTCGTTCCTCGTCTCTTACACGCGATCGAAATTGATCGACGAGGCGTCGTCTGTGTTCGACGCGTCGATTCTGACCGGCCCGATCGCGAACTTTCCGGTTGCCGATAGTTTCAATCGCAAGCTGGAACGCGATCTCTCCACCGGCGACATTCCGAACGTCTTTGTCGCGAGCTTCACCTGCGATTTGCCGATCGGCAAAGGCAAGACGTTCAATCCCGGCGGAATCGCGGGAGCGATCCTCAACGACATCGAATTAGCCGGCGTGATCACGCTGCAGTCGGGAATACCGATCGCCATCACGCAGGCCACAAACTTCAACGCGTTCGCCGGCTTTGGCACGCAGCGACCCAATCTCGTTTCCGATCCGAACCTGCCGTCGTCACAACGAACCACTTCGCACTTCTTCGACACGTCCGCCTTCACGATCGCGCCGCAGTTTACGATCGGCACCAGCTCGCGCAATCCGGTACGCGGCCCGCAATATCGCAACGCGGACATCGCGCTGATCAAGCGCATCGCCTTCGGCGAGACTCGCAACCTCGAGTTTCGTGCGGAGGTTTTTAATCTCACCAACACGCCGCCGCTCGGCGCACCGGCAGCAGTGCTTGGCGCTGCCGGTTTCGGCACGATCACGTCCGCCGGCGATCCGCGCGTGCTCCAGTTTGGGCTCAAACTTAACTTCTGAAACTATCCACAGATTACGCCGATGTTCCTTGAGAGTTGGGGGCAGTTTTCACTTCGCTTCGTAGACGAGCACTCGTTTGTTGCCCTTCTTTCCCAGGAGGTAACCGACGAGTGCTCCCACTCCCGCGCCGGCAACCGTCAGTCCCGCCGTCGCTGCGGCGTCGAGTTTGTCAAAACCTTCATCGTCGTTTGCAGAGCCGATCGCGCCGGTTACGGCGCCCACGCCCGCGCCGACTCCCGTGCCAATCAAAGCGGCTTTCGTGGCTGAGTTTTTGCCGGCGATCTCGTGAACGTTCGCGACTTCATCTCGCTTCACGTCCTGCGTCGCATTCTTTACGTTCAGCGATAGCCCGCTGTCAGTCGCGCTGTTTAGCGTTCCCTTCAACGTCTTGCCGTTGCGCAGCTTGACCGAGAGTTTAGTCCCACTGGCGATAGCGGTGACTTTGGACCAATCGTTCTTTTGGTCCTGCGCGGCGACCGTCGCTGCGGAAAGCAGCAGTGAACTAACCAGGACAAGAGTGGCAAACTGTCGGAGTTTGTTTTGCATCGTAAGGGCTCCTTTGGTTGTGAGTATCGGTCCCCTGGATTACACGGTTTAAAAGCGGTGGTATTATGCGCTCCTCACGGAGGTCCTACAATGAGCAGAGTCCTTGCATCACTCGTGCTGTTGCTTCTGGTCCTGGTGCCGTTCTCGAATTTCACGCCGTCCTCCGCCCAACAAAACGACGACGCTGCTTTTCATGCAGAGTTAGAGAAGGGAAAAGATCTGCTGCGCCGCCGCCAATATCCTGACGCTTTGAAAAGCTTCAGAAACGCGAACGAGATGCGTGAGAAGAAGTGCGCCGTCTGCTACGACTGGATGACGGATGCTTATCTCGGCCTTGAAGCTTACAAAAACGTCATCGCTGCGGCCGACAAGGTCGCGGAGTTTGCGAAGGGCGATGTCCCGCTGTTGCTGAAGGCCTACAACAACAAAGGCCTCGCGCTGCAGGCACAGGCAGACAAGAAGGACCAGGAGAAACTGCAGGCCGCGGAAGACGTCTTTCGCCTGGCGCTCGCGTTGCCGAACGCTCCGGCGATACTGCACTACAATCTCGGCGTGACGTTGCTGCAGCAGAATCGCGATCCGGACGGACTGGCCGAGTTGAAGCGGTACGTTCAGTCGCAACCGAAAGGCCAGTACCTCGACCTCGCGCACAAGCTGATCGACAACCCGCGCCGGGCACGCGAGAACTACGCTCCTGATTTTGCGTTTACGAGTTCGGAAGGCGACTACGTTTCGCTCGAAGACCTGCGCGGGAAGGTCGTCGTGCTCGACTTCTGGGCCACCTGGTGCGGGCCGTGTGTCGCTTCAGTGTCGGAGATCCGCAACCTGCACCGGCGTTATATCACCGATCGGTTTGCTTTGATTGGGATCAGCGCGGATGACGACGAACAAGCGTGGCGTGATTTTACGTCCGCGAAGAAGATGCTGTGGCCGCAGTATCGCGATCAGGATCGAAAGATTCAGCGCGCGTTTAATATCCATGCCTTTCCGACTTACGTCATCATCGATCACGAAGGCATCTTGCGTTATCAGAGTATCGGTTTGAGTTACGCGCGTTCTGCTAATCTTGAAGACGCGATCCGCAAGCAACTCAAACTCGCAGCGGAAAGTGCGCGTTAGCCACGGATTACACGGATCAATAAACGAATAGTTTGGCCAGGGCTCCGTTCGCGCCGGTGGCCCAGCCGATCGGCTGGTGCGGGACGAAGCTGAAGGTGTCGAAGCCGCGGCCTTCGATTGGTGACCAGGTTTGCCCGTCGTCGAGTGAGTAGTCGGCGCCTGATGGGCCAACGGCGATGAGCGCCGGCGTCTCCGCGCCGGGCACGTACGCGACCACTGAACGAAAACCTCCGAGACCTTTCACGAGCGTCCACGTAACGCCGCCGTCGCTTGTGATCGCGAGATTGTCGACGGCTTCGGCTTCCTTACGGTAATCGCCGCCAACAACGACGCCGTGCTTCGCATCGCGAAACGCAATCGAGAAGATTCCGGTTGAGGGCCCGGCGGCGAGCGGCGTGTCGGCCACTTGCCACGAACGCCCGCCATCCGCGGTCCGCAACACGCGTGCTTTGCTGCCCGCGCCGGTGCCGATCCACGCGTTCGACTTGCCGAAGACGGCGATGTTGGTGCCGCTGGCCGCGAACGCGCCTTCATTCTCCAGCGCCGCCGGCAAGGCAGCCGCGGGAACACGCGACCACGTGCGCCCGCCATCAGCCGTCGTCAAAATGTAGAACTGTCGTTCGATCGAATCACCAAACACGAGCCCATGATTCGCGTCCCAGAACGTCATCGCATCGAGAAACGCTTTCTGATCGTCGTTCTTAAACTGCATGGTCCAGGTTGCGCCCGCATCAGTGGTTTTATAAATCCGCGAATCCGCACCGTTGCCGATGCTCAGAACGTAAGCCGTCTGCGCGTCAACGGCATCAACGTCGCGGAAGTCGAGCTTATCGCTGGTCACAGTTAGCCTCGCCCACGTCGCGCCGCCGTCCGCTGTCCGCAGCACCGTGCTTCCCGAACCACTGGCCCACGCGACGCTCTCACTAACCGCGCTTACGCCACGCAAACGCGCCGTCACACCACTCGTCTGCAACGTCCATTTCGGTACTAGCGCGACCAACACCACCAACAAAACCAATCCTGTTTTCATCTGTGTAATCCGTGGCCCAAACTTACTTTCCTTTCAAGCACGCAACCAACTCAGGCGTCTGCGTAAACCCGCAATCGCCATTCGCCTGCCGCTCGCACGCCGCCTTCTTATAACACTCGTACTCAGTCCTATACTCACACGTCGTCATCACTTCCTGGTCCGAACAAACCTGGCCCGAGCAGCCCGTCTTTTTGCACGGCTTCTGTCCGACACCGCCAGTACTTCCAGTGCTCTTCCCAACGCGCACATAAAACTGCGTCGCCTTCAGCATCTGCGATCGTCCCGCCGGCCCACTCACCGGAGAGTGATTGCCACTGACGAGCAGTCCGTCAGTCGCAGTCATCGCGGCGTTTGCTTCGCTCAACACGTTGTCAGCCGCGCCCGCGCCGGAGAGATCGATACCCGCGATGTTGCGGCTAACGGCCGAGTTGAGTTGCGCTTCGCGATGTGTCGGACACGGCGCGGCAATGCAACGAATTCCGCGATCGCGCACGCGAAAAAACATCCCGGCCGGTTTATTGTCACTCGCTGCTTTCCAGATTTCGGTCACGCGCAACAAGCCAAACTCGCCTTGCTTGCGCATCGTTCCGCGCAACAAGTCGCGATCGTTATCCGGTTCGGGCTGCCCGCCCCAATCGATATTCGCGACGTAACATTCAGGCTGCAGTCGCTTGTCAGCACAACGCGTGCGCGTTTGATTCACGAGCTTGACGAAGAAACCGCCGCAACGTGGCGAAGCGCATTTACGCAGATCGTGGCGAAAACTGTAGAAGCTCGACGTGCTCGCGAGCGTGTCAGGAGCAGCCTCGACCATCGTGGGCGAAACTCTCGGAGGCTCGACGTGCTTGTAATTCACCATCGGCGTGAACGCGAGCGACGCAACGACCGCCGCCAGCAACGAAATGCGAAAGATCATTTTCTGCCCTCCAATGAGAATTATCCTATTCACTAATCCGCGCCGAAGGCGTACCATCTGGCGCATGCGAGCCATAAGAATAAGAGAGGAAGACCAGCGCCGTTTAATCGAAGACGTTCTCGCCGAATCACCTTAACACACTCGCGTCCTTTAACACTTTCCCACGGTTCATCCATGATCGGGCAACTTCTCCTCCAGTATCGCATCGTCGAAAAAATCGGTGAAGGCGGACAGGGGACTGTCTATCGGGCGGTCGATACGACGCTCGATCGGCCCGCGGTCGTGAAAGTATTGCCGCCGGCGCTCACAGACAGGGCTTCGAATCTCGTCCGCTTCGAACGCGAAGCGAAACTCGCGTCGTCGCTGGACCATCCGAACATCTGCACCATCTTCGGCCTGCACAGGGTTGACGGCATTCATTTCATCGCGATGCAGTACGTCGAAGGCCGCAACGTGCGTGAGTTGGTGGCCGGGCGCCCACTCGATCTGCGCCAGGCGCTCTCGATTGCGATTCAAGTGACCAACGCGCTCGCCGCGGCGCACGCGCGCGGCATCGTGCATCTCGACATAAAGGCGCGCAACGTGATGGTCGCGAGCAACGGCACCGTGAAAGTGCTCGACTTCGGGCTCGCCAAGTTGATCGAACCGGAACATGCGAGTTCGAGTGATCCACAACTCACCGAGGTCGGCGTGCCTTACGGCACTTCGACGTACGCCGCGCCCGAGCAGGCGCAGGGCTTGCCGGTGGACCATCGTGGCGACATCTTCTCGACCGGCGTGCTGCTCTACGAAATGCTGGCCGGCACGTGGCCGTTTCGCGGCAAGACGGCTTTGGACGTGCGTTATGCCGTGGTCTATCACAAGCCGAAACCAATCGCCGAGGCGCGCGGTGAAGACTCGCCTTTGATCCAGCGGCTCCAGCCGATTCTCGACAAGGCACTCGCGAAGGAACCGGACGATCGTTACCAACGCATCGAAGACATGCGCAGCGATTTGCAGGAGGTGCTGCGCGAGATCGACGGGGATTCCAGTTTTGGCAGCACTCTGACTGACGCAACGCAGTCGATCGCACCGGCGATGTTGCCGAAACCGCACGGCTTCTGGACCCGGCCACGGCTGATCACCGCACTCGTCGTGTCGGTGGCTCTGGTGGCCGTTCTTTCGTTCCTCGCTTTTCGCCGCTCGCGCTCCGCCGAAGCGTCTGCGACGATCAATTCGCTGGCGGTGTTGCCGTTTTCAAACACCGATCCGAGCAGCGAATATCTCTCCGACGGCATCACCGAAAGCTTGATCGAAAACCTGTCGCAGTTGCCGGATCTCAAGGTGAAGTCGAGCAGCACGGTGTTTCACTACAAAGGCAACAGCCGTGATCCGAAGGAGATCGGCAAGGAACTCGGCGTGCACGCGTTGCTCTCCGGCAGCATCGTGCAGCGTGGTGACGATCTCGCCGTCAGCGTCGAGCTGATCGACGTGCGCGACGACAGTCATATCTGGGGCGAACGTTACGGCCGCAAGGTTTCGGAAGTCGTCACGTTGCCGCAACAGATCTCACGCGACGTGTCGCAACGGCTGCGCGCGCGCACCGACGGCATGGATCACGCGCAGATCACGCGCAACTACTCGCCCGACTCCGAAGCGTATCGTCTCTATCTCCAGGGCCGTTATCACTGGAACAAGCGCACGGTCGAAGGCTTGCGCAAGGGCATCGACTATTTCGATCAGGCGATCATGCGCGATCAGGATTACGGCCTCGCCTACGCCGGGCTGGCTGATTGTTACGTGCTGCTGAACGTCTACAACGTTGCGTCAGCGGATGCGTCTTATCCGAAAGCGGAGGCCGCGGCGAACCGGGCGTTGGCCATCAACCCGAACCTCGCGGAAGCGCACACGTCGCTCGCGTTTGTCACGTATCGTTATCATCTGAAATGGGCGGAGGCTGAGCAGCATTTCAAGCAGGCGATCGCGTTGAATCCGAACTACGCGACGGCGCACCAGTGGTACTCGAGTTATCTCGCGGCGTTGGGCCGTCTCGACGAAAGCGTCACTGAAGCGCGCACGGCGCACGAGCTCGAACCGTTTTCGTTGACGATCTACAGCGACTACGTGCGCAGTCTTTACTACGCCGGCCAGTTGGACCAGGCGCACAGCGAAGCGCTGAAGCTCTACGACATGGACCGCAACTTCGCGCGTGCTCATTACGAACTGGGGCTGGTGCTCGAAGCGCAGGGAAAATTCGAGGAAGCGATCGCCGCGTTTCACGATGCGCTCAAGAGTGCGCCGGACAACGTGACCGCGATCACGGCGCTGGGCCACGCGGAGGCGCTGGCCGGAAAGAAGGCCGAAGCCGAACGGCTGATCGCTCGCTTGCAGGAGCTTTCCAAACAGCAGTATGTCTCTCCGTTTCAAACTGCCGTAATCTACGCCGGGCTCGGCAACCGAAAGCTCGCGCTCGACTGGCTCGAGAAGTCGCGCGCGGAACGATTCGCGTGGCTGCCGTTTCTGCAAGTCGATCCGGTCTTCAAAAACCTGCGCTCAGAAGCGCGGTTTATCGAGCTGGCAAAGAGTCTTGGTCTATCTACCACTAACCACGGATAAAAATACGAATGACACAAACGATGGATCTCTCGCGCCGGCATTTCATCATCAAGAGCGCAATGGTGAGTGCCGCCGTTCTGATTAACAAGCGAAATCTCCTGGGCCAATCGGCGGCCGTGCAGCCGCTGTTTGCGCGGCTCGACGAATACATCGCGCGCCACATGCGCGAGACCGGCGCGCCGGGCATGACGCTCGCGCTGGCAAATCGCGACGGGCTGGTTCGCGTTTCGACTTACGGCTTCGCGGACACGAAGGCGAAGCTGCGCGTTGCGCCGGAGACGATGTTTGAGATCGGATCGATCTCGAAGTCGTTTGTGTCGCTGGCGTTGATGCAGTTGCGCGAGGAAGGCAAGCTCGATCTGAACAAACCCATCGTCGAATACTTGCCGTGGTTGAAGATCAATTCGAAGTGGGAACCCGTCACGACGCATCACCTGCTCAGTCACACGGCGGGCCTGCCGGGTGCGCCGCTGTTGCTCGATGCGTTGCTGCACGAACTCTGGACTGCGTACGCGCCGGGCAAGCGTTTTCTTTACTCGAACACCGGCTACAACATTCTCGGTTTTTTGATCGAAGTGCTCGACAAGCGGCCGTTTGCCGAAGCGATGCGCGCGCGCATGCTCACGCCGCTTGGCATGACGGCAAGTGCGCCGATCATCAGCAACGAACTGCGCCGGCAGATGGCAGTTGGTTACGAACCGCTCAATGCGAGCCAATCGTTTGCGGTGAATGATCCGCTGGCGGAAGCGCAGTGGGTCGAAGTCGATATTGCGGCGGGAAGTGTCGCGTCGACGCCGGCTGACATGGCGAAGTACATGCGCATGTTGCTCAATCGCGGTGCGCTGCCGAAAGGACGGCTGTTGGCGGAAGATGCGTTTGCGTTGTTTACGAAACCGGTGGTGAATTCACCTTTCCGTGGTGAACCGGCGTCGTATGGTTACGGGTTGTGGGTGAGCGACGTCGATGGCCACACGCGTTTGCGTCACACGGGTGGCATGGTGGCGTTTAGTTCGTCGATCGATGTTGACGTGACCGCAGGCGTCGGCGCGTTTGCGTCGGTGAATGCGAACCTGCGCGGGTATCGGCCGGTGCCGGTGACGAAATATGCCGTCGAGCTTTTCAATGCCTCGCTGGCGAACAAGTCGTTGCCGGATGCGCCACCGACGCCGCCGGCGGCTGATGAAGTGAAGAACGCCGCGGACTATGCGGGTGTTTATACTTCGCCTGAGGAGAAGAAGCTCGAGTTCATGGCCGAGGGAAGCAAACTCTTTCTTTTATACAACGGCAAGAGGATCGCACTTGAGCGTGCCGGCGGCGATCGGTTTATTGTGAAGCATCCGGCGTTTGATCTTTATCCGCTCGGCTTCGTGCGTGAGAACCAGCAGGTGACGCAGGCTTATTACGGCGCGGATTGGTACGCGGGTGCG
>Ga0247688_1000492_pt1 | contig 10597 bp, 9 predicted proteins | sample CNK29_metaG_FD_182718 | JGI IMG/M metagenome (GOLD analysis project Ga0247688, IMG submission 182718) | Soil microbial communities from Purdue University Martell Research Forest, Indiana, United States - CNK29 | ecosystem: Environmental > Terrestrial > Soil > Temperate forest > Bulk soil | place...
ATTGAGCTTCTCGATCGCCGCCTTGTTCTTTCCGTCCTGTGAGAGTTTGAGTGCGGCGTTGTAAAGATCCAGCGCCGGTTTTGAAACATTCGCCAGATCGGCGTTGACGACTTCCGGCTTCGCATCGCCGCCGGCCTTTGCTTTCAGCCTGATTTGTACGGGAATGATTTCCTCAGTCGAACCTACGCTGCGGCCCGCTTGCACAATGGTCGTGTCTTCGTTCACGGCCTCGTAATTCTGATCTCCGTCGATGATGATCGTGTAGTTTCCCGGTGCGAGCCGGCGAAACACGAACCGGCCGTTGGTGTCAGTCATCGTCGAGATCTCACCGCGCGTCAGCGTGTACAAGCGAACTTTCAGCGGCCGGTCCACACGCTGGCCCGAGGGAAACATGACCGTTCCCTGAAGAGTGAACTTTCCTCCGGTGCCCATGTCGCCGGTGTCGGTCTCGAGCGAGGCCCGTTGAGCAGACGCTGGGCCAACCAGGCACAAACTGAACCAGGCAATCAGCAGGAACTGAAATGCGATTCGAGACGCCGACACTGACACCATGAGGTTAGTCTCCTTTCGACGCTTTAGTTTTGCTCGTAGTAGCTGGGGCCGGAATTATATGACGACGGCGAACGGAAATATAGGCGCAGTGGGACAGGCCGTTATGACTTGATGGGCAAGGCGCGCACCGCAGTGCTTTTCAAACGACCGACCAAAGCGTTTGAAGAGATAACCAATAATGGCCGCACCGCGATGGTAGCCTTGCCTGATTCTTATTTTACGCCTTTGGCACCGAGACCTCAGGTCACGCGAGGCCTTCTAGCCCGGCAGCTTGAACGCCAACACGTCGGCCTTTTCAATCGTCGGGGGCGAGGCCAGCAACTCGGGCGCTTTCGCCATCAACGCAGCCGCAACTCTGCCTGAAAGATGCGCCTGACGTCCGTCTTCGTTCGGAAACGCGTCGAAGATCCCAAAAGTGCTCGGCCCTAAACGGAGGCCGAACCAGGCGACCGTCGCGGGTTCTTCCTCAACGATCGGAAGACCTCCGCGCAGGAAGCTCTCGACTTCGTGCTCTTTTCCGGGTTTTGCTTCGAGGCGAACAAATAATGCTACCGTAACCATATTTTGGTCCTTTCTTGTGTTGCTGAGGTGAGAGTGCAGTGTAGGACCGATATATCACATAACGTTTTCGAAGGCCCGCTAGCCGCGATTGCGATAGAAACCGTTCGGGTTGCGGGTCGCATCTAAAATAGGAACTCAAAAAACCTTCAAGTCGCGCGTCGGCTGGGTTCAAACTCAGAACTGAGGAATTCTATGGCCAAAGAAAACAACGACGAGAAACCCAAATTCAAACGGAAGCAGTACGAAAAGGAGTTGCACCGCCTTCAAGTTGAACTTTGCCTGCTGCAGGAATGGGTCAAGGCCCAGGGCAAGAAAATGATCGTCATATTCGAGGGCCGCGACGGCGCGGGCAAGGGCGGCACGATCAAAGCGATCACCGAGCGCGTGAGCCCGCGCGTTTTTCGCGTCTCAGCGCTGCCGGCTCCGTCCGACCGAGAGAAGTCGCAATTGTATATGCAGCGTTACGTGGACCATTTTCCGGCCGCGGGCGAGATCGTGATTTTCGATCGCAGTTGGTACAACCGCGCCGGCGTCGAATACGTGATGGGATTCTGCACGAAAGAACAGCGCGACCGCTTCCTGGAGATTTGCCCGCAGGTTGAGAAGTACGTGGTCGACAGCGGCATCATGCTCGTGAAGTATTGGCTCGAAGTGAGTAACGACGAACAGAAGAAACGGTTCGAAGCGCGCCTGACCGATCCGATGCGGCAGTGGAAACTGAGCCCGATGGATCTGCCTTCGCGCAGCCGCTGGTACGACTATTCTCGCGCCCGCGACGAGATGCTCAAGGCCACGGACTCGAAACACGCGCCGTGGCACCTGGTCCACTCAGACGACAAGAAGCGCGCGCGGCTCAACTGCATCTCGCACTTTCTCAGCCTGGTTCCGTACAAGCCAGTGCCGCGGGCCAAAGTGAAACTGCCCAGCCGCAAGAAAGACAACGCGTACGACGATCAGGCTTCGTTGAAAGGACGAAAGTTCGTCCCGGCAGTTTATTGATCTATGAACGTCGCCAGCGCCAATCAACGCTGTAGGCTTGCGACAGTTCGTCAAGATTCGCTTTCAATCGCGACCAGTCGTCCTCGGCCCTTCCGCCGACCTGGCGACGCGCCATGAAGTCGTCGATGCGCGCGGCGCTATCGAGCACTAGCTGCACGTCCGCAGCGACCGACTTGTGATCCGAAAAACGGTCGTGCAGCCGTTTGACCTCATTATCAAACTGCTTGATGAATTCGTTGATGTCGTCTTCCCGGCGCGTTCCGTTCAGCCGGCTCTTATCAAGCGCCGAATCGAGACTCGACTTGAAGCGGTGCGACTGATCTTCGATCCGGTGCAGAATCTGCTCGACGTCCTTATCGTTCAACCGGTAAGGCAGCGGACTTTCATTAACCGGCTCTACCGACGTGACTGGCCCATTCCAGCGCCACTCGACGCTATAAGCTCGCGCGAGTTCATCAAGGCTTCCTCGCAACGTAAACCAATCGTTCTCGGCACGCTCTCTCAATCGCTGCCGCGCCATAAAACTATCGATCCCAGCGGCGCGATCGAGCACGGCCTGAACATCCGCGGCCACCGACTTGTGATGATCGAAATGATCGTGCAGCCGCTTGGTCTGCTCTTCAAATGCTTTCACAAACGCGTTGATGTCGTCTTCGCGGCGTGAGCCGTTGACGCGGCTATGATCGAGTGCATTGTCGAGACTCTTGCGAAAAGTCCTGGTCTGATCTTCAATCTGCTTGATCATTCGCCCGACTTCTTTATCGCTGAGCCTGTACGGCTGTCCTACAACCTGTGCATGAAGTTGACTGGCCGCCGCCAAACACATAAACGCAACGGTTAAAAGATATAAAGCTGTATATCTCATGCCTGCTCCTCTCGACTGCTGAAATACCCAAAGATGCAGCAATTCACGTACCCGCGAACTTTACTTCGCGGTTGGGCCTTGCACGATCTCCAGCATGTTTCCGGCCGGGTCGCGCACGTAAAAGCGCGCGGTTCCCGGAGCTGGCCGCGCGTCGGCAATGATCTCGACACCCGCTTCACGAAATCTCGCTTCCGCGGCGTTCAAGTCGTCGACTGTAAAGCAGACGTGACGCGAACTGAGCGGTCCAGGTTCTTCGGTTTCGACGGAGAGGTGCAACTGGTTGGCCCCGATCTGATACCACGCGCCACTCTGTCGCGAAGTGCTCGGCTTAGGCACTTGTTGGAGCCCGAGGACCGACCCGTAGAATTCTTTCGTCGTCGCTTCGAGTTCCGGCGAAACCGTAACGTTGACGTGTTGCAGTGCGATTACCATGTTCACGGATTTTTTTCGGCTACGTCGAACTCCAAAGTTGTTCTGCGATGAACGAGAGGGCGACGACGATCAGCACAACGCCGCCAATTAACTCCGTTCTCGAAGGCACGAAGTTCACTGCCGTCCTCGCCAAACGCAAGCCCGCGAACGAAAGCAGCGCACTCATCGCGCCGATGATCACGACTGTAAGCAGCAACGGAAAACCCACCATTCCCAGCGTGGTGCCCGCGATCAGGTTGTCGAGACTCAGCGACAGCGGCAGGCCAAGCACCATCCAGTGAGCGGCATCCTCTGCTTCTGCTCCGGCATAACGCTGCGCGATGTAAATGACGTAAACGCCGTAAGCGCAGAGCAACAACGGCCCGAGATGTTCGACCCATGGGCCAACGTACGTGAGCAGCGACTTGCCAAGCAATAACCCAACGAGCGGCGCGAGCGCGTCGCAGAGCCCGAAAGCCACGACGATCTGAACCTGGCGCCAACGGCTGAGCTGCAACGCGCCAAGGCCGAGCGACGCCCGAAAGCTGTCGAGGCTGAGAGCGAATCCGATGAGCAGTAGTTTAGCCACAGATGAACACAGAGAAACGGATCGAACAAAGCTAAGCAAGAAAAACGCGCCAGATTTTGCCCGTACCGCGTTCAGCACTGACGCCGCCGCCGTCGAGCATTTCGAAAGCGCCGAAGTCGAGAATGTAAAGCGCGTTATCCGCTGCATGGAAGCGCACGTCGATGGGTCGCAAGAGTTCATCCTGCACAAACGAATGCATGGTCCAGTCAGACTGATCCACCCGCACTACTGAACGCCCGACCCGCGGACCTGAAGGCGCCGTCATCGGCACTTCATCCCCAAACAACGCCACGAACAGATCGCCCGTTGGCCCAACGGCAAACTTGACCGCCGCCGTGTGCGGCGGAAAACGCAGCAGCGGCTTCTCCGGCGGCGACAAGTCCGCGTGATTGGCAAGCACAAACGACGGCGCGGCGCCGCGTTCCGGTTGATAACGCGCCTCCGTAATCGGCACGTCGCCGATAAAATCGGGCCAGCCGTACCACGCACCTGCTCGCACCTCAAAAAGCATGTCGGGCACGTTGCCGACCGGCCGGCTGCCGCGATCGTCTGCACCCTGGTCCACGGCGAGCAACCTGCCGTCGGGAAGAAATCCGAGCCCGTACGCGTTGCGCAAGCCCCAAGCGACGAGTTCGAGTTCGCTGCCGTCAGGATTGCAACGCATGATCGCCGCCGTGCACGGCAACTCCGCGGCGATGCGTTGTCCACGCTCGGTGCGAACACCAAACGGCACGAACGCTCCCGTTTGCGTGCGAGCAGCAGCGTCCGATTGCAGCGGATCGCGCGTCTCGACGTTCACGCCCGCCAGCACGAGATCGTAACCCGGCAGATCGTGCCCGTGCGGCAAGCGACGTAACCAGCCAAGCTCATACGCGTCGAGCCCGATGATGCCCGTGTTCGTCATCGCGCCCTGGCTGAAGTAGAGCTTGTCGTCAGCACCAAACGCGACCATGTTTGTGTGGTAGTTACCGGGACCAGGCAGGTTATCAAGCACGACGGAGCGCAACGTGCCGGCGAGATCGTAACAACTGATGCGCGCGGGATGGCCGCCTTCGGAAACGTAAAGCAAGCCGCGATGAAACGTGAGCCCATTGACCGGCGCGCGCAAGTTTTCGATCAGCAACTCGCGTTGCGTATCCGCCCGCACACGCCACACGCGGCCGCCCGGCGCGGCGCCGCCGAACGGCAATCCCGACTCCGCGACGTACATTCCACCCGCATCGTCGAAAGCCAGGCTGGTGGGAAAGGAAAACCCACCAGCGACCAGTTCAAGCATCGTTTCCCGTCCGGTTCGAGCGCTCATCATTCGTTCATCATCCTGGCGCGCCGGCTTTCAACCACGCCAACAACACCTTTCTCTTGTCGCGCGACATGTCACGCGTGACCGGCATGTAGCGCGGATCTTCGATCGGCAAGCTCAACACACCTTCAAACGCCTGAATGTTTTTCTGGTAGACCTGCGGATCACCAAGACCCGGCGGAAACAAACTATCCATGAACGGATAGAGCTTCGCATACTGCGACAGGAACGGCCCAACAGTGGCCCACGTCGGCTTGCCCTTGAAACTATCGAACACCAGCACACTCACGGCGCCGTTCGAGTCGGGCGGAAAAGCCTTATCGTTATCCTTGTCCCACGTAAACCCGACAGCGTAAACCTGTCCGTCGATGAACTGCCTCGGATTGCCCGGATTGGACGCCGTCAACGTAAATCGCGCTCGGCCATTCGCGGCCGTCGTCACCGAATCTTTGAACTTGAGCGCGGTTGCGGGCGTGCCGACCGGGACCATCGCCGTCGGCACCGGCGGCGGCGGATTCTGTGGCGGTGGCGCCGCCGAAACTGGCGCGGGCTGCAGGATCGCATCGTTAGCAAACGCGAGCTTGATCTTCGCGCCGGCGGCGGGTCCGCCAAACTGGACCGCCATCAATTCAACGTCAGCCGTCTCACCGGGATTCAATCGATAGACGATCTGCGTCGCGTTGATGTAAGTGCAGTTGGCACCTTCCTGCAGCGGAACTTCCGGCGCCGCACCCTTCTTTGCTATCTGAACGACGCCGAGCGGAGTCGATTCGAGCAGCTTCATTTGCTGCGGAGTCAACGGAAATTCCTGGATGCCCGCGTTTGTCAGGTAAGCAGCCAACCCGTAATCGTAGCGGCCGAGAATGCTCGGGCTCCCGCTCGGCGGAATGATCGCCACCTCCAACGAGCCGAGATCCGGCGGTGGTCCTGCCGGGCTCGTGGTCGAAATGCTGTTGCTGAGATCGACGACGACTTTCTGTCGCTGCTTATCGACTTTCGCATAACCGTACGAGAGTTTCGTGTTGCTCGCCGCGGGCCGCAGCGCGCGGCCGATCACAAAATTCGGGGGCTCGCCGGCAAACGCCGGCCCAATCGTGCCGACGATGCGTCCCTGGTTGAACGTCTTTGAGGTGCTGTCGTCGTTGTAACCATCGACGACAAACTTGATCGACAACGTGTTCGGGCTAACGCTCTGCAACTTCTTCAGAAACGGCGACTGAATCCCGGTCCATTGCACGTTCTCGAGCACCGATTGAAAGTAGGCGCTGAACATCGAGTCGGGCTTGCCGCCCAACACCCTGACAAAGATGTCGTTGAAGCTGGTGACTCTGAAGTCACCCACAAAATATTCAGACGCGCTGACGGCGACTTTGATTTGGAGTCCCCAGATCTGCGAAACCATCTGTTGCTCGGTGTCGAGATCGACCAGCTTCGCGGCGCTCGGCGTGTCGGTGCTGACGACGCTGGAGTTAACAATCGGATCCTTGCTCACCGCGCCGTTGGCATCGAAAGCGCTCTTCACCTTGCAATTCAGAAATTGCCAGAAGTGGTTGCCGTTGGGATTCCACGACGGCCACGGATCGGTCACGTTCGGCTCGAAGTTGCTGGCGGTGTTATTGAGAGTTGAGGGCTTGGCGATGAAAGCACCCGAAAAGTGAAAGCGTGGGATGTCGAGATAACTCATGGCTTCTCCTTTAATTTTTGCTGGGTTTGAGTGAAGACAACGCCTGCTAACCAGAACACGCCGGCAACCAGCAGGACCACTCCAAACATGAGTGCGGTATTTTGCAAATCAGCGACGGCCGCGCCCGTTAATGCGTAGAGCAACGCCGGAGGAAGAGAGCCCGCGAACGACGCGAGCACCAGGCTCCGCCACGTCATCGTCGTAGCACCCGCCATGATCGCAACCGTTTCCGCGAGCAGGGGCACGGGACGCGTAACGATGACGGCGAGCGTTCCCCAACGCGCCAGAATGTCGCTCGCGCGCTCGCGCTCGGCGGGCGTCACGACGCGCTCCATCAAGCGGCCGCCGCGCCGGCCGATGGCAAAACCAAAAATCGCGGCGCCTACGCTGCCGAGCAACGAGAGCGTGGTGCCCCACAAGACGCCGAACAACGCGCCATGGGCCACCATCACCAAACTCGACGGCACCGGCAACAAAACGTCGGCAATCAACAAGCCGACGCCGACGCACGCGGCCACCACTCCGCCGTGTTTCATCCACGGCGTCGGGTCCGAAAGCAACGGCACGTGCAGCGCTTCCACGATCACAAAAAGAATCATGAAGAAAACGATCAGCGTCGCGGCAATGAGCAGGTAACGTTTCATCAGTGCAAAAGATTGAGCAGCTCGATCGTGGTGCCGAAGACGACACTGCGGCCCGGCGCGGGCGCGGTCAGAAACTGCTCGAAGAACAAGCGATTCGTAAGATTGTCAAGACCGACCGTAAACATGATCCGGTGCTTCTCGTTGCGAATCGTGTAACCACCCCGCAACGACTGCACCGCGAATGATTGCAGGCTGCGAAACGTTCCGTACTCAGTTGAAATCGCCGCCGACAGATCCAGTGGATCTGCTCGCTTCACCTGCCCCTGGTAACGGATCTCGTATTCACCAAACCAGCGGCGCTTCGCACTGTCGAAACGAACGCCGTTGATCGTGCGCAACGGCGTGATGCTCGACAGCGGCGCGTCAGTCGCGGAACCGCTCAACTCGACCGGCGTATCGGAACGGTTATAGAACTGCGACAGCAAGCTCAGCGTGACTGCATCGGGCGTCAGATTCGTTCCCTTCATCCAGCCGGTAGAACCAAACGCGGAAATCACGCCGTCATGGCCCAACGGCTGATTCACTTCGTAAGTGGTTTCGAATCCCTGAATGCGGGCGCGCGCGGTGTTCACGCGCTGCACGTAAAGCACGCCGTGGAACGGAAGACCGGGCGAAACCGGATCGATCCCCGACGCGGGATCCGCCGGGATGAAGAACGGCCCGGCTGAAGCGTTGCCGATGAAGTCTTTGAGATCGTTGCGGAAGTAGTTGGCACTCACACTCCATTTCGCGCGCTGCACTTTCACGCCGGCATCAAATTCCCTGCCCCGTTCGGGCGCCAGGGCAGTGTTTGGAATCACGAGCACGCTAAAACCAGGATCGCCAAAGTCGCGCAGCAGGTAACGCTCGGTAATGCCCGGCTCGCGATAACTCGTGCCCCAGCGAAAATACGGATTGATGCCTTGCGGCAAACGAACGACGACTCCGGCCGTGCCGGTCACGACCGTGCGGCTAGTCGAAATTCCTTTCACGCCGCGCACGAGATCGAGCACGCCCGCCGCGCCCGCGGCGTCGATCGAGCCAGGACTTTGCACCAGTTGAGCGAATGACTGATCGAGCAGCTGGCTCTCAACGCCGAGCGGAAAGCCGTTCGTCACTTTCGCTTTCGTGCTCCAGTTGTCGACGCGCAAGCCGCCGGTGAGTCGCAACCATTGAACCGGCTCATGCTCGAACAAGTTGAACCAGCCCCAATTCGTGTAATCCGAATCGGGATTGCTCGCGCGGCCGCTGATCACTTTGAACGGCGAAACCAGATCCGCGCGTGAGAATTCGTCTTTCGAAGAGTCGCGCAAGTAGCCGACGCCGGTCGTGAACAACGCGCCGGTGAAAGGCGCAAACGTGGCTTGCGCATCAAAGCCGTCCGTCGTGATCGAGTTCTTGTTCTCCGACAAATTCGCAGGCGCAAACGACGAGAGATTGCCGGTCAAGCGGCCTTCAAATCCCTGTGGCGAACCCGGCACAAACGCGAGCGTCCAACTGCTGCCGAGAACGATCTGCGAAGTTAACGTGTCGTCAGGAAAAGAATATTTCTGCCGGTAATAACTGGCCGCCACGCGCGGCAACCACGATTGCAACTCGCGCCCTTCATAACGCAAGCCATACTTGTCGAGCCGGCGAAAACTGTTGAACTGCCGGCGCGGATCGAACGGCGGCGCGATAAACGAAAAACCGAGATCCTTGTGCTGGCTGTTCAACTGCCGGTAACGAATGCTCTGGTTCGCGCGCGGAAAAAACCAAACGTCGACCTGATCGTTGAAGCCGTGTCCTTCACTGTTCAGAACTTCGCCGCCCGCGGGCAAATTCCACACGGCGTAAGTGCGCGCGACGTTATTGCCGGCGGTGTTGCCCATCGCGACCGCGAGATTGCCCAAACGCACGACGTCGCTGAACGGGATCGCTTCGTTACCCGCGTCGTAGTTCGCACCGCGAAAGAGCGAACCGCCGGCGCGCACGGCAAACCGTGGCTGGCTCCAGTTGAGAGTCACGCCGCCGCGGCGAAACTGGCCATTCGTGTGATAGTCGCCGTTGAAGCGCAGGCCTAAATAGTTGTCGCCGGGTTCGAACGCGGGGGCAGTAATCAAGTTGATCACGCCCGCCATCGCGTCGGAGCCGTAGAGACTCGAGCCGGCGCCGCTGAGCACCTCGGTGGATTCGAGTTGGACCACGTCGACGATGCTCGGCGAAACGCCGGAAGTCGGATCGCTGCGCACGTTGTTGAGACGTTCGCCATCGAGGACGATCAGCACTCTGTTTGACGCGAGGCCGCGCAGGCGCGGGCGTTCGAGTGACGGGTTCGCGCTGACGAAAGTGAGATTAGGCGTGCGATCGAGCGCGCGCGTGGTGGAAATCGGGCGGCGGCGTTCGACGTCTGACTGATCGGCGACGCTAACGACCTGCGGTGCATCGGCGGCGATGCGCGCGCTGCCTTTGCCGGCGGTGATGGTGATGCTGCTTTCGACAATGCCCGGTTCGAGGGTGAAATCTTCGCGCAGTGATTCATCGCGGTGCAGCGTGAAGCTTCGGTTCGCGATCACAAATCCGTGGCTGTTAATGGAGAGCTGGTAAGAGCCGAGGGATAAGGCGGCGAATTTATACTTTCCCGTCGAGTCGGTCTTCGTCTTGACTGTCGCACCGCTGCCGATGTTCAGCGCCTGCACTTCCGCATCGGCGATCACGTCGCCGACCGGATCTTTAACCGTACCCGTAACTGCAGCGCCCGTGTTTTGAGCGGTGGCCACGGAGACGTTAAAGAGGTAGAGCAGGGCGATGAGGCAGAGAGAAAACTTCAAGGTTGAAATCCTTCTTCCATCCACTGTTGGAACATCTGAATCTGTTCGAGCGTCAACGGATCAAACGGCGGTGGAGGCATGCCGCCACCGTTGATGCGGCCGTAGATGATGCTGGCGTTTGCCTTGACGTGATCGTAATTCGTGAGATCGAACCGCCACATCATCTGCCCGCTAAACTGGTTGAAGAGAGGCATGATGTCATT
>Ga0247688_1000493_pt1 | contig 10573 bp, 8 predicted proteins | sample CNK29_metaG_FD_182718 | JGI IMG/M metagenome (GOLD analysis project Ga0247688, IMG submission 182718) | Soil microbial communities from Purdue University Martell Research Forest, Indiana, United States - CNK29 | ecosystem: Environmental > Terrestrial > Soil > Temperate forest > Bulk soil | place...
CTTCGACGCTCGATTGGGCCGCCACGCCGCGCTTTTCGATCAATACCGGCTACACCTACCAGTGGATCAACAGCAAGGCGATTGTTGATTATTTCTTCAACAGCATCGAGCACCCGGTGGGTAACAGTCTTTACCTTGTGCGCAACAATTTCTTCTTCTTTGAAACGGTCGCGCAAATCGCTCCGCGGGCGACGCTGTTCACGGCGTATCGCATCAACAAAGACAACGGCCAGGGCAATCGCATCGCCGATCCGACTGGCTTTCCGGGAACGCTGATCGCGTCGTATCCGATGAGTTTCCAGTCACCCGAAGCGCGGCTGGCGATCAAGCTGCACCAGCGGCTCGATTGGAACATCGGGTATCAGTATTACAATTACAACGAAAGCACGATTGTTGGGCCACGGCCGCAGAATTATCATGCGCATTTGCCGTATACTTCGTTGCGACTCTATTTCGGCCGGAGAGAATAAGACCGCGGGCGGGAAACTTTTGTGGCAGCCTTTCTGGTGATTGGACTCGCACTATGTTTGATGCCAACCCCCAGCAGCACGGGCTTCGGCGCGCGCGCGCGGTTTCATGTTTCGCCTGAAATGCAAAGCCCCACGCAGTCGCGTCGTCGGCCGGCTACACGCAAGAAGACGCCGAGCATCTACGCCAGCTTTTCTCACGCCACGCACGTCACAAAACAAAAGTTAGCCTGTGACTCGTGTCACAAAGTTCCGACGAGCAACTGGAAGGCAGTGCGCCAGGGTGACGCTGCGTTTCCTGACGTTGTCGAGTTTCCCGATCATTCGTCATGCCTGAACTGTCACCGGCAACAGTTCTTCGCGCGTGAGCGGCCCGCGCCGGCGATCTGCTCGAACTGCCACGTCGCGGTCACGCCGCGTGAGACGGCGCGCTGGCCGTTTCCGAGTCTCGGCGAGTCGTTTCTTGCAACCGCGCGGGCGCAAGGTTTCGTCTCCGAGTTTCATGTGGCGTTTCCGCATCCGAAACATACGGACAACGATTGCGGCGACTGTCACACGACTTATCAACCGCAGGACAAGTCAGACGATGAGTTCGTCACTAAACCACCAAAGAATATCGGCGACGCGTTCTGGCTGAAGAAGGGAACGTTCAAGACTCGCCCGTTGACGCATGCCACTTGTTTCACTTGTCATAACGCGGAGAGTGAGCTTGCGCCGTTGCCGAAGAACTGCGAGAGTTGCCACAAGCCCGTTCAGCAAAATCGACGCGCTGATTTCGATCAGAAGCTGGCTGACACGATCGGCGTAAAAGACTGGTGGACGTTGACGGCGTGGCGCAATCGCATCTCCGCGGGCGCGTTTCGGCATGAAGTTCACGGCGAAGTGAAGTGTGCGCAGTGTCATCAGGCGATGATCTCGAACGCGGCGGGCACGAAAGTCACCGTGCCGGTGACGTCGTGTGGCGGTGCGGAGGGATGTCATGTGACCGCGACCGCCAACGAAGGCGGTATTTTGAATTACGAGATCGACGGAAGGAAGAAGAACGCGAGCTTTGCTTGCTCGAAGTGTCATTTGGTCTACGGCCGCGAAGCCGTGCCCGCAAATCATCTGAGCGCGATTCCACGACGATGAGCTGTCGCGAGTTAAAGAACAGCTTGGTGACTTCTTCTTGCTTAGGTGTTGTTTTTTTGTTCTTGGCGTCCGCTGTGAGCGCCCAGGATTTTTCGCAATTCAAGCATGACGAGCCGCAACACGCGCGACTGCCTTGTCTCTTATGTCACCGGCGCGAAAACAATTCGCCGCAACCGACGTTGCCCGGCAAAGCGGCGCACGCGCCGTGCACCGGTTGTCACGCGGCGCAGTTTGCAAACACGTCGAGCCCGATCTGTACCATCTGCCACACCGACGTTCAGAGCGGCAAACTAAAACCGTTTCCGGCGTTGCAGGGTTTTGGTGTAAGTTTCGATCATGCGAAGCACAGCGCGGCCGGCGCGGATTGCTCGACGTGTCACAAGCGAAACCGCGGTGGCGTCGGGCTGTCGATCCCGTCGCGCGCGAATGCGCACGTCACCTGTTTTGCCTGTCACACGCCGGACGCGGAGGCCAACGGGCGCAACATTTCGTCGTGCGGCACTTGCCATCAGCGCGGCAACTTTGTGCGAACGCCTGAACAAGCGGTCGCGTTTCGCGTCGGTTTTAGCCATACGAATCACGACGCGACTGAAAAGCTGAGTTGTGGCGCGTGTCACCGGTTGCGGCCAGGCGCGGCGCAGGGGCGACAGGTTTCGGCGCCGTTGCCGCTCAACCATCACGCGCCCGCCCGCGCGAGCAGTTGCGCGAGTTGCCACAACGGGCAGCGGGCGTTTGGCGGCGACGATTTTGCGGTTTGCAAGCGATGCCACACGGGCCAGCGCTGGCAATTTTGACAGTACCAATCGCGTGCGGAAAGTTTCTTAATTTTTTTGGGAGAAAACCAATGAACCGAATACGAAACATTGCAATCGCACTGACAGCGATCGCCTTGCTGAGCATGATTTTCCTGACCAGTGCTCCGGCACAGACCGAAGTGAAACCGTCAGACACGGCGGCTTTTTTCACGGCGAAATGTGTGATGTGCCATGGGAAAAAAGCCGAGAAGAAGTTTGATACGACTCTGACCGACGATCAAATGCTCGAGGCGATCATGAAAGGCAAGAAAGGCGAGAAGCCGCCGAACATGCCCGCGTACGGTGAAAAGGGTGTCACCGAAGACGACGCCAAAGCACTCATCGCGTACATGAAGCAACTGAAATCCACTCCGTAATCGGTGGCCAAAAAACTTGACCAAGTCGCCGACGCTTTTCAGGAACTACCTCAGCTTCGCCGGCGCGGTGATCGTGATCGCCGCGGTGGTAAGCATTGCGTTGCTGTTCGTCGTTGACTTAACTCGCGAGACAGAAAATCCGTACTTCGGGATCGTCACTTACATCCTGTTGCCCGGATTTCTGATCCTCGGTCTCGTGATCGTTGCGATCGGAATGCTGCTCGAGCGGCGCCGCCGGCGTCGCTCGCCGGATTCCGAGATCCCGCCGTTTCCAAAAATCGATCTGAACGTGCCGCGCCAACGCAACGTCGCGCTCACCATCGTCGCGCTGGCGTTCGTGTTCGTTTGCGCGAGCGCGTTCGGCAGTTACCAGGCTTACGAGTACACGGAGTCGGTCGAGTTTTGCGGGCAGACGTGTCACAACGTGATGAAACCGGAAGCGGTCGCTTTTGCGGCGACGGCGCACGCGAGAATCAAGTGCGTCGATTGTCACGTCGGCGAAGGCGCGCAGTCGTACGCGCGTTCAAAACTCGCCGGCGCGCGACAGCTCGTTAGTTTGGCATTTGGAACTTATTCAAGACCGGTGGAGACGCCGGTGCATAACATGCGTCCCGCCGATCAGACGTGCGAACACTGTCACTGGCCGTCGAAGTTTCACGGGCCGCTGCTCAGGACGTTCAATCATTACGCTTACGATGAAAAGAACAGCCTGCGGCAAATGCGGATGTTGATTAACGTCGGTGGCGGCGATCCGGCGACTGGACCAGTCGCCGGCATTCACTGGCACATGAGTACCGGCAATCAGATCGACTTCATTTCGAACGACAGGCAGCGGCAGGTGATTCCGTGGATTCGCGTGAAAGATCGCAACGGCAACGTGACCGAGTACGTCGATCGTGCGCGGCCGCCGAGCGCCGAACAACTCGCCAACTCTGACAAGCGGCGCATGGACTGCATCGATTGTCACAACCGGCCGGCGCACACGTATCTCCCGCCTGACGTTGCCGTGGACCGTTCGTTCTCCGCCGGCCGGCTCGATCCTTCAGTGCCTTACCTGAAGAAGCAGATCGTCGAAACGCTGAACAAGCCCTACCAGACGGAAGACGAAGCGGTGCGCACGATCGCGCAGAGCCTCGACGGTTTTTATCGCAGCAACTACGGCGATCTTTACACGCAAAAGCCTGACTTGATTAAAGGCGCGATCAGCGAGACGCAGCGGATTTTCAAGACTTACTTCTTCCCGGAGATGAAGACCAACTGGGAGAGTCATCCCAACAACATCGGCCATCTCTACTCGTCAGGTTGTTTTCGTTGTCATGACGGCGAGCATGTGAGTAACACAGGCAAAGTGATTAGCAACGACTGCAACATCTGTCATACGACTCTGTCTGACTCCGCGCGCCCGGCGACAGTTCCGCAAACGATCAACTTCCAGCATCCGGTCGATCTCGGCGGCTTAGCCGATCGCAAATGCGAAAGCTGTCACAAGGCGAACGAACCGTTCAAGCATCCCGTCAATCTCGGCGACATCTCGATGTTTCAATGCGTCGAGTGTCATCCGAAGAAATAATTAGCCAATCGTTTGGCCGTGGCCCAACCACTTCCTCAGAAAACTCGCCTGGCCGGCGTGATACGCGTCGTGAAAAGCGTAGAACGCGACCGTGCCGCTCAGTTTCCCGTCAAACGACGGCGGCCCCTTCGGCGCACTCTGCTCGAGCATGTCTTTCGGCGCTTCATGAACAGCGTTGACCAGGTCTGCTGAAACTTTTTGCCATGCCGCTCGCATCTCGTCCGCTGACGGATACTCGTCGTCGGCAATGCGTTCAGCACCGCGCGCAAACAGCGGCGCCCACGAACTGTTCCAATCGACACCGAGAAGCTTGAGAGTGCTGCCCCGGTGAACGACCAAATGCCCCATCACCCACATCAGGTGATTGGAGTCGTCGCCGGGCTTGCGCAGCCAGTCTTCCTGCGGCACGCCCGCGATCGCGCGGTTAACAATCTCCGTATTTATTTTGAACATTCCCTCGACGTTAGTTAGATCCTCTGCCATAAAAACCTCCTTATGAGTACGACGCTTCGGAATTCGCAGATCGACACTTCAGGTACGAGATTAAAAACAGCACGCCAAGAACTCCATCGATCGAAGCCGCGCCAAGGATGACCGACGACACGCGTTGTTGCAAATAAAGCAGGATCACCGGGATCAGAAAACCCCACTTTTCAACGATCGCCGGCAACATCAACAGGCGATAACGCAGCGGGTCGCGTGAGATAACCAGAAACACCAGTTGCCAGGCGACGCCAACTCCGATAAAACCGTAGTAGTACTCCGGATGCGTAATGGGCGGCGGGTAATCTCGGCCGGTCTGGTTTTCTAAAAAGTACCCCGGCAGCATCGCGAGCAATCCGTAAACGCCGGCGATCAGAAAAACGACTTTGGCAAATTTCATGGGCCACGCTCCTCTCGGGAGGCAATAATGAACCTGCAAGACATCAAACGTCTATTTGATTACACCGAATGGGCCAACGATTTGGCAATCGCAGCGGCGGCGAAGTTGCCGGATGAGCATCTGCGGCGCGACGTGGCGATCAGTCACGGCTCGATTCTTGGCACGCTGGTCCACATGGCCGGCGCGGAATGGATCTGGTTGGAACGATGGCACGGCCATTCGCCGGCGAAAGCCGAAGCGTGGTCGACGTGGTCCACCGAAGCGTGCGGTGATTTACCGACGCTGCAGGAGCGTTGGGCCGACGTGATCGATCGCCGCGCGCGGTTTGTTTCGGAACTGGATGAAGATCGGCTTGGCGCTGAGCTCGCGTACAAGCTGCTGAGTGGTGACCCCAGTTCGCTGCGGCTCGTCGATCAGATGCAGCACGTTGTGAATCATGCCACCATGCATCGCGGCCAGATCGTGGGCATGATCCGGCAACTCGGCATCGAGCCGCCCTCGACCGACCTGCTCTTCTATCTGCGCCGCGAGATCTCGCCGAAGTAAAAACAATGGACCCTAAATTTCATCCGGCTATAAAGGCGATAAAGGCCGGCGACGTGGAAAAGTTGAGAGCACTCGTGGCCGCAGATCCTTCGCTGGCGACTTCGCGATCGTCAAGGAGTCATCCGACTTTGCTTCAGTGCCTGGCGCTTGATGGCAAAGACGTGCCCCAGGCGCGCGAGATGGCGACGATCTTGATCGATGCCGGCGCGGAGATAAATGGACCGCTGGTGGCGGCGGGAAGTATCGACAATCGTCCGGTCGCTGAACTGCTGCTCGATCGCGGCGCGCCGATTGACGGCGTTGACAGTTGGTCTCCGTTAGAAGAAGCGTTGTACTGGAACAGCCGGAACGCGATTGCGTTGTTTCTCGAGCGTGGTGCGAGGATCCGGAATTTGCGCACCGCCGCCGCGCTCGGCCATACCGATCTGATTGAGAGTTTTTTCAACACGGATGGAAGCCTGACACCGGAAGCGGGCCGGATCGACTGGCCGTTTGGCAGTCTCGAATCGATCGCTTCTTCGAATCATGATGCAGCGGGTAAGCAGATGCTTTCTGATCGTGTGAACTCCTGGTCGCAGGATCGGCAAGGCATCATTAACAACGCCTTCGTCTTTGCGTGCATGCACGGCCAGATCGAAGCAGCGCAACTGCTGCTCGAAAAAGGCGCTGAGATCAACGCGATACCCGGCGGCTTTGATTACGCCGGCACCGGCCTGCACTACGCCGCGCTGAACGGCCACCGCGCGATGGCCGAATTCCTCCTGGCCCACGGCGCCGATCGCACCATCAAAGACACCAAAGTCTCCTCCACCGCCTCCGGCTGGGCCGACCACGGCGGGCACCCCGACCTGCGGGACCTGCTCAGTTGATTTTCCCGGATCGCATTCGTCTCGTGGAGGAAATCTGGGACACAATCGCCGAAGAGAATGAAGCGTTTGAGCTAACTGACGCTCAGAAGCTTGAACTGGATCGGCGCCTCGAAGCGGCCAGAAAAAATCCAGGCCGTGGCCGCAGTTGGGACGAAATCAAATCTAAGTTCATGAACTCTCGCTGACCTCACATGTTTATTCGCATCTCTCCTGAAGCGGAGGCCGACCTTACCGATAAGCAAAAGGGCAGCCCCGAAAGGCTGCCCTCTGCATTCCAATAACCACTGCTTACCTACTGCGCTTTCACGAGCACGTTGCCGCCGCCGACTGAAACCAGCGACTGCGGCGTGCCGACGCGGCGCCAGATGACGCCGTTGCTGTCCAGGATCGTAATCGCGTAGGCGTCGCTGCTCTTCGGAACGAGCAGATCGCCGTCACGCGCGTCGACCGTGAACGAGTAGTTGCCGAACGAATCAACCACCTGACCCGTATTCACATCCACCTTCTGCACCGTGCACTTACCCTTGAACGACGCACGGTCCAGAATCGACGTGGCGGGCTCAGTCGAGAAGTTCAGGAAACCACCTGCCCAACTCGTGCTCTTCACGATGTAGTTAAAACCGTCAGTGCCCCGAAGGATGAAGATCGAGCTGCCTTTCACACTGTTCTTGTCGATGCGAACAGTGAACCCGAAATTCGCCTTGCCGTTGGCGCTGCCGTCATACGGTACCCAACCACCGCCACTGGCTCGCTGATCGTTTGTGCCGACGGCCACGTTGATCGTGCCCAGGCCCACCGGATCGGCGGTCCAGTAACCGTTAGTCGCGTCGATCTTCACCTTCACGACATAAGTATCGGCCGCGAGACCCGGCAGGAACGTCAACGCGTCGCCATTGCTGTCGACGGGAACGTTCGTCACCGTAATATCCGGCGTGTTGGTCATGTTAGTTGACTTGAACAACTCAAACGTCACGCGCGCGAGCGTGATGTCTCCCGGCGCGCCGTCCGGATCCTGCGTCAGGTGTGCCCCGAGACGCACGGTTGCCGTGGTGACGGTTGGGCCAGCAGTCACCACGCCCATGTCGCCGGTGTAAGTTGTTTCCGCAGTCTCCTTCGTGACGATGATCGTCACCGTGGCAAGCGTGGTCGCACCGTGTGGATCGACCACCTGGAGCCCGATGTTATAGGTTCCAGCCACCACCAAAGGATTGCCCGAGATCGTCAACGAACCAACACCGGGCGTGACCGTCAAGCCGGCCGGCACCGCAGTAGTCACCGTCAACGTCAGCGACGAAGTCGCATCGTCCACGTCCGAAACCGAAACATGTACCGGCGTGATCGGATCGCTGTATTGAACGGTCTGCGAAGGCACGTCGATCGCAAACATCGGCGGGTCATTCACCGCATTGACCGTGACGTGGACGGTGGCTGTCGAAGTGGCGCCGTGCCCGTCGTTGATCGTGTAGGTGAAAGAATCGTTGCCGAAGAAGTTGGACGCCGGCGCGTAGTGAATGGTCTTGTCGAGATTGATCGAGACCGTTCCGTTAGCGCCCTGAGTCACCGATTGAATGTTAAGCGTGTCGCCGTCCGGCTCGACGTCGTTGACAAGCACGTTGATATCGACCGGGGTGTCTTCATCGGTGGTTGCGTTGTCGTCATTTGCAGTCGGCGCCGCATCCTGGTTGATCGTCACGGTCCGGCCCGCGACGGTTAACGTGCCCGAACGAGCTGCGCCGGTCGTATTTGGCGCAACGGTGAAATTAACGGTGCCGTTGTTGCTGCCAGGTGCGCCGGAATCGATAGTGATGAACGGACTGTTACTCACCGCGTTCCAGTCGCAAGGCGCAGTAGCCGACAGGTTCTTGGTGACAGTCACGCTGCCGCTGTTTCCCGGCGAGAAGAACTGCTGGGTGGTTGGCGACACTGTCGCGCACGAAGTCGGAATCGTGACTTTGAAAGCGCCGCGGCCGTGCGTGAACGCAAACAAGGTCGTCACGCCGTTGGTATTTATCGCCGAAAGCGACTCGACCACCGTGTTCGAGAAGCCCGTTGTTTCACGCGCCCAGTTTGCACCACCGTCGAGCGAAACGAACACGCCCAAATCGGTGCCGACGTAGATACGCTGGTTGTCGTTCGGATCGATAGCGACGGAGTGCGCCGGAATGTCAGGAATCGCATTGACGTTTCCAGCGGTTTGCGTGCCGTCCGCGAGCGTCCAGGTTGCGCCGCCATTCGTGCTCCTGAAGACGTGACCAGCGCTCGTGCCATTGCCGTTTGGCGTGCCGTTGAAGTTTGAAATGGTCGCCCAAACGTTATTGATATTGGACGGATCATACTCAACCCACGAGATCGTGCCGTTGCCGTTTCCGCGTGGGGTGAAACTCTGCAGCCAGGTGGTTGCCAGCACGCTCGCCGCGTTGGCGGTTGTGCCGATGGTCGTCCGCCGGAGCTGGCCCGAAGCCGCGCCATCAATGACAACGTTGGAGTTACCGGGCGCAATCGCCATCGCCGTGATCGACCCGCCAGTTTGCGCGGTCGCACTGGTCCTGGTCCAATTCGTCGCGTTGTTGATGCTGCGCCACATGAACTGGCCGCCGATCCAGATGGTAGTCGGTGTGTTCGGATCCATTCGGAACACGGTGATGAACGGGAATGCGTCGCCGCTGATTCCGGATATTACCGAGGCGGAGGACGCACCGCCGTTGGTCGAGCGACGAAGCGAAAGACCCGTCGTCTCGAAGAAGAGCGTATTCGTATTTGCGGGGTTGACGGCAACGTAACCACCGTCACCACCATTGATGCGCGCCCACGCGTTTGGGCCGGCGGCGTCAGTGCCGCGGTTGGTGCCGTTGTCCTGCGTGCCGCCGAAATACGTTTGCCCGTTCGGATACGGGAGACCGTGATAGAACTGCGTCACGGCGTAGTTGTTGTTCAGCGGACCCCAAATAACCGGTGACGGAACGGTAAAGAATCCGCCCGGCGTGAATTCGTTACCGCAGATCGGGCTCGACGTCGTGATCGCGCCGCCACCCGGAGTTATGCCGGTAGCGTAGCCGACGTTACCAGTCTTGGCGTTATCGGTCTTGTAGATGCCACCGTCGTTGCCGGCGATCAGTGTTTGGTTCGTGGTGCCGTTATAGTTCGGATGAAAGACGAGCACGTGATTGTCAGCGTGGACCAACTGCGGATCGCCGTTGTTGGGCGGCGTGCCATTTCCCTGGAACCACCAGTAGGAGGCCACGGCCCAGTTGACACCGCCGTTGTCGGAACGGAACAAATCGATGCCGCCGACCCACACCTTGTCTGAGTCCGTGGGATCGACCGCGATCACGTTGTCGTACCAACCCTGATTAAGAAACTGGCTGGTGCCGAGTCCGCACTGCGTCAAAGCACCGTTGACCGGGTTGCTGAGCAACAACGTGTCTTGCAGGTTCGCGCTGTTGTTGCGCGTCTGCGTGGTCCATGAACCAGAGTCGCCCGATGAGGTCGAACGAAACACGCCGAGCAGTCCGTCGGTGTAGTTTGCGGTCGGGAAATTCGGGTTCGTGCCCGCACCGCAAGAGATACACGCAACCATCGCGTAGACGACGTTCTGATTTGACGGCGCGATCGCCAGCGACGTGCGACCGCCGACCGGATCGGAGAAAACGTCGGTCCAGGTGCCGGAGCCGCCCGCGTCGGTGTTGCGGAAAATGTGTGAACGGGAGAACGTGCCGACCGCGGCGTAGATGTAATCGGTGGCTTGATCGGAGCGCATCACGAGATCCATCGCTCCATTCGCGCCGTTCGCGACATTGGAAACGATCACCTGCGTCCAGTTTGTGCCGCCGTCAAGACTGCGGAAGACGCCGGTGCGAGTGGCCGCGTAAACGTGCTGTCCATTTGCCGGACTGACAACAATGTCATTAACAAAGAAAAAATTTGTGTTCGCAGCCG
>Ga0247688_1000494_pt1 | contig 10565 bp, 8 predicted proteins | sample CNK29_metaG_FD_182718 | JGI IMG/M metagenome (GOLD analysis project Ga0247688, IMG submission 182718) | Soil microbial communities from Purdue University Martell Research Forest, Indiana, United States - CNK29 | ecosystem: Environmental > Terrestrial > Soil > Temperate forest > Bulk soil | place...
GCGCGCCGGGCATCTGTTTCTCGAAGCGTTGCGCGGCGTTACCGATCCGGAGCAGAAGCGCAAGCAGATCGGCAAGGTTTTTATCGACGTCTTTGAAGAAGAGGCGAAGCGTTTGGGTGACGTCGGTTATCTCGTGCAGGGCACGTTATATCCGGACGTGATCGAGTCAGTCTCGGTGCGCGGCCCATCAGCGGTGATCAAGAGTCATCACAACGTCGGCGGCTTGCCCGAAAAGATGAAACTGAAACTGATCGAGCCGCTGCGTGAGTTGTTCAAGGATGAAGTGCGGCTGATCGGCAGGGAACTCGGAGTACCGGAAGAGATTCTGGGACGCCATCCGTTTCCTGGGCCGGGATTGGGCGTGCGCATTCTTGGTGAAATTACCGAAGAGAAAATTCGGCTGGCGCAAGCAGCGGATCGCATTCTCGACGAGGAGTTGCGGCGCGCTGAGTTGTATCACTCAGTTTGGCAGGCGTTCGCGGTTTTGTTGCCGGTGTCGACTGTGGGCGTGATGGGCGACGAGCGAACGTATGAGCGAGTGGTGGCGATTCGCGCGGTTACGAGTGTTGACGGCATGACGGCCGACTGGGCGCGGCTGCCGCACGATCTGCTCGCGCGCGTTTCGGGTCGCATCGTTTCGGAGATCAGAGGCATTAATCGAGTTGTTTACGACATCAGTTCCAAACCACCTTCAACCATCGAGTGGGAATAAGCAAACAGATTACACAGATGCAGGATCGTCAATTCGTACATCTACACCTTCATACCGATTACAGTCTTCTTGACGGTGCGATTCAAATCAAACCTCTCTCCAACCGGATTGCGGAATTGGGAATGCCGGCGTGTGCCATGACCGACCATGGAAACATGTACGGCGCGATCTCTTTCTACAATTCGATGAAGTACAACAACATCAAGCCCATCATCGGGTGCGAGACTTACATCACGAAAGGCAGCCGCAAAGAGAAGGCCGCGAGCGCGCCTGGTGAGAAGGCCAACTTCCACTTGATCCTGCTGGCGCAGAACTACGAGGGTTATCAGAACCTCGTGCGCCTCTCGTCGAAGGCCTACACCGAAGGTTTCTACTACAAGCCCCGCATCGACAAAGATCTCCTCGCCGAACACAGCAAAGGATTGATCGCGTTGTCGGCGTGCATGTCGGGTGTGCCGTCCGCGTTGTTGGCGCAGGAGAAGTGTGACGAGGCGGCGAAGGCGGCGATCGAGTTTGAAGAGATACTCGGCAAAGGTAACTACTTCCTCGAGATCCAGGAGCACGGCCTCGAACCCCAGCAGCGCATTCGTAAGTCGCTCGTTGAACTGTCAAAGCGAACCGGCGTGCCGCTGGTCGCGACGAACGATGCGCACTACCTGATGCCCGACGACTCGCGCGCTCACGACGTGCTGCTCTGCATCGGTTCGGGCAAGACGGTTAACGACACGAATCGCTTGCGCTACGCGAGCCCGAATTTTTATGTCCGGTCGCCGGAAGAGATGTGGCGCATCTTTGGTGACGAGTTGCCCGAAGTGCTGACGCGCACGGTCGAGATTGCCGAGCGCATCGATCTGAAGCTGCCGAAGGACGTCAACTACCTGCCGCAGTATCCGATTCCCGAGTCGGAGCAGGGACTCTCGATGGACGACTACTTCGAGAAGGTCGTGCGCCAAGGGTTTGCGCGCCGGCGCCAGCAGGTTTGGGACGCGATGATCGCGCGCGGAGAACTGAACAAGCCTATTGGTGATTATGAGGCTCGCCTGACCAGCGAGATCGGGATGATCAAGCAGATGGGCTTCCCGGGCTACTTCCTCATCGTTTGGGACTTCGTTCGCTACGCGAAAGAGAATGCGATTCCCGTCGGCCCTGGCCGTGGTTCGGCCGCTGGATCTTTGGTCGCCTACTGCCTGGAGATCACCGACGTCGACCCGCTCCAGTATGACCTGCTGTTCGAGCGCTTCCTGAACCCCGGCCGTGTCTCGTTGCCGGATATCGATATCGACTTCTGCGTCCGCGGCCGGGGCGACGTCATCAACCACGTCGCGGACCTTTACGGCCGCGACTCCGTCTGCCAGATCATCACGTTCGGAACCCTCGCTTCGAAGGCGGCCATCAAGGACGTCGGCCGGGCGCTCGAGGTGCCCTACGCCGAGGTCGAGCGGATCGCCAAGATGATCCCGCCGCCGGTGCGCGGCCGGAACGTCAGCATCAGCCAGGCACTTGAACAAGTACCTGAACTCCGGAAGGAGATGGAAACCAACCCGCAGGTTAAAGAGATACTTGAAATCGCCAAGCGGCTCGAAGGCTGCGCTCGCCACTCGTCAGTACACGCTGCGGGCGTCGTCATCTCGCCGCTGCCGCTTCAGGAATTGATCCCGATCGCCGTCTCCGGTAAAGAGGAACTCACCACGCAATATGTCATGTCGGACTTGGAAAAGACCGGCATGCTTAAGATGGACTTTTTAGCGCTTACTGCTCTAACCGTTATAAATGACTGCTTAATCAGCATTAAACAATCGTTTGGGGCGGAGATTAACTGGCCCGATATAGCGCTTAATGACGATAAAGCGCTTGCAGTATTCGCTGATGGAAGGACTGAGGCGGTCTTTCAGTTTGAGTCGTCGGGCATGCAGGAGATTTGCCGGAAGCTGAAGCCGAAGGGACTTGAAGACCTCGCAGCACTGAACGCCCTCTATCGTCCCGGCCCACTCGACGGCGGCATGGTTGACGAGTTTATTCTGCGGCATCACGGCAAGAAGGCTGTGCGTTACCTGGTGCCGGAGATGAAGGATATTCTCAGCAACACCTACGGCATCATCGTCTATCAAGAGCAGATCATGCAGCTCGCGCAGAAGCTTGCGGGTTACACACTTAGCGAAGCCGACCTGATGCGTCGCGCGATGGGCAAAAAGAAGCGCGAAGAGATGGCGGTGCACGAGGAGAAGTTCATCAACGGCGCCGTCGAGCGCAATATAAAACGCGAAAAGGCCGAGAAGATATTCTCGTTGATGGCCCAGTTCTCGGATTACGGCTTCAACCGCAGCCACAGCGTGGCGTACGCGTACCTCGCGTTTCAGACGGCGTATTTGAAGGCGCATTATCCCGAGCACTTCTACGCAGCCGTGCTTTCGAGTGAGGCGCAGGATGTGGCGAAGGTGTTTAAGTACTCGAAGGAGTTGCGGGCGCAGAAGATTGCTTTGCTCCCGCCGGACGTGAACGAGAGCAACGTCGGGTTCACGCCTTTAAGCGGCGCGATCAGATATGGGCTCACGGCCATTAAGGGCCTCGGGCTGGCAATCGTTAAAGCGATTTGTGAAGCTCGAGAGAGCGGGCCTTTCCGTTCATTCTTTGACTTTGCCGAACGGATCGAGTCATCAACATTGAATAAGCGAGTGCTTGAAAGCCTCGTGAGCGCCGGAGCTTTCGACTCGCTAAAGGACGGCCGGCCGGTTCACGACTGGCGAGGTGCTTTAAACAGTTGCATTGATGCCGCGCTCTCGCGCGCCCAGCGTACCAAGCGCGAGCGACTGATCGGCCAGAGCGGGCTGTTCGGCTCGATGCCGGAGGAGGTCGATTTCGCGAACGAGATCTCGCCGACGCTGAAGGGCTGGACGGCCAGCGAGATGCTGGCAGCGGAAAAAGCGGCGCTCGGGTTTTACATCACCGGGCATCCGCTCGAACGCTTTCTTGAAGTGTTACAGAAGGTGAAGGCCGTCGGCTCGGCCGAACTTCCTGGCCTGAACACCGGCAGCCGTGTAACCTGTGGCGGGATCATTTCCGACCTGCAACTGCGCACGACGAAAAAGGGCGACAAGTTTGCGCTGCTGCGTTTGGAAGACGAAGCCGGTGGCACCAAGTGCGTGCTCTGGCCGGAAGTCTATCGGAAGAACGCGCCGCTCTTGCAAAGCGATCTGGCAGTGGTGATCATCGGCCGGCTCGAACTCAGCGAGGACAATCCGCCGACGATCATCGTCGACCAGGTGCAGAGCATCGACGCTGCTTCGCGGGTCAATGAGTTCCTCGTGTTGCGGGCGCCGCAGGGTGATGACTTCCCGACGGTCTGCGACTCGATTCTGGATTTGCTGCATGCCAATCCGGGAGATTGTGAGGTTACTTTCGAAACGCTCACCGAGAACGGCGCGATCGTGAGAATCAGGGCCAGCAACGCGTTGAAGGTGAAGCGCAGCACTGAGCTTGAAGAGGCTTTGAAGAAGTTGGGCTGTCGTGTCAGTGTAGAGAAGACTTCAAACGGTAACGGCAACGGCGCCCGCGTCTGATAACGACTGAAAACTTAAAATGGCAAAAGAAGGAAACCCCCAGCCCGAGTCGAGTAAACCTGAAAACGAGAAGCTGACTGCTTTCGAGCGCGTGCAGTTGGCACGTCATGCGAATCGCCCTTACACCCTCGACCTGATCGAGCGGTTGTTCGAAGACTTCATCGAACTTCACGGCGACAAGCGCTTCGCCGAGGATCCGGCCGTCGTCGCCGGCTTCGCCCGCTTTCACGGTTTGCCCGTCGTCGTGGTGGGCCATCAGAAGGGACGCGACACCAAGCAGCGCAGCTATCGCAACTTCGGTATGCCCAAACCCGAGGGTTATCGCAAAGCTCTGCGCGTGATGAAACTCGGCGAAAAGTTTGGCCGCCCGATCTTCACTTTCATCGACACGCCCGGTGCGTATCCCGGCATCGACGCTGAAGAGCGTGGCCAGGCGGAGGCGATTGCCTACAACCTGCGCGAGATGGCGAAGATCAAAGTTCCGATCATCGTCACGGTGATTGGGGAAGGTGGTTCGGGTGGCGCGCTGGCGATCGGCGTGGGCGATCAGGTGTTGATGCTCGAAAACTCGATCTATTCCGTCATCAGTCCCGAAGGTTGCGCCGCGATTCTTTGGAAAGACGCTGCCAAAGCGGATCGCGCCGCTGAAGGTTTGCGACTCACCGCGCAGCACCTGTTCGACGAGGGCATTGTCGACAAGATCATTCCTGAGCCTGACGGCGGCGCACACAACGACCACGATCAGGCCGCTCGCCTCCTCGACTCAGCGTTGAGCGAGCGACTCGCTGAAGCAGTCAGTTGTTCACAGGAAGATCGATTGTCCCGCCGCTATAGTAAGTTGCGCCGCTTTGGCCGCTGGGGAACGGCGGATCAAAACGGAATATCGTCGTCAGATAAATCCGCCTGATCGGAAGGCCCCCCAGGCGATGCACCCGCTGATGCCGCTCGCTCAACCGGCATGTCGTCACCGCGGGAGCCGATGAACTGCATGTCAGTCGCGTGCACTTCGAGTGAATGACGTGGCTTGCCGTCGCGATCCACGTACTCTTCCACGCGCAAACGCCCTTCGATATAAACCTGACGTCCCTTTTGCAGATACTGTGAGGCAGTCTCCGCCTGGCGGTTCCACAACGTGATGCGAAACCACGTCGTGTGGTCCTGCATTTCACCGTTTCGATCTTTGCGCCTCTCATTCGTGGCCACGCTGAAGGTACAAACTGGGGTACCTTGAGCCGTGTAGCGCAACTCGGGATCGCGACCGAGATTTCCCACGATCGTTACTTTGTTAAAGGACATGAGGAGCCTTTCTTTTCCTAAGATTACGAACAGCCGCGATACTACTAGCGCGGCAGCGAAGAATCAAGCAACCCCCATTTTTGATCGTGATTTATCTCCGAATGTGATTCTGGTAGACTGTCGGCCATCACAACGCGGATGAAACCACGAGTTTACATCGAGACCTTTGGCTGTCAGATGAACGTCGCCGACTCGGAACGCGCAGCTACAGGCTTGCGCAGTTCCGGCTACGATCTGTGCGACTCAGCCGACGACGCAGACGTGGTCCTGCTCAACACTTGCTCGGTGCGCGAGAAGGCGGAACGAAAGGTTTACACGCGCATCGGCGAGGTGCGTGCCGCGCGCCCAAACAAGAGCGACGTGCTTGTCGGCGTGATGGGTTGCGTGGCGCAACTCGAAGGTTCGTCGATCTTCGATCACGCGCCGTCGGTCGACATGGTAATCGGCACGCGCGCCACCGATCGTCTCTCGTCGTTGATCGAACGAGCACAAAACGGCGAACGCAAAGTGCTCGATCTCGATGAACGCGGCGAAGCCGACACCTGGGACGTGTCGCCCGTGGAGAGACACTCGCCACACGTCGCTTTCATCCCCATCATCGAAGGCTGCAACAAGTTTTGCTCCTTCTGCATTGTGCCTTATTCGCGTGGGCGCGAACGAAGCCGTCCGGCCAGCGAGATCGTCGCGGAAGTAAAGAACCTCCAGGCGCTCGGGTACAAAGAGATTCAACTGATCGGCCAGAACGTGAACAGTTACCGGCCGCGCGTCGAAGACGGTATCGAAGGGTTCAAAGGCGCAACGCCGTTTTGCCGTCTGTTGCGCGCAGTCGCGGCGACCGGAATGCCGCGCATCAAGTTCACTACGTCTTTTCCGCGCGACTTTCATCCGGACATCGTTACCGCAATCGAAGAGCACGAAAATCTCTGCGACTGGATTCACTTGCCGGTGCAATCAGGCAGCGATCGCATTCTGAAACTCATGCGCCGCGGCCACACGCGCAACGACTACTGGCAACGCATCGAACGCGTCAAGAATTCGCGCCGCCGCCTCGCGTTGACGAGCGACATCATCGTCGGCTTTCCCGGCGAAACAGACGAAGACTTTCGCCAGACGCTCGAACTCGTCGAGCAGTGTGAGTACGACAGCCTTTACCTCTTCAAATACTCAAAGCGCGCGGGCACACCGGCGGCGAGCTTCGCTGACACCGTCTCCGAACAGGAAAAGAAAGATCGTTTTCTCGAGCTTGAAACGGCGCAGAAGAGATCGCAGGAACGCACTTATCGTTCGTACGTTGGCCGAACTTTGCAGGTGCTGGTCGAGAAACAGAGCACGAGATCGGAGCACGATTTGTCCGGGCACTCAACGTGCAACAAGGTAGTAAACTTTGCCGGTGATCGCAGTCTCGAAGGCGAAATTGCCAACGTTACGGTGACCGCCGCCAAGACGAACAGCCTCTACGGAGTGTTGGTAAATCATTCGGCAGCGAACGTTCAGGACAGATCGTCGCGGTAGAGTAAGGGGCGTTATGGAAATCGAAGTAAAGATTCGGGCATTAATGATGGATCCGAACAGCGGAACTCCGATTATCATTCTGAAAGACGTTCAGAGTGATACGATGCTTCCGATTTGGGTCGGCGCCTACGAGGCAAACGCGATCGCGTTGGAGATTGAGAAGATCGCGCCGCCGCGGCCGATGACGCATGACCTGCTGCGGAACCTGATCGTTGAGTTGGGTGTTCGGGTTGAGAGAGTCGTGGTAACAAGTTTGCGCGATAACACGTTTTTTGCCGTGATCGAAATGCGCAACAGTGAAGGCGACCGAATGGTGCTCGATTCGCGTCCCTCGGATGCGATCGCCCTGGCGCTGCGGGCCGACTGCCCGATTTACGTCGATATGGAAGTCATCAAAGCGTCGCGCAACACGTTACCTAGTGAAGAGACTGAAGAAAACGAGTTGTCTACCAGCGAAGAAGAGTGGCCTGACGTCATCGGCGAAGCCGGCGACCTGCCAATGTAGTTCTCCGTGACTCTGTGTCTCTGTGGTAAATAACAGACCACAGAGACACAGAGAAGAAGTTAAGCGAAGCATGAATCTCTGGAGCGTTAGATTTCCCCTGTGCAGCGAATGGTAATAGCCATCGCCAATCAAAAAGGCGGGGTAGGAAAGACCACTACCGCGATTAATCTCGCCGCCGCCTTTGCCCGCAAGGGAAAACGTGTCCTTCTTCTCGACCTCGATCCCCAGGCCAATAGCTCCATCTCGTTTCTCGATCCGCTGACGGTCGAGCGCTCGATCTATGAGCTGATGATGGACGGCCTCGCGCCGATCGAAGAGTCAGTGTATGCGACGCCAGTTGAAAACTTGTCCGTCGTTCCGGCGCGAATCAATCTCGCGAAACTCGAGTCTAAACTCGTCGGCGACTTCGACGCGCCGTTCCGTTTGAAAGATCGACTCGAACCGTTTCGGCAGCACTACGAAGTCATCGTTATCGATACGCCGCCGACGCTCGGCTTAATTACCGTCAACGCGCTCGTCGCCGCGTCGCACGTGCTGATCCCGATTCAATCGTCGTACTTCGCGCTCGAAGGCACTGACGATCTGCTCGAAACGATCGAGAAAGTGAAAGCGCGTCCAAACCCGGGTCTCGAATTGCTCGGCGTGCTCGTCACGCTGCACGACAAGCGCACCACGCTGGCGCGCGAGGTTCACGAACAGATTCGCAAGGTCTTCGGCCCCAAATTGTTTGAAACGGTGATCACGAAGAGCGTCAGGTTGGAAGAGTCTCCGGCTTACAAGGAATCGATCTTCAGTTTTGCGCCCCAGTCGTCCGGAGCAATTGAGTATGGAAAACTTTGTGAAGAGGTAATCAGCCGTGTCTAAAAGAGGACTGCCGACAGGTCTGCAAATGCGTCACGATTCACATTACGTCGAGGAATTGGCGCAACACCGGCCGCAGCAAGTAGGCCGCATGATTCCGGTGGAGAAGCTCGACCCGAATCCGGAGCAACCGCGCACTGAGTTTGGCGACCTGACGGAGTTGACGGCCTCGATTGCGGAGAAGGGCGTGCTCGAGCCGTTGCTTGTGAAGCCGAATCGCTTGACCGGACGCTGGATGATCATCGCCGGTGAACGTCGCTGGCGTTCGGCGCAACTCGCCGGTGTAAAAGAAGTGCCGTGCGTCGAGATGGAAGTTGACGAAGGCACGGTGGCGGAGATCGCGCTGATCGAGAACATGCAGCGCAAGGATCTGACGGTTTGGGAAGAAGCTGATGGGTTGTTGTCGTTGTGCGAAAGGTTTGGTTACACGCACGACGACGTTGCGCGAAAAGTCGGCAAGAGCAGAACGACGGTGACGGAAGCGTTGGCGATCGCGAAGATCCCGGCGGACGTGCGCCAGGTTTGTCGTGATGCAGATGTTTCGGCGAAGTCGGTGTTGCTGCAGATCGTGCGGCAGCCGGATGACGATTCAATGCGCCGCTTTGCCCACGAGATTGCGACGCGTGGGTTGAAACGCGAGGACGCACGCGAAGTGCGACGGCAGGAAATGGGGCCGCGGATCGTGCCGGATGCGAAGCCTTACACGTTCAAGTATGCGTCGCCGGATAAGGATTTTAATTTGGAAGTGAAGTTTCGCGCCTCACAGGTGAGCGACGCTGAAGTCGCGCTCATTCTCAGAGCGGTTGCCGACGAAATCGACGAAGAACCGGCCACGAATTAAAGGGATTATTTAGAAGCCAAACTCTTCTTCTTCTCCGCGGCTGCACGCTTCTGCAACGACTTCGCCCAACGTTCAAACGTCGGCTGCAACGGCTTGAAGATGCGCGCGCGGAAGCTGTGCTTCTTCTCATTCCACGCCTTCAACTGCCTCTCCGTGTACTGCCTGATCGCCGGCTCGAGCTGCGTCTTCTTCATTGAGTGCTTGAGCGTCAGGTGATAGTGCTGCCCAACTAACGAAAAGACCAGCGCCACAAGATTGCTCTTGAACGAAAGCCGCGGAATGATCCGTTTGTGAATCGGTTTGTCGGCCGGGAGCAGGACGTTGACCGCGATTTCGAGCCACGCGCCTTTTGGTCCCTGTCGCGGATGATAGAGCCCGGGGAGTTCGCTCGCCTGGAATTGGCCGCGGATGCGCGGGTCGGAAATGAATGGCACCAGCCGGATGCGTTCGAGCCCGCGTGTATGTTCTCTGGGTAAGCTGTCGAAGGCCTGTTCGACCTGTTCCAAGGTGCCTTTGGGCAAAGACCCCTCGTATTGGTTTTCAATGCGTATCGCCATAGGAGCCAGTCACTTTAGGGGAAGGCGAGCCGCAGATCAAGCGGACCTCAAATCCGGATTTCAATCCGCTTGATCTGTGACCGCTCCCGTACTCGCGCTGGAGACCAGCCTCGCATACTTGGCGAGAACGCCTTTGACCGGGTGCTGGCGCGGGCTCCACGCCTCGCGCCGGCGCGTCAACTCTTCTTCGGCGACGTTGAGCTGCAATACTCCGTGATCAGCATCGATGGTGATCGAATCGCCTTCTTCGATGAGTGCGAGCGCGCCGCCCACGGCCGCTTCAGGCGCGACGTGCCCGACAACCATGCCATACGTCGCACCGGAGAAACGCCCGTCAGTGATCAACCCGACAGAATCTCCGAGGCCGGCGCCGATGATAGCCGACGTTGGCGCCAGCATCTCGCGCATTCCCGGTCCGCCCTTCGGTCCTTCATAACGAATCACCACTACGTCGCCGGCTTTGATCCGGCCGCCGAGGATTGCCGGCAGGCATGATTCTTCCGAGTCAAACACTCTCGCTGGACCAGTCACACTGCGATGCTTCACGCCGGAGACCTTCGCGACCGCGCCTTCGCTCGCGAGATTGCCGTGCAGAATCGCCAGGTGGCCTTCGCTGTAAACCGGATTTTCGAAGGGTCGAATCACGTCCTGATTCGCGGCCGGCTGCTCCGGTACGTCTTCGAGCGCCTGTTCGATCGTTTCGCCTGTGATCGTCAGCGCATCG
>Ga0247688_1000495_pt1 | contig 10564 bp, 10 predicted proteins | sample CNK29_metaG_FD_182718 | JGI IMG/M metagenome (GOLD analysis project Ga0247688, IMG submission 182718) | Soil microbial communities from Purdue University Martell Research Forest, Indiana, United States - CNK29 | ecosystem: Environmental > Terrestrial > Soil > Temperate forest > Bulk soil...
CACCCACCCCGCAGTGCAACAGCACTTTAAGAAGTTCTTTCGCACCATGAAGCGCGATTGGGGCTGCACCTACTTTAAGCTCGACGCAAACTTCTGGGGAGCAATTCATGGCGGCCGCTTTTACGATCCGCATGCAACGCGCATTGAAGCTTACCGGGGCGGCATGCGGTCAATTCTGGAAGGCGCCGAAGACAGTTTTGTACTTGGTTGCAATCATCCCATCTGGCCGTCGCTCGGATTGATTCATGGCTCGCGAAGCTCGAACGACATTAAACGAACCTGGGAACGAATCGAGAATACCGCGCGTCAGAATCTGAGTCGCAACTGGCAAAACGGCAGGCTCTGGTGGAACGATCCTGATGCGATAGTCTTGACTGGCGATCTGCCGGCCAACGAGTTTCAGTTCCACGCCACCGCGATTTATGCGTCAGGCGGGATGCTTTTGTCAGGTGACGATCTCACGAAGATCAGCGCGGAGAAGTTGTCGATGCTGCGCAAGTTGCAGCCACCATCAGGCGTGGCGGCACAGTTCGAAGACAATTCGTTCCGTGTCGGACGGATGTCCCTCGGAAAGCGTGAAATCATTTCGGTGCTGAACTGGGATGACACGCCAAAAACCATTTCCGTTCTACTAAAACGCCGCTGCCGCGTCACCGACTTTTGGACCGATAAGGCCCTCGGCACACATTCAAACATCTTCGAAGTCAAGGACATGCCCGGCCGCTCCGGCCGCTTGTTGATTTGTGATTGAATTTTCGACTCTTTGTACCGGACCACAGGAGAAACGTGATGAACAGGCGAAACTACCTGGCGCTACTCGGCGCAGCCGCAATCGGTTCCAAACTAGATCTTGTTTCAGCGCAGCAGAACGCGCCGGCGACGGACGGCGCGCCGACAACGTCAACTGTCGAGGATCGCACACGTCGCATGAAATGGTGGCACGAAGCAAAGTTTGGCATGTTCATTCACTGGGGTTTGTACAGCACAATCGGCCGTCATGAGTGGGTAATGGAAAACGAAGGCATTCCCGCCAGGGAATATGAGCAATATGCCGACCGATTCAGGCCTAAGCCAAACTTCGCGCGCGACTGGGCGCGGCTCGCGAAGCGTGCTGGCATGAAATACATGGTGCTTACCAGCAAACATCACGAAGGGTTTTGTAACTTCGATTCGAAGTTGACGCACTACTGCGCCACCAAAAAAGCACCCGGTCGCGATCTCGTGCGCGAATATGTCGAGGCCGCTCGAGCCGAGGGATTGCGGTTTGGTTTCTATTATTCATTGATGGACTGGCACCATCCTGACGGCGCGCTTTGTGCGAAAGACGAAGCAGCGCGGCGGCGGTTTGTCGATTACATTCACGGCCAGGTGCGCGAGTTGATGACCAACTACGGCAAGGTCGACATACTCTGGTACGACGTGCCGTGGCCCCTGGATGCAAATGGCTGGGAGTCAGTGAAGCTGAACACGATGGTGCGCAAGGCCCAACCGGACATTATCATCAACAATCGCTCGCGCATTCCCGAAGACTTCGATACTCCCGAGCAACGTATCGAAGCGTCAGCTAATCGACCCTGGGAATCGTGCATGACTTTGAATGATAGTTGGGGTTATCACGTTTCCGATCGCAATTGGAAGAGTCCGACCACGGTGATTCGCAACCTGATCACCTGCGCGCGCGATGGCGGCAATTATCTTTTAAATATCGGGCCAACCGAGGACGGATCTATTCCGATCGAGTCGATGCGCGTGCTGGAGAGTGTGGGCGATTGGATGGCGAAGCACGGCGACACAATCCGTCTTTCGGACAACTGCCAGCCGCGTCGTGGCAATTACCTGAGCTACACGCGTCGTGGCACCACCCTGTACGCTCATGTTCATTACTGGCCGGGTGAGACAGTGGTGATTGCGAACCTGCTGAACAAGGTAAGCGCGGTGAAGATGCACGGCAGCAACGTGCCGGTGAAGTTTGTGCAGGATGAGTTCCGCATTCGACTGACAGGTCTGCCGAAACTTGCTCCGGCACTGGTCACCACATTTGAATTGGAATGTGATGGCGAACCGCGGCAAGACCATGAGGGCAAACGCGCGGAGAAGCCCCGCGACGTAACCGCATAAACCCCGTGATTTAGTATTCAAAGAACATGAAAACTCATCTGCTCTTAATAGCTTTGTTTCTTTTTCTTTTTCCTCAAAATCAGTCACCAAAAAAAGGCATTTACCATTCCGGATGGATCGATCTGAACAAGAACGGTCGCATGGATGTTTATGAGGATCCAAAAGCAGATATCGAGAGACGTATCAGCGATCTGCTTTCACAGATGAGTCTCGCAGAGAAAACCTGCCAGACAGCCACACTTTACGGCTACGACCGTGTGCTTAAGGACGAACTTCCAACTCCGGATTGGAAGAATCAGATTTGGAAAGATGGCATCGCCAATATCGACGAGCACCTCAACGGTTGGGGCCCCGGCTCGAAGAGCGTCTATGCCACGGATATCGAGAAACACGTTTGGGCCATGAATGAAGTGCAACGGTTTTTCATCGAGGAGACTCGCCTGGGAATTCCTGTCGACTTCACGAATGAGGGACTGCGCGGTGTTGCGGCTCCGGTAGCCACGAGTTTTCCGTCGCAGTCTGGTCTCGGGCACACGTGGGACACGGAACTCATACGTGAAGTCGGACGGATCACCGCCCAGGAGGCGCGAGCACTCGGATACACAAACATCTATGCCCCAACTCTCGACGTGGCAAGGGATCAGCGTTGGGGAAGAGTTGAAGATACGTATGGCGAAGATCCAAGGGGGAACCGCAATCGCCGAAGTTTTGTTCGGCGACTATAACCCAAGCGGCAAGCTGACAATGACATTTCCAAAATCAGTGGGCCAGATCCCGTTCAACTTTCCTACTAAGCCAAACGCACAATGGGAAGGCGAGAAGTCTCGAGTCAACGGTGCGCTTTATTATTTCGGTTACGGACTCAGTTATACGAACTTCAGTTATAGCAACCTAAAGATCAGCCCGGCAAAGCAAAAGGCTAATCGTCCGGTAACTGTGACGCTCGATGTGAAAAACACAGGTTCACGTGAGGGCGTGGAGATAGTTCAGCTCTACACTCGTGATGTTGTGAGCAGTGTAACGACTTATGAGAAAAACTTGCGCGGCTTCGCTCGGGTGAGTTTGAGGCCGGATCAAACAAAGACAGTGTCGTTCACTTTGACGCCGGCCGATTTGAGTTTGTGGGATCGACAAATGAGATTCGTGGTCGAGCCCGGACTGTTCCGGGTAATGGCCGGCGCATCGTCGGAAGACATCAGGCTCAGCGGTGAGTTTGAGATTTCCCCGAATAGATAAGATCCCGCGGATGAACTGCGCACGACATTAAGCCGGTGCTGCGACCCGTTGACGGCCAAAGAGGAACGCGAGTATCAGGCCCGCTACGAAACCGCCGATGTGGGCCATGTAGGCCACGCCACCTGTCTCAGCCGACTGAGTTATTGATCCGACGCCGCTGATGAACTGCAAGACGATCCACATTCCAATGACAACCAAAGCCGGCATCGGCACAACGCCTCGACCCATCAACACCCTCACCTGACCTTTCGGGAACAAGATGAGATAAGCGCCGAGTACTCCGGCTATCGCCCCTGATGCGCCGAGATTAGGAACATTAGAAGTGGCACTGAAGAAGACTTGTGCGATTGTCGCGGCTATGCCGCATAGGAAGTAAAACAACGTGAACTTCGCATGCCCAAACCGATCCTCCACGTTGTCTCCGAAGATCCAGAGATATAGCATGTTGCCAGCAAGGTGCAGCCAGCCAGCATGCATGAACATGGAAGTGAAGATGGTGATGAAATCACCGCCGGGATTCCCCACCAGGCGACGCGGGACAACCGACCATCGTTCGATGAAGGGTTCGCCGCTGCTTAATTCGAGAAAGAAGACCAGCACGTTAAGGGCAATTAGGGCATACGTAACTACCGGCACTGTTCTCTCTGCAGAGTCGTCATCACCGATCGGAAACATAGTCACCTCCACCGTTAAATGTGTGGCTCTCATCAGAGGAACCACGCGTTACAAGGGAGAGCGCTATTCAAAGATCGTGCCCAGCGGGCTGAGATCCCAGTAGAGGTAAGTGTCTCAATGAGATAGTTGAGAAGAATCTTGAGTGCGTGTGTTCGCCTTTGAATTCTAACGATACTGAATTTGGTCGCTAGCGTTCCCGTTCAGTACGATGCCGCACAGGGCGGTACGTCGGTTTAATAGGACCAAGGGAAAGAGAAATCGGGAAATGCCGATGGATGTCTTAGACGAGCGCGTGAAGCCGTTCTCTGGAAACTTCATGAGAATAAGAATTTCGAATGGCATGATCTCAGAGTTACATTTCGTACGCGGTTGGCTATTGCAGACTATGACGTATTCACGATCAAAGTATTGATGGGTCATCGCGATATGAAAACTACTTAAAGATACATCCGAGCCCCGACTCACGCGTCAAGTTGCTTTGGTTGAAAAAAATGTCCACAAATTGGCCACAAAAGAAGAACGGCCACCTTTGCAGGTAGCCGTAAATGCTTTATTTAATTGGTCGGGGCGAGAGAATTCGAACCTCCGACCTCACGGTCCCGAAACCTGCAACCTAACAGTGCGCCTGTTACGTTGTGACCACATTTACTAACATTTATCGCGGATCGCAGCCCGTTGTAATTGCACTAATATACGTCTCACACCACCTATTTCCATTCAAGACCGTCACAGTTTTCCCCACACATGGGTTATCTTCTCGACCGAGCAGGAAGCGACTAGACAATAACCAACATGAGATAAAACTGACATGCCCGAATGACTCCGCTCCTGGAAGAATCTCATGCGGCTTTCGACCCAAAGAACGAGCACCATCAAGAACGCGACTATAGGAAGGAACTTCAACTACGAGCCGCATGTAGCCTCCGCTGCAGAGGCCGTCAACGGACTGCGCTGCGCTCCGATGAACTCCGCGAACTACAAAACAGTTCGCTTCGCCGTTGACTGCCTTGTGTAAGCCTCCCTTAAAACAGCAGCATTGAAAACTAAAGGTTTCCGAGCGACTATGACAGCAGGAGACCGCGGTCGATCTACAACGCTCAGTCTATCACTACGAGCCGCGACCAATGCCGATGGGCCAATCTTGAAATTGCTGCTGGAGTTGGGCCTGGCAACGACCGGAACAATACTTCGGCAAGTTGTTTAGGCGGTTGCGGCGCGTAGGCCACTGATGGAACCACAAACGGGTCTATCGCATTTATTGCAGCCTGAGACAGAACAAAAAACGGAAAGGCAAAAGACGTTTGTCGACAAGATGTCCTTCACCGCTGCGTCCGTAAGCGCCTTTGAAGTTCAGTAACCGTTTCATCCGGTCTGACTAACGCCGAGTTTTTTATTTGGCCGCATATTCCATAGAGCTTGACATGCAAGGACCTCACGGAGGCTCTTAGATCACGAGATCAAGACGGTTTCACTGGTTGAACTCCGGCCCTCCGAATCAGACGATCTTTTTAGATCGCGTTTTGGAGGTCTAGCCTTATAACCTAGAAAGGTTTCTGAGACCAGACAGGTAATGCATAAAGAACCGGGATGTCTACAATTAAAGCGCGCCTAAGTCTGGGAAACTGGCGCGCTTTATTCGTTCTGCTTCGCATTAGCGAAGCCTTTAGTTGTTTGCGGAGATAAGCCCAAAGCACGCGGCCTTGAACCCATCCCTACATCCAGTATGACGATGAAGAATGAAATGTGACAACAAGCAGCACTTGGGGCGGCTCTTTACCCTGTAGCCGCAAAAATCTTGTTATCCATATGTTATGTCGGCGCGGGTTGTTTTGTGACAGAGCAAGATTTTAGTTGAAATTCTCGAAAATAGGTCTAGAATACTAGCCGCGCAAAAGTCTGGGGAGTCTGTTGCGTGTATGCCATTTCGTTCTGCTTCGCCATATTGGCGAGGCCTTTTCTGTTTGTAGCCGGAGTTACTCCGCAAGGTGAAGCTCCGTTCTAAAGGAGATAGCTCTATGAACCCGACGCTTATCCAGCCTATTACTCACCTATCGAGCAGTAATTCCTTTCAAGTGCGAGCCGCAGTCTGAAAGCATTAAACATGCAGAGTGAGATTACGCGAGAAGAATTCGATTCCTTACTTGCGTGGCTCGATTTTGATCGAGAGGCGGCAGGGGTGAAGTACGAGAAAATACGGGGGAGGTTATTGCGGATTTTTGTATCGCAAGGGTTCAATGATGCCGAGGACTTAGCCGATGAAGCCATCAATCGAGTTATCAAGAAGATCCGGTGGCTGAACGAGAATTACACAGGGGATCCAAACCCATATTTCTATGGTGTCGCGAAAAGAGTCGCCCAAGAAGCGCAGCGGCGGAAAGACAAACGCCCTTTAGAACTGCCGCTGTCACCTCGCGACGCCAATGAAATGGAAGTGTTTTCGAGGGTGCTGGACGAATGTTTGATGGAGCTGCCTGCTGACGACCAGCACCTAATCCTAAGTTATTACGCGGATCGAGGAGCAGCCAAAATAGATAACCGGAAGCAACTTGTGCATTCATTAAGACTATCGCCAGCCACGCTCCGACAACGAGCTCATCGCTTAAAAACCAAACTGAGAACCTCGTTGCTCAAGCGGCTTCGCGAAGAAGGGTACAGTTTTGAGAGCGACACCATAACGAGGAGCGACCCATGTCATTTCCCGCTCGAGTATTTCAGGTTTTGATAGCTTCTCCCTCGGATGTTAGTGAGGAGCGCGAAATTGCTGTCAAGGCAATCCATGAGTGGAATGCTCTAAATTCAGCTGACAGAGAACTCGTGCTTTTACCGCTTCGATGGGAGACTCACTCCTCGCCGGAGTACGGCAGTGCGCCGCAAGAAATATTAAATCGACAGATTGTCGATCGGTCGGATCTCGTGGTGGGAATATTTTGGACTCGAATTGGAACCCCAACGAATGCTGCCGATAGTGGCACGCTGGAAGAAATAGAACGCATGACATCTCAGAGTAAACCGGTGATGCTCTATTTCTCACAAGCTAAACAAGAGCCGGATCGAATTGATTTAGACCAATTAGCAAAGCTGCGAAGCTTCAAGGCAAAAACTTATAACAAAGCGCTAATAGAGAACTTTACCTCTCCCACCGAATTCAAAGAAAAGCTGGCAAAACAACTCGAGATGCAGGTCAGATCCCTTGCTCAGAAAAGAGCAAAGGGCGCCCATAAAAAGTGCGGTACAGGGCCACATGCAACCTCGATTAAGGTGTAAAAAGTTGCGAGCAGTGTCCCGAGACTGGTAAGAAGGGCTGAACCCAATTCAGTATCATCGGATAGACACCATCGCTATCGCTAGTTGAGCCAGGTTCGTCTGCGCCATGGGCCACGTTTATGCTTATCAAGTAGATCTGCAAGTAGATTCTCCCTGCCAGTACCATAGAGTATATTCTTCGCCCTTTCGTACTGGTACTCATTAACCCAAGCCCAGCGGGCTCGCTCATTACCGACCGGCTTCAAAATCCACCTCAGCTCGAGGGAATTCATAGCGGATTCCATTTCCCAACTGTCGTATGAATAATTGAACTCCGAAAGGACAGCGATTATCTTGTTTAACGACACGGGAGCTTGGTAGTTTGTCACTGGAGACTTTTGTTCATTACCGTGAACGATAATAATGGCATAGCAAACTGCTTCGGCTAGAGGGAAATGCCCGTTTATTACTCCTCGCGTAAACGACTTAAAATGTTCGGATTCTGCCGTTACAGCTTCAAGATCCTCGGCCGTGACTGCGGATACCCGTTGTCTGATAGCGCGTTCGACCAAGCGTCCGCAAATATCCTGAACCAAATGTGGAAAGCCTGAAGTGCGTAGCCAGATTTTGTTCAAGAGGTCATCCTTTTGCGATAACCGAATCTTGAGGTCTGCCATTGGTAGCGTCACCAGACCATCGAAATCCGCACGCGGCAGCGGTCCAAGGTGGATTAGCTCGCCGCGTAACGCAAAAGGAAACCTATCATCTTGAGCGGCTCGTTTAAGTCCCTCGTATCCAACCAATATGACCTTAGCACGTCCCTCATCCGTCATGCCGCGTAGTCGATCCAACGCTGGCCAACTCTCATGAGCTTCCTGCCGTATCCAACCATCGACTTCGTCCAGAATTATCGTGAGTTCTCCATTGACGGTCGAAATAATTCGATCGAGAGCGTCAGCATCGGAAGAGTCTGCTTCCTTTTGACGCAAAAATCGACTCCGCCTCGTATATAACCGAAATCTCATTGGGTCTAAGCCATGGGCTCTTAAGATGTGGCCCCAAATATTTTGTGAAGCATCTTCCCCAATTGCGCCAACATCCACGTAAGATGCTCGATGAATCGGGAAGTCACCCAATCTCAACTGATAACGCTTGTCCTCGCGCATGTAGCTGGAGAGCCTTAAGGCAACGGAAGTTTTTCCGATCCGACGCGGTCCATAAATTAGCGCACACCCGTGCGAACGACTTAGCTTCGCTAGTTCTGCCCTTCGACCGAAGAACATCTTGCCGCCCGCCGCAATGTTAATGCGATACGGAGAGAGTTGCTCCGCGTTCCCATATTGCAAGAGTAAACGCCTCCAGTTTTCTTGAACGTCACCTTCTCGGAGGACTTCCTGAATTTGAATGAGCAGCATGTCAGGAAACGGAAGTCGTTCTTTCAGAAAACTAACTTTGCTCTCAGAAGATCCGTCAATCACTATTGCAACGAATTCTGCCTGGGGTAGATGCGAGTTCTTCCATTTTTCGACCGATTCCTGGAACCGGGTTTCCGTTGTGAAGATCAATAACCCTGGCCGAACGAAGTGCCTGAAAACACTTGATAGGTCGATATTAAACACTTCGCATTCAACGTCAGCGACTATCCTCTTCGCATTTAAGGAGCTGTGTGTTGCGAGAAACTCGGCTGCTCGCTCTTCGAAGCCATATCGCATGATTTTCTCCCCTACGAAAGCAACTGACGGCGGATTGCTCGAAGTCCAGTTAGGATATGGTCACCATAAGGAGTAAGACTCCAATAATTGGAGGTATCCTTAACACTCCGTGGTCGGTTGCTCTTAGCTATGAGGCCGAGAGCACGAAGTTGGACCTTAATAGTTTGGAAGTCGTCTTCCGTTATTCGAATACCCTCTACTCTGCGACTAGCTGGTTGTATGGCTTGCAAAGCACCTAATTCTCGCGATTGTAGAAGTCTTTCGAGTGCAGTCCGCAGAGATTCCTCAGCAGACTCGTCAATCATGTAGGGAGCAATCGTTGCGAAGATTTCATTCCACGTGGCCTCCGTGCTCGCTTGCCGAATGTCTGGTCCAGACAAGAGAAATTCGACACTAGAGTCGCCATAGCCAACCTCATATTGATAGTGAACTTCGAATGTGTCATCGCCTTGTGCCAGACTCTCGGATCCGGCTGGACCCTCGCGGCGCATACCCTCGATAACCCCATTTAACTCTTCAACCTTTTTTTGCAACCGGAGTATTTCTGTCGACGCGCTCTCATCGATAACCTGATCTGCCCGAACCCATCCAATCGCAGGATGGCTCTTAATGAGTTTTACAAGGCTACGGCTAACAACAGATCCCAATTCTGAAGGACTTGTCCAGAACTTGCACATTTTGCGTTGAACAATTTCCCTAAATTCCTTTAACTGTTGCTTTCCTTCCTCCGTTGGTTCTGTCTTAGACGATGGAATCATCCCGGGGTCTTTATGAAGAAATCCTATCGTCGGCTTATTACTCTGTACGGCGTACTCGTATTCCATCCGCGTGTAGCTGATCCCCGTTGGACTAAGCGAACCATACCTCCCGCCGACCACGACGAGGTAATAGTCGCAATCGTCAATCACTTTTTTTATAAGTGTCCACTGATCTTCATCTGCTGCTGGAAACAACTCCATTCCCGCAGGGATACAATCAAGCTCTAGCAGAGCTTGGATGACTTCTTGACGTTCTTCCTGAAGATCTTGATATGTTGAGCTTACGAATACTTGATACCTTTTCTCCATGGCTTGGTCTCGACGCAGTACCTATCGGCTTCAAAGAATAACGTTAGCCTTATGTGTTGATATTCAAATGTTTACACATCGACAGCTTGATAATGATGAACTTGAGTTCGACAACAATCCTCGTTCGGAATGGCTGGTAGGACTTCGGTTACTAATGCCCTGCACCGAGCTTTGTCAATTCTTCACTACGACACGCATTAGAAAAGACAACCCTGGTTCTTTTCAGGGAAGTCTCCCAAAGACTCGAGTGCTATTAGCTAAAGTAGTAACTCTAATCTCCAGAATGCTTTGGTGTCGTAAAAAGCGTGAGCCTTTTGAGGTGCTCAATAAACGAGAGTTAGAAGGAGCTTATGCAGCAGTGAACTTTATTTTCGATTGCGGAGTTTGTCAACGGGACGAATTGACTCACGAAAAACCCACTCCAAATAGCATTCGTTGCCTCATTTAAAAACCCACTCGAAATAGGGTGTGTTTTACCTCCAGTGTTTGACAGGCACTGGAGGTGTTGATGAG
>Ga0247688_1000496_pt1 | contig 10538 bp, 9 predicted proteins | sample CNK29_metaG_FD_182718 | JGI IMG/M metagenome (GOLD analysis project Ga0247688, IMG submission 182718) | Soil microbial communities from Purdue University Martell Research Forest, Indiana, United States - CNK29 | ecosystem: Environmental > Terrestrial > Soil > Temperate forest > Bulk soil | place...
TATTCCCAGCTGTAGGAGAGATCGCGCCACCTGTATCGCCAGTTAGAGTTGATATCTGAGCTGTTCCACCACCTAGCGAAGTCCATGTAGCAGTTTGGCCAGAAATTCCAACTAATTGAAAACTATCAACACCTGTAGTGTTAACCCAAAGAGTACCAATTTGATATTGGTAATCAGATGTTGTAGGATTTCGAGTTTCCTTAATAAGATCAGGAGGATTTTTTGCCCTGACACCTAAGTATGGGAACAGATTGAGAGGATTGAACGTCATAAATTGACTCCTAATGAATACATATATTTAAAAGTTTATATTACCACATTCCTAATAAAGTTCAAAGTTTAATCTTTACAGTGTGGTCTAGAATTGAAGGAATTTGTGTACAGTGTTGATTTTTAATGGTTTGCGTAAAATCATGAAATGTGGTAGACTGATTGCAAATGGAGGTAAATTATGGATTGGGCACAGTTTTCGATTTTTATCATTACAATGGCTGGATTGTTCCTGTGGAATAGATCAGAATCAAATTCAGACAGACGAGAAATTTGTTGTGTTTTGAAAGCGATTCAAGATGAAATAAAAGAATTTCATGGGCGCTTATGCTCACTAGAAGAAAGAAGTAGAAAATAATATGGAAATATTGGAATTTTTATTTAAAGTGTTTTTAGTAATGATGGTAATTAGCTTATTTTTAAATTTCGCTGAATGGAATACCAAACAAAAACGTAAGAATCGCTAATCAGATTTTTTGTTTTTCATTACTTCTTCAGTCCATTCTCCTAAAACATCTTTTAACTTGTCACTGAAGAATTTAGTGTTCTTCAGTGAGTGTCCAGAACGTTTTAAAATTGATTTGGCAAGATGTCCCATATCTTTTAGAAATAACTTATGATCCTTTAGAAATTTTAAAGTTGTGGATACACTACCAATTGGATGTTTGAAAATACTAATGATATCATAAGCCGTTTCTAGGAGTTTTTCTTTCGCTGGTATATTTTCTGCATGCTTAATTTCATCTAAGAATTTTTCTATAACTTCCATATCATGAACTGCTCTCTGCAATTCTTCAACTTTTGGTTTGCCAAGTGATTCCTCGAGAATAGCTACCTTCTCTCGATCATTTAGAATTTCTTTCAAGTCAGATGCTTTTTCAGAAGATTTTAATTTTCCTTTCTTCAGTATGTCATCAGCTTTAAAATTAGCAACCTTTTCATAAAGTGCTACTGGCAAATCTTTTTTAAGCTGTCGCAATCCTGATACGGTATCAATATTTTTCGATATCTGTTCAGGCGATTGGCCAGCATACTTATATGCAGGCGGTTTTTCGGCTTTCACCTTTCCTGGTGCAGTTTGTTTAGTAATATTTACACCCTTGAGCGGGGACGACTTGAATAATATATTTGTAATTTGGTTTATTTGTTTTTCAGGAACAACGGATCGTAATTTATCCAGAGCTTTTGTGAGCCCTTCAGCGTCAATTTTCCCAGATTTTATAAATGGCTCAATAGCTTTCTCAACCATTCCCCTCATTACAGCGCCATTTAATGCTTGACCTTTTGATGTATTTTCGAGTGCTGGTGCTATTTGGCTGTACTCATCAGGATTAAGAGCTGTGTTATAAAATTTTGAGTAATCTTTATTTGATTTATCCCTAAATGGTCTAGTGTAGGGATTGTCATACATCTGAGCCCATTCAGCATATGCATTTTTTGCATTCAACCATGCATCAAGTGCCTTCTGGCCATTAGGAGAATTCTTTGCTGTATGCTCAATTGAATTTTCAATTGCTGACATTGTTGGATTAAAAAGCTGTAACACACCAGTAGGACTTACAAAATCATTATCTACCATTTGCCTAAATTGTTGAATTTGGCCAATAAGAGTTTGGTTTTTTACTGGTAAATAATCTAAAGTTCCATCTGGAGATCTAATAGCGAGAGTGTTAGCGAAAGTTTTTAATTCTTTTACTAATTTCTTGGTAGGAGTAGCTTGACTTTTTATATCTTTGAATTTACCAATAGTATTTTGTATTTCTTGATACAATTCAGGATGAATATCTTGTATTGCTGAATTTGCTAATTCCGACTTTTTATAAAGTTCTGTTACAGGCTTTTTAGCTTTTTCAGATCCTTCCATAAGCTGCTTTTGTACAGCCCTTCCACCAAAAGACGGATCTCTAATTTCACCTGGAGAAAATAAAGCTCCCACTTCTTGTTTTGGTGAAAGTATTTGCCCGTGTGGCGCAACAGGTTGAATACCTAAACTTTTATCTGATTTTGTAACAGTTTTAGAAATAGGGCCTTTTGATTTTTGAATAGCTATAGGCTTTGGAATTCTTTCACTAAGCGTTGTTTCTGGAGTAATATCCAAAGTTACTGGTTCTGGTGTAGCATTTCGTATTTCATTTCCAACTTCATATCTAGATCTAAACTTATTTTGTCCTGGTCTATTTAATACGGAATCAACATAGCCAGGAACATCAGTCTCGTAAAGAGGTAATTGTTTTTGTGCTGGCGCTCCAAATCTTCCAAATTTAATTCCAGTCGCAGCGAGTCCAATTTGATCTGCTACTTCAGGAGAGATTTCGAGTTGGTCATTTAGACCAGGTAATGGAATTCTTCCTCCTTCAACTCTTGCAGAAATAGAAGGAGCAGCGACGGCACCAACTGCTTTACCAAACAAGCTGTTAGGTAGAACTGTTCCAGAAGAAGCTAATCTTAAATACCGATCAAGTTGAGTTTGTTGAGATAGAGGTTGATCAGTTAAGTATTCTAATCCTCTGGAAATATTCTCAACACTAGGAGCATATTTATGACCAAACGCTTTTGCGCTTTCCATAGGCTGAGCGAATTGCTCATAGTTACTAACTTCCGGTAGTCCACCATAAGCTTGCCCCATGTCCGACAATTCTCTTTCTCGTGCCTTTTCTTCGAGATAAGCTCCTTGACTAGGTAGTGCTGCTGAAACAGCGAGAGGAGTTGCATTAAGAGCCATACCTGGTGGTGTTAAATCAATACGGCCTTTTATAGCGTTAGCTATACCACCTCGAATTGGTCGTGTCCATCCTTGTTGCTGATTTACATTAGCTGGAATGGCTCTAGATTTCCAATTAGACTCAGCATTATTACTCATTTGACTAGCAGGAATTGCACGAGATTTCCAATTAGAATTCGTTACTGAGACCATCCTTCAGCCTCCGCTTCCGCAACATCATTTGGATCAATATAAAGATCTTGTTCTCCAGGCTTTCTCACCAAAACTTTTCCTGACGTATTTTGATTTTGTGCTAACTCTTCTTCTGGAGCCGACCAAAGTCCTCGAGTCTGAGTATCCATGAACTTATCAGATTCATTTTTCATCTTCAGCAACTCTTGAGTTGGAATATCATCCCCATAAACCTCAGCAAGTTTCATTATTTTTTTTACTTGATTTTCACCATGTTGTGTTATTCGTTTTAAAGTCTGTCTTTTACCACGAGCTGTAGATTCTGCATCCCAAGGTGATGGAGCAAAATTACTTACAACCATTTCAATTTTAGCTTGTGGTATGGCTCCGACAGGGTTATATAAATGCAAAACAGGTTCTATAGCTGCTCTTGCAAGTGTATTCATTTCGTTTCTCTTTGCAGGATTCATTAAGGTACTTCCGTAAAACCATTCTGAAAGTTCTTTATTTAACTGTTCAAGTCTTCGGATATTACCTTTTGACTGCTCTACTGCCGGAGCTAATTCATAGATAACCTTTCCAACATACTCAGCCTTTTGATCATCCATTTTTTTTGCAAATTGAGATTGAGGAGCTTTCGTATTCGATTGCTTCAATCTCTCTAAATCTTGAGCTGCTTGATATCCTCGTAATTCTTTATCATGCTCATATTGCGCTTTAGCTTGAGCTGCTCTTTGATCTTGTTCACCTTCCATTACAGCAGTAACCTCTTTCCTCATTTCAGGATCGAGCTGAGAAATCACACCATACTTCTCAAGAGGAGACATTTGAGGATTAAGCATACCTAGAGTCTTGTCGACAAGAGAGCGACGCATATGGCCTTGAACTGTGTTGGTAAGTGTATTACCAAACCCTTGACCAAGACCTGTCCCAAGCGATGTACCTATTTGATCCCATAATCCTGAAGGTTTTTCTACCTGAGGTCGTGGATTCATCACTTGCCTTTGATAAGGCAAAGGTCGATCAAAGTTTGCTATACTTGGATGATAACTTGTTGTAGACATTATGCTATACTCCCTGGTAATGCACCAAATCGGCTATATCCACCATATCCCTGACCAAATGAAGGAAGTGACATGGATTGTGGTGCGTTATACCCTGAAGCCCATGCAGTGTTTCGGGGAGCTGGATTAAATGAACTTCCAAATGCGCTTCCTAAAGCATTTCCAGCCATTGCCCCAAGTGGTCCTCCAAATGCAGCTCCTGCTGCGGTTCCAGCTGCTGGTAATGCAGCGCTTGCTAGATTAGATAAAAAGCTTGTTCTTGGGATTGGTTGTTGTCCATATTGTGGTTGAGCAGCTTGTCCTTGAACTGGAGCCCCTGGATTTAGATACATGGGCTGTCTATGGAAACTATGGTATGGGTTTGTCCCTAATGCAAGTTGAGCAGCATTTTGGTTTAACTGATTTCCATAGTATGCATTCTGCCACCTTTGTTGTCTTTCAGCAGCGATATTTTGCAAATTCTGTTGACGTTCGGAAGCTGTGTTTTGCCACCTGTTCTGTCTTTGAGCTACAAAGTTCTGCATTCTTTGTTGACCCTGATTAAACCTATCAAGTCCTACAGCTCTTTCATTTTCAAAAGGCTGCTGAGCATATTGAGCAGCAGCAGGGATTGCAAATTGTGCAGACTCTCTTTGGAGCCCTGCTCGTAAAGCGCCTAATTTCGATCCTAAATCACGCCCAGCTGAAGCAAGCCTGTTTTGAAGCCCGGAACTACGCTGTCCTCCATAACGAGCAGCTATAGCAGGAGCAATCTCTTGCTCAAATTCACGCATTGCAGGTTCTTTGAATTCCCCATATCCTTGTTCTGGATTTTGTAGAATTCTTTGAAGTGCAGCATTACCTGCTTGATATGTAGGATTATTTTCTACACCTTGAGGCTGTTCGGAGAATGGTACCTCTGGATAAATTGGAACTTCTGGCAATTTTCCATATTTTGGCAACTTCTCGTATTTTGGAAGTTTTTCAAATTTTCCGCCACGCTTCGAGTAATTACCAAGTAGTTTTTGTTGTGATTTGCTGAGCGCTGGGTATTGTGAAAATTTCTCTCCACCGAATTTCTTCATCCAATCTTTACGCTCTTTATCGTATGCCTTTATCTGTTTCTTGTAGTCAATCCCGTACTTTTTAGATTCTTTTTTAAAGCGCTTCACTTCTTTTTCAGTGTCTTTTTTGTATCGCTTTTCTTTTTCTTTGTTTTTAGAACGAGTTTTTCTGTGCTTATTAAGCAAAATAGCAGATGGTCCTAAAGTACCATATTTAAGTATGTCGCTAAATTTAAATGCCATGAATCCTCTAGTTCTTTAAATATTCTAATATGACTAACCCATACGCACCATTATAAGTGCCTGTAGCAGTCGTTATATTCACGTTGGTTGCGTCAATCGTTACTGATACGTCATCTGGTGCAGCCTGTGGTATCGGAGCGAACAGAGGCGTTCCTGGTAAGTTTAACGTACCATATATGTGCGTGAATGTAAAATTCGTAAGTGACCCTAACGCATGTGCAACACTTGTTGTAGCCGTCCCAGCTACGTTAGGAAATTGTATGACCTTTCTAAAGGTTTGACGTCGTTCACGTGCTCCAATAGAGAACCAGTCCTCACCAGTAACAAGCTCAATAGGATCGTATGAAGCAATGGCGCGTTTGTTAACCTTGTATGCAATGTCATTGAGAGTAGTAGTAAGTTTAATGCGCAGTTGAGTTGGATCTTCTGGAAGAAACGTGCTAGCCTGGAGGAAAGGTGCATTATTGTATGTCCTTGCTCTTATCATACATTCAAGAGTCTCCCAGTAGGCTTCATCCAGAGAATCATCCCGTGGACGACAACTTCAGCTATTGTGTTAGAAGTCGACCACATTTGGCCAGCTGGTGTGCTTGCTGTAGAAGTGTCATAACTATAAGTAAGTTCTATAGAAAGAAATTCACCTTGAGATTCGAAATAGACTCGAGTCCAAAATTTAGAATTAATTGGATAAATAGGATCGTTTAGATTTAATATTCGAGAATCAAGAACTTTCTCAAGATTATCATCCAGATAAAGATTTACTGTAATTGCAGGAGAATTACCATTTGAATCTAGATATTCGTTATCTATGTAAAGATCAACATAACCCAACCGCATAGATCTGCCTGTCGGGAAATATGGATTAATACTCTTTGTTGTTATGTCAAAGTTATCTATAATCTGTATTGTACCACCAGAGATATAACCAGCAGCAGTAAGAAGGGTTCCGTCGGAATTCATTAAGGTAAATGTATCAGCCGAAGGCGTGCTATTTACTTTGTAAACTTTATCATTTACAGATCCCGGCACTCCTAGAAGACCTGTCAAGAAAACAAAATCCCCATTAGAAACTTCAGGAACATCAATTTCCAACCCATGATTTTTACTTGTTATCACTGAAGGATTGGCAGCACTAAAACCTTGTACAACTAAACTAGGTGCATTATTTGCAATTTTTGGTCCAGAAGCAGACTCGATAATGAAAACAAATCCTTGTTGATTACCACCAATAACTATAGGGAAATTTGGCACATTAGATGGATCGTTCCATGCTCGGGAATATGAATTCCAAGGACTGGTAGCTCTAGCCCAAGTTAGATCATTAAAAGTATTATAATACCCATAGCAAGTTATATCATTTTCAAATATAGAGAATGATTTTTGTATATAGTTGTAAATAAGACTTCTGTTAGGAAATACAGCAGTTATAACACCATCAGTATCATTAGAATTGTCTACAAAAGTCCAGTAGACCATTTCACTGTAGAAATCTCGTATACCCTGAACTCGACGACCGCCATTAGTTCTATTCTGGAACGAAAAGACTACATCAGGAATTATCCTATCGATGCGGTCTATGCTTACACTATCACAGCCATATATACCATTCTGCCCAACTGACAAAATTGTTGAGTCAAATGGAATTGGAGAAAATGTGCTCTCTGCGCCGATCTCGGTATTGATTTTTTCCCAGATGAAAGGATCGATGTCATTTCCTGTAGCAGTCAATCGATACACAGATCGCTCGAAGTACACCACTAGAACGTCTTTTACATACTCAGCAGCAACAATTGATTGACCTGTAGGACAGTCAATAAATCCGCCGAAGCCAGGTTCAGTATCCCACCAAGCACCTTGCTGAGCAAATCCCGTATTTGTTACAGGGAGTGGAGGTGCATAAAAAATGCTGCCATCTATTGATGTATATTGAGAAAATCTAGCTCTATTTTGGAAATTTGTTGGCTGAACTCCTAAAACGCCTTCATAGGTATTTAAGGCGATCATGTACCCTTTGTAGGCGAATAGAAGAAGCGCACCTTGAAGTAATCGAGGGGCACCTACTGTATTGTCATCTAAAGGAGGTAAAAAGTTAACCCATCCTGTGCCATCGTACCATCGTATACCATCACCAGCAGCAGATTTGGATAAAGTATGTGACCAAGCAACACCACCACTTGTGTAAGCAGTAAAACCAGTTGAGTTAATATTTACCGTGAAAGGATTACCAGCAATGGTAACTCTTCCAGTAAGACCATTTATCTCAACCATTCCTTGAACATTATTGAAGTAGACAATGTCACCAACTGCAAAATTATTGGCTGCACTTGTTGTTACTTGAGCAGCAGCAGCTTGAGTGATGTTTGTTATGATATAAGCATTTGCCCCAGGAATGTTATTGGTAGCAAAGAATGCCCCTTGGTAGTTCAATGACTGAAAGAAATCTGAATTTGTTCCATGCCAAGAAACAGTATTTGTAGTAGTCTGTGTAGCTTGAGTTTTATAAGTTATAATTGGAATAAAACCAATATTCGTCTTATCGAATGTGTAAGCTGCTGTCATGTCAAAAGCAATGAGATCTTCGTTTGGCGTATCAGACACATCTCTTCGACGAAGACCCATTACAGGAGAATTTGCATTAACAACTAAATTCCATCCGGCTTGTGCTGTGGCACCAGCGTTTCCAACACTAAATGTGATGTTGATCGCGCCAGTAGCATAATTTGTGGGGGCATTCACTATTCCATTTCCAATAGGAGTAATAGTAAAACCACCATTTCCATCATCTTCAAATAGCGTAATGCCATCGCCAATGGATAAACTTCCAGGTTCAATTGGAGTGGGAGATAGAGAAAGATTATATGTATCTGCCCCAGCTCCTCGAATTCCTAAAACTTGAATTCTTGTTCCAAGTCTTCCAAGTGGCTGAGTCCCACCCTTCTTATAGACACGACCACGCCAGAGATAAGCATTATCTAGATTTGGAAATGCCGTCTCAGGAATGAGATAACTATCTAAATCCTTTTCAAGACCTACTGTGTAAGGCCCAATGAAGTAAGGAGTATATGCCATTACAGGACCTTTTTAGTTATACATCGTGATAATGTTCCATCGAAACGTATAGATAGCATTTGACGTAACGCCAATACTAGTTGCTGCCAAAACAGAAAAGCCAAGCACAGAACCACCGATTGCGATATTGGTAACACTCAAATTGACTCCGTCCCACATGATCAGTGCAGAGCCTCTCGTGTTTACATTGGTAATATCTACCCCGACAAGAAGACCGCTAAATGCTTGTGAGCCTGCTAGATTAACTATAGAAAATGTTCCTGGGCTTCCTACTGCGGCTGTTCCGCTGTAAACTGTTGGTATCTGTCGAATGTTCTGTGAATTTTGATAAAACGGCTGTATAGAGCCTGATGTGACAGGCTTGAGATACACAACTCCATCATTAGAAAGAGGTGGATCGCCTCCTTGATTTACGTATTGAGAAAATCTATGGTGACCTTCATTTCCGACACTATCAAAGTAATGATCTGTATTGATGTTGTTTTGAATGAAGAGCCAGTTCGCTTGTATCTGTGCAACTGATTGTGAAATTAATGTAGAGCCTGTAGGAAATACTTGTACCCAAGCCATGAGACCTCAGAATGAATAAGGATAAAAATTAGTGTACATAAGATCGCCTTGTGCACTGTAAATAGTCTGTGAACGCTGATTTGTCTGTTGTTTAATTGTGCGACGTTGCACTAGAAGTAGTTGTTCTGTGTAGTATGGGCGCATTGCCTCTGCGTTTTCATAGTCACCATTCTCAACAAGAATCTTAAGAGCCGCTCCATATGCTAGTAATTGCCACCAGAAAGAAAGTTCAGGAGAAGAATTTGAATTGATGAGCTGTGTTGGATATCTGAAGGCGTTTATCTCAACGATATATGCCTTATCAGGGACAGGTCTTAGAAGGAATTGGTTTTGATAGAAACATACACTTCTTGGTTGCGAAGCGACATATGGAATTGTTTCTGCTGTAATAACGGTTCCAGACGGCACTATTGAACTAAATGTGATAGTGAAAAGGCCTGTTGTATAGTTAATTGATCCTGGAAGGGCTGCTCCTGTAACAGCATCTATAAACCCTCCGTTACCATCATCAATAGCGCTAGTAGCAACACTACTAGAAACATTTGCTGTAAAAAGGATTCGAACATCGCGACCTATTTGGCTTGTTGCGCTTATATTATTGGACCTTAGAATGGGTGTTGCTGATAGGGTGGATGTATAAGGTCCCGAGGTTCCATTCCCTACAGAGATTGTCTGTAAATAATTAATCTTTGGCCATTGTCTATAGAATGTATCAAGGTCTTGGAAGTATTGTATTTGCTGTCCACCACAGTATGCAGGTGGCTCGCAAGTGATATAATTGGCATTGTCGAACTGATAAAATTCTATGTTTGGCTGTGTTGTGAATGTGAAAATGTCTTTAAGTTTCAATAACCGCAACGTCTCTGGCATGTCATAGAGGTAATACGTGTTGATGAATCCATCAATCTGCGCATCGGAAATCTGGGTAACAGATGACCTTGCTACAAGTTTTCGTACCTTTGCTCGAATGTCAGCCAGAGTGTTGGGTAGTACCATTATGTGTACTCCGAAACTTTGAATGAAAATCTATGGAATCTCTTTGGATTAGGATTCTTCATAGGGAAACCGTTTGCTGTGACAAGGTCCTTGCAATAGGAATCTTGCTCATAGAAACAGCCTGAATTCATGTGCTTCACAACTGCGAGTGGCACTTCATACTCTTGCCCATCGACGAATGAATACATCTTAATTTCGTCACCTTTGAATTTCTTGAAAGGGAATGTGACTGAACCTCCACGCACTTCAGAGTCCTGAAATACGCCTTTAACTAATCTAGATTCTTCTTGACGTTGTTTTTCAAGATGATCAGGAAGGGGACTTGCAACGTCACCTTCAAATTTATTCTTGCTTTTTACGGCGATAGCCATTTTTATTATCCTTGAGAAA